>SL_4KL_010_BRINEDRAFT_10000304_pt1 | contig 24756 bp, 32 predicted proteins | sample SodLak_010_BRINE_2_FD_10664 | JGI IMG/M metagenome (IMG submission 10664) | reverse complement strand
TTCGGCGTTGATAAACNTGTTAGAAACAGTTCAAACAAACATATATCTAACACACTGGTACATCATACCCGTCCTAATGGTCCTAGGCGTACCTATACTAGNAATAAAAAGTCTAAAAATCTACAGAATAATNGTATTGACAATAACAGTATTTGCCCTACTATTCACCTCACACCTACTACTTAATTGGGTCACACACATCTACATCATTTTAGGAGTACTTACAGGACTCTGGCCGCTTATATCTACAAGAATAATAGGTAGAAAAATATTCATAAATGAGAAAAAAGGCTCAAAAATATCAAAACAAACCTGAATCCCTTAGACTAGAAAACTATAAACCTCCAAAAACCGTCCCTCCGAGCGATATTTCTAACACTTTCCCGAAATTGATACAGAACCAAGGTTTCTAAAGGCATCTTTTGATAGAGCTAACTCTTCCGCTAACTGTGCCCGAAATAATTATTGAAAACTATTTAGTTATGAAAAATTTTGTTGGTCAAAAATCCCTTCCTTAAACTAAATACTAAAACTTGACATGAGTTACTTTGGTCCACCCGGGATTCGAACCCGGGACCGCCGCCTAACTTAAGGCAACACACAAGTCTCTTCGTTTGAGACAAGCAGTTTTTTTGTGTGAGGTCCGTATAAGGACGGTGCTCTAACCCCTGAGCTAGTGGACCAAGTCAGTGTTTTTGTGTTTTTTGGGCAGTCGACCCTGTTTTTTATTATGGAAGGGTTTTCATTCTGCCTTTGTAATCTTGTTTTGAGGGTGTAATCTAAAAAAGGCTTTCTTCCTTTTGGCAGTGTGTTCTTGTTTTTCTTTGTGTTAGGTTAATAAATCTTCTAGGATTATGTTTGTTTTATAGAAAGCTATGTATTTTTTCTAGGTGATCTTTAAAATTATGCAGATGACGAACCAGAAAGCACAGTACGATCGTGGGATAACCATTTTCTCTCCTGATGGCAGATTGTTCCAAGTAGAGTATGCGAAGGAAGCTGTTAAGAAGGGAGCTACAGCTGTAGGCTTAGTTTATGAAGGTGGTGTTGTCCTTGCGGCGACAAGAAGCAATCAAGAATTAAAAGTTAGAAACCCTGAGAAAGTCTTCCAAGTTGATGAACATCTGGGGATAGTGACCTCTGGATTAGTAGCTGATGGTAGAACTCTTGTTGATGAGACAAGACAGGAAGCTCAGAAATACTTAATGACTTATGATGAGGAGATTCCAACCTCTGTGTTAGCTAAGTTTGTAGCAGATCGTTGTCAGCAGTTCACTCAGTATGGTGGAGTGCGTCCTTACGGTGTTTCAACGATTAGTGGAGGAGTGAAAGATGGTAATCCTAAAGTCTATCAAACAGATCCTTCAGGTACTTTAAGTCAATGGAATGCAGTATCGATTGGAAGAGATGGAGTAGACGTAACTGAATTCCTTGAAGATGAATGGGAAGAAGATCTGGATGAGGATTCAGCTATAGACCTGGCTGTCAATGCTTTGAAGGAAGTTAATGAAGATATAGAGTCTAGTAATATTGAGCTCGCAACTGTCGATACTGAGAATAGTTATCAGAGAGTTGAACCTGACGAATTGGAAGATAGAGGACTAGGAGCTTAAAAAAAGAATCAGGTGGAGACACCGGTCTCTTTATTCTATTTTTCTTTACAGTTATTAGATACGTAATTTGAGTAACTGTTAATAAATTCTGTTGATAAAGACTTTTTTGTTATGGGACAGTTTGGTAATATGGGTGGCGGAGATCGCGGCTCTGGTGAAGCTGAAGGTGTTGATACATCTGACGCGATTAAGATACAGTACCGTGGTGATAAAGTTTTTGAAATACTTGTTGAACCTGATCCTGCTAAAGAGGCAAAATTAGAGGGTGAAGATTATGATATGCCTAGACTGCTTTTTGTGCAGGAGGTTTTCAGAGATATTAATAAAGGTAAGAAGGCTTCACCTTCTGAGTTGGAGGAAGAGTTCGGTACTAAGCAGTTGATGGAGGCTGCTAAACAAATTTTTGATAAAGGTGACATGCAGTTAACCACTGATCAAAAGGCTGAGATAAGAGAGGAGAAGAGGAAACAGTTAATAAGTATGGTTGCACGGAGAGCTCAGAATCCGAAAACAGGTAATCCTCACCCGCCGCAACGTGTAGAGAATGCTTTGGAAGAAGCAGGTTTCCATATAGATGCTGATGACGGTGTTGAGGAGAAGTTTGATGAGGCTGTAGAAAAGTTGAGACCTATAATACCTGTCTCGCTGGATGAGAAAACTGTCGGTATCAGAATACCTGTTGATCAAGCGGGAAAGGCTTATGACAGGATTCAAAGGTCGGCTGATGTGAAGGATGAACAGTGGGGTAACGAGTATTTTATGGCACGTATTACTTTACCGGCAGGTGCTCTTTCCGAGTTGATGGAAGAGCTGCAGGAAATGACTTCAGGTAAGACTGAGATGGAGGAGGTCTGACAAAGCCGGTCTTTCCCGAGAGAACAATAGATAAAAAGTTTTTGCTATGAAATAGTAGTCATGGGTTATGGTTATTCTACCGAATTCAGGGAAAAAGTATGTACCAAGAAAGACTACATCCTCGGAACAGGAGAACAACCATACCTAAGCTCACTAATATGTCCTGCAGAATCAGGAGACTTCAAAGTCCTGGCAGACACCAACATAAATAATCCAGAAACAGAAATAAGCAATACTCCCAACAGCCTCAGACTAGAAGCCGTCATATTTGAGTCAGAGCAACCATCAGAACTATACCCCGAGTTCAAAGATTCAGTAGGATGGGTTTACAGAATACAAGATTTCAGCAAAACTTACCAGTTCAGATTGGAAACAGTTGGAAGCGCAATAAACACAGAAACAATGGAAGAAGATGAACTAACCCTAGAACAAGAGTTCAATATCACTCCTCTAGACAAACTAGAATAAAGGACAACAAACTAAACCCTTTTTTCAAATAGTATTTAAGAGTTCTCACCTACTTTTTAAATATAAAAGCAGTTTTTCCAGCTTTTTCATGAAGATAGAATAAGACTAACTAAAAAACAGAATTTAAAGGTGTAAAAATTTATATGTCAAGAGTTAAAGAAGATAAAGATCTTGTTACACCCGGAGAAACAGTATTCGAAGGTAAAGAAATCTACCCGAACTCCGGTGTATACGAAGAAAACAACAAAATCATTTCCAAATACTTAGGAGTAGTAGAATACAGCAAAAACTCTGTAAGAGTCGTACCGATGAAAGGACGTTACGTCCCCGAAGAAGGAGACCTCGTAATTGCAGAAATATCAAGCGTAGGATACTCAAACTGGAGAGCCGAAATGGATTCCGCATACGAAGGAATGCTCAAAATAGACGTCGCAGTAGACGAATACATAGACCTAGACGAAGACGACTTAACAGACTACTTCGACATAGGAGACGCAATAGTAGTAGAAGTATCAAGCGTAACAGAAGGAATGGACGTTAACCTATCAATGGAAGACAAGAGATGCAGAAAACTAAAAGGAGGAAGAATAATAAGCATCCACCCAAGCAAAGTCCCAAGAGTAATCGGCAAAAAAGGAACAATGATAAAACAAATCAAAAAGAAAACCGGATCCAAAATCATAGTAGGACAAAACGGACAAGTATGGATCAAAGGCAAAAAAGCCAACCTAGCAGCAAAAGCCGTCAAAAAAGTAGAAAGAGAAGCGCACATAGACGGACTAACAGACAAAATCGGCGAATGGCTAGAAGAAAAAACACAAGGTGAAAAATAATGGCAGAAAAAGAAGTACAATTCTTCGATAAAGACGGAAAAAGAGTAGACGGAAGAAAACCAGAAGACCTAAGAGAAACCAAAATGGAAGTAGGAGTACTAGAAGAAGCAGACGGGTCAGCAATGGTAGAAACAGGTAATACAAGAGTAATAGCATCAGTATTCGGACCACAAAAACTACATCCAAGACACCTACAAGAAAGCGATCGAGCAGTAATCAAAATGCGTTATAACATGGCGCCATTCAGTGTAGACGATAGAATGCGTCCAGGACCAAACCGAAGAGCAAAAGAAATCGGGCTAGTAGCCAAAAAAGCATTGGAACCAGTAGTAGAACTGGAAAACTTTCCGAAAGCAGGTATAGACATATCAATGGAAGTGGTAGAGTCAGATGGAGGAACACGTGTAACAGGAATCAACGCAGCAGCATTAGCACTAGCAGACGCAGGAATCCCTATGAAAGGAATGATATCTGCAACAGCCGCAGGAGTGGTAGAAGATACTCCTGTACTAGATGTAAACGGGATAGAAGATAAACAAGGAAATGCAGACATACCAATCGCAACAATCAACGGAGGAGACGAAATAACACTTCTACAAATGGATGGAGACATCGACCAAGAAATGCTTGATGAATGCCTAGAAATAGCACGCAAAGGATGCAAAAAACTCCATGAACAACAAAAGAAAGCACTCGTAGAAAAATACGAGTCAATCAGAGGTGAATACTAAAATGAAACTTAACACAGACACAATCCAAAAAATGGTTAGAGACGAAGAAAGACTGGACGACAGAGACCTAGACGAATACAGAGAAATAAACGTAGAAGCAGATTACATACCAACAACAGCAGAAGGAAGTGCAAAAGTCTCAATAGGAGATACACAAGTAATCGTGGGATTAAAAGTAGGTGTGGAAGAACCATTCCCAGACAGACCAAAACAAGGAAACATAGTGACAAACGCAGAACTAGCACCAATGGCAGACCGAGAATACGAATCCGGACCACCACAAGAAGCAGGAGTAGAACTAGCAAGAGTAGTAGACAGAGGTATAAGAGAAAGTGAAGCAGTAGACCTTGAAGAACTATGTATAGAACCAGGAGAAAAAGTAATCACCTTATTCCTAGACATACACGTACTAAACGATGATGGAAACCTTATAGATGCATCAAGCCTAGGAGCAATGACAGCAATAAAAACAGGTTACATACCAGTATACGACAAAGAAACAGGAAAACTTCAGAGAGACGAAAAAGACAGAGATATACCTTTAGAGGAAAACCCTGTGACAGTAACAGCAAGTAAAATTAACGGTAAAACAGTATGGGATCCAACCAGTCAAGAAGAAGATGCAAGAGAATCAAGACTAACAGTATCCCTAAACGAACACGGAAACGTGGTCGCAATGCAAAAAGGAGGGACAGAACCACTAACACATAGAGAAATAATGGATATAGTGGACTCATCAGAGAACAAAACCCAAGAACTAAGAGAAATCCTAGGAAAATCAGCGGAGGAATAAAAAACTTACCTCCCATTTTAAATTTCAATAAAAGGTGAAAAAAACAAAAAATGGTAAACAAAAATAAATCCTCCAAAAGATTCGGAGCACGATACGGAAGAAAAATCAGAAAAAACGTGGACGAAGCAGAAGCCAAACAAAAAGGATACAAGAAAATAGCCCCAGGAATATGGGAAGATAAAGAAACAGGAGAAAAAGTCGCAGGAGGAGCATACAAACCAGACACAGGAGCAGAAGACGTCCTCAAAAAAGCGCTTCAAGTAGAAACAGAAGAACTAGAAGCAGCAAAAGAAAAAATAGAGGATGAGTAAAAATATGGCAGGATACAAATGCGTAAACTGTGAATCAGAAGTAGAACTAGACCCTGTATCAGAGAAAATAATATGCCCAGAATGCAGCCACAGAGTACTACTCAAAAGAAGACCAGAAGACCCAAACACTGTAGAAGCCAAGTAGGATAAAGTGAATGAAATCCTGCGTACAGATAGAATCAGATAAACCTAAGCAAACCAAAAAAATACTAGAAAAAAGTCTGGAATCTGATTCAAAGGTAAGATACAGTATTAAAACAGGGAAAGATAACATAGAGATAAAAGTAAATGCAGAAGGTATAGGAGTGCTAAGAGGGTGTACAGACACCGTATTCAGACTTACAACATTAACAAATAGAATAACAAATAGGTGAAAAATTTTTTATGTCAGAAAACAACGCACAGAAGATCATGATGGAAATGCAGCAAAACCAGCAAAAACTGCAGCAAGTAATGCAGCAAAAAGAGCAGACAGAGTCAGAGTTCCAAGAGTCTAAAAGAGCTTTGAAAGAACTAGAGAAAAAAGACTCTGGAGAAGTATACAGACAAGTAGGTAACATACTTGTAGCCAAAGACCGTGAGAAACTGAAAGAGGAGCTTGAAGAGAAAACAGAAGATCTAGAAGTAAGAAAAAAGAGTCTTGAGAAGAAAGAAGAGAAACTTCAGGAAAAAATGCAGAAATCCCAAGAACAAATCCGGGGAAGTCTAGGGCAATAGGAGTTCTAGGAACCAGATTTCTAAAAAGAGGTGGATAACATATTATGCAACAAGAAGTATCAACAGTCACGGACCGGATGAACAAGATGGCAGAAGATAGTTCTTTACCTTCAAATGTTTCAGAGTTACTGAAGGAAGTAGTTGAAACGCTTGAAAACGAGGATGAAGAACTTTCAGTTAGAGTTAATACTGCTGCGTCAATACTTGACCGTATAAGTAATGATCCTAACATAAAGCAACATACAAGGACAGAAATCTGGAACTTGGCATCAAAGGTAGAAAACTTGGAATAAAAAAGTATAAAAAACTCCATCGAGGACTTTTAACTAAGAGGTAACTAAAAACATGGACTTAGGATTCCTTAAATCTAGCGGAGACAAGACAGAAGATATAATAGAAGAAGATTTTGTTGAACTCGACGCTGAAATGACAGAGAAAAACGATAAAGTAGTAATAAGAGCAGTAACGCTCAAAGAGTTTAAAGACACCGAACGTGTCCAACAACACTTGAGAGACAACAATATAGTGTGGGTGAACATAGGTCCGCTGAAGAACAAAGACATGACTGACCTTAAAAGATCTGTAAAACGTTTGAAGAAAACGGTTAAGGCTGTAGATGGAGACATGGCTGGAGTAGATGAAGAATGGATAGTGACTTGCCCAAGTTATGCTACGATTGAGAGAAGCGGGGACAAGGTAGAATAGTATAATTCTTTGTTTTCCTGGTCTATTATTCTAAAAAATTTCTTTTTTCTTATAATCCTTAATGTCTTTCTATTCCCAGATCGTCTTTTATATCTTCTAAAGTTTGTTCTATACTGTCTATCCTGCTTTCAAGATCTCCCGTACCGAATTCTATGAATTTCTTTACACATTCTTTGCAGTATATTTTATCATTGAATTCTATTGCGTTTGATGGCAGGGTTCCAGGGTCTTTTCCCCCAAAGTCGATTATTTTTCCGCATTCAACACATTTCTTTTCGTAGACCATAGTTTTTCTTTGGTGTTTCTATATCTTATTAGTTTAGTCTTATCACATCCAGGTTTTGAGGTGCTGATGTGTCTATTCTAAGTGCTTTGTGAAGTGTTGATGCTAGTTGGAAGCATTTCTTTTCTTCTCCGTGGTTTGTAAGCACTTTGTTAGGTGAGGATCTAAGGTTTTTGCAGAAGTTGACTATTTGTTGTTTGTCGCTGTGTGCAGAGAACCCTGAGGCTGTTGCGATTTCCATGTTGACTTCTACTTTTTCTCCGTTGACTTCTATGTGGTCTGCACCGTTCTGTATTCTTCTACCTAGTGTTCCTTCTGCTTGATATCCTACGAATATCATACAGTTTTTCTCGTCTGATGCCAGTTTTTGTAGGTAGCTCATTACTGGTCCTCCTGTAACCATTCCTGATGTAGTAATTATTACTGCTGGTCCTCCTTCTATTGCTTCTTTTCTTTCGTTGTGGCTTCCTACAGGTTTGACTTGTTCCTTGGTGAATGGCGAGTCTTCTTCTCTCAAGATTTTTCTCTGTACTTTTTTGGATAGGAATTCTGGGTACGCTGTGTGTAGTGCGTTGGCGTCGTTTATCATCCCGTCTAGGTAGACGTTGTATTTGAAGTAGTTTCTGTCTAGCTCATCTGCTAGCATTCCTAGTACTTCTTGACTTCTTCCTACTGCGAATGCTGGCACTATGACTTTTCCTCCCTTGTTGAGTGTTTGTTTCATTTTGGAAAGGAATTTTTTCTGTGCTTGTTCCCGTGGCTGTTGTTTGTCGTTTCTTCCTCCGTAGGTTGATTCTGTTATCATTGTTTCTACTCTTTGGAAGTTGGTGTCTGCTGGTCGAAGCATTTCGCTTTTGTCGTAGTTGTAGTCTCCTGTGTATAGTATGTTGTGTAGCCCCTCTCCTACGTGAAGGTGTACAAGTGAGCTTCCTATTATGTGACCTGCATTCTTCAGTGTTAGTCTCATGTCAGGTGTTATGTCGGTTACTTCTCCGTAGTCTGGTGTTATTGTTCTTTTGACTGCTTTTTTGATTGCTGACGAGTCATAGGGTGCTCTGTTGTTTTCGGAGTGAGCTATTTTGATGTAGTCCAGAGTGTTCATNATCATCATGTCTCTGGTTGGTTTTGTGCAGTATAGTGGTCCGTCGTAACCCATTTTGTATAGATATGGTATCATGCTGCAGTGGTCTGCGTGTGCGTGGCTTAGTATGACTGCGTCTAGGTCTTGAAGGTTTAGTTCTGGTGCGTCTAGGTAGGGGTAGTTTTCTTGGCTTCCTGGTTCTGCACTGGGGTCGATTCCTGCATCCATCAGTACTTTGGATTCTTCTGTTTGTACTAGGAAGCTGCTTCTTCCTACTTGTCGGCATCCTCCGAGTCCTCCTATCCTTATCCATTCGTCTCCTACGCTTTTGTCCATTCTTATTTTTTCTCCTACTTCATGTAGGAATTTTTTCCGGAATTCTGGGTCTTCTACAGTTAGTTCTCTGGCACGGTTGACAATTTTTGATTCTATTGCCGGTACTCTTTCTACTTGTGGGCTCCAAAGTGATGCTTTTCTTATTTTTTGAAGTCCTGAACCTTTTTTACCTATTATTTCTCCCGGTTTTTCTGCTCTTATTATTACTTTACCCAGACTTGGCTGGAATATTAAATCTTCTAGACCTGCTTTTTCTGGTATAGCTTTTTTTATACGTTTTTCTGCCACTTCTGGATCTTTAAAAAGTTTTGAAGAAGGTCTTATATCTACTCTTTTCTTTATTTTTGAAACTATTTTTTTCACAGCATCAGAACTATTCAAAAAAAACTCTTCGCTGTTCGTATATATTACAATATCTGATGCTTCATATTTTAGTTCTGAAACTTCTGCGTTTGCTGGTAAATGTTTTTTTACGTCTTTTAATTCTTCCATAGTTTGATCAATCCTTGTTCCTATATTGTTTGTTGAAAAACCTGTTTTTTCCTATTTGAAAAATGCTTTCCCTCTCCTTACCTATGTTTTGCCCAAATCAACGTTTTTGTTATCTTATGACTTAGTCTTAGAAGAAGGTAAGGGGCTTTTATAGAGAAGAACTGAGGGAAAAAATTCTTCTCCAAACTATTTTTTTAGACTAACTTAGATTCTACTTCTTTTTCCTCTAAGATATTGAATCCTTCTTCTGTTATTTCTGCAACCATTATACCGTTTCCTGACGCTGTATCTCTTTCCATTGCTGCTTCTACTGCTCTAACCGCAAGTTTCTTTCCATTATCGTGGCTTATTTCGTCCTCGTAACCATCTTCTAGGACTCCGTATGCCATCTGGCTTCCTGATCCTGTTGCAGTGAATTTTTCGTGGATCATTAATCCTCCTGCAGGGTCAAGATCGTATAATACTCCACCATCTTCGTTTATTCCTCCTAGTACAAACTGGTTGAAGAACGGCATCATTTTATGGTTGTGTAGTATGTTTGATAGTAGTGTTCCTGCGCCTTTAACGGTTAGTTCTTTTGTTTCTAACTGGTGAAGTCTTAACTGGCTTCTCATTATCCTTACTATTTTCTGTGCGTCTCCCACGCTTCCTGCTATTGTAAGACCTATTTTGTTGTCCAGTTTGTATACTTTTTTGGCGTATTTTGAGGCTGTTAGTCTCCCCATTGAAGCTCTTCTGTCAGCCGCCAGTATTACTCCTTTATCTGTTGTTAATCCTATTGTTGTTGTCCCTGTTTTAAATCCTTCAACTTTGTTCTCTTCTAATTTTTGATTCTGCATTAAGATTAAACCACCTTAGAAACTTTTCTTGGATAGTGAAAAACTCCTCCTCCAACCACTTAATCTTCAAGGGTTTTAATGAAGAGTGATTCTCTGTAAGGAAAACTTGTTGGTTGAGATTTAAATAGGTGTTCCAAAACAGCAAGAAGTTGAGAGACTAGCGAAACAAGATCATTAATTCTTCAACCGGTAGGTTTTGTAAAGATTCACTGGTAAAAACCTTATACGTAAAGGAAAAATTAAAATGAATTTTAGAGAACTACGAATCTCCCGTCCCATAGTGGAGAAACTGGAAGAACAAGATATTACAGAACCCACAGAAGTACAAGAAAAAGCTATACCCAAAATTTTCGAGGGAAAAGACGTCCTAGTAGAATCAGAAACAGGTTCAGGTAAAACCTACGGCTTCTCCATACCTATAGTCGAAGAAATTAAAGGAAACCAAACACAAGCAATCATATTATCACCCACAAGAGAACTTGCAAAACAGATAAAACGTGAAATAGAAAAAATAGCGACAGAAAACACTGAAACAGTAACAATCTACGGAGGCGTAAGCTACAAACCGCAGATACAAGGAGCCAAAAAAGCCAATATAATAATAGGAACACCGGGCAGAGTACTAGACTTGCTTAACAAAGGCAAAATAGATTTGAAAGACTTAGAGTACTTTGTATTAGATGAAGCAGACCGTATGATGGACATGGGATTCCAGGACGAACTTGAATCAATAATAGAATACTGTCCTAAAAAACGTCAAAACCTTCTCTTTGGAGCAACAATACCCCGAGACCTGAAAAAGCTCTGCGAAAAATACAGTATAGAACCTGAAATAATCCGTATCAAGAGAAAAAGACATACAAGAAATCTCGACGAAAAATACTTAGATGTTGACGGCAATAAAAAACTTTCAGCACTTTACAGTCTGCTAAAAGATAGAGAAAGAGATCTTTCAATAGTATTCTGTAGAACTAAAAACACCACAAGATGGGTGGCAGAAAAACTCCGTAAGAACAATATAAGCGCCCAAGAACTGAACGGAGACATGAGTCAACACAAAAGAGAGGAGATGATGAAGAAGTTCAAGAAAGGGAATGTCAAAGTAATTGTTGCCACAGACGTGGCTGCCAGAGGAATACACGTCGACAACGTAACACACGTATTCAACTACGACGTGCCTGACACACCCGACACCTACACACACAGAATAGGAAGAGCAGGAAGACAAGGAGAAGAAGGTGAAGCAGTCACCTTACTCGAAAACAAACAACACCAACAGTTCCGAAGAATAAAAAAGAAACACAAAGGAAAAATTTCAAGAATGGAAGACAAACCAAAAATGCGTAAAATTAAAATGTAAAGAAATCTTCCTAACCCTCTCTTAAAACCTGGAAAAAGAGGTAATAACTCTTAGGTAACCAAGTTTTTGATATAAAAACGTGGGAAATAGTTCTACATCATGATTAACAGAATAATTATACTAGCTTCAATTCTAATCATCAAATCCTCAAACGTACTAGCATACCACACCAGCCAACATTCAGGAGGAGCATCACTACCAACTTACGAAACCTCATTTGAAAATACTCTATACCTATTGATACCTTTCTTCATATTCACATTATTCCTCAACCAATTAATGCAGACTTATTTAGAAAGAAGATACCAAAATGAAACATTCAAAGAAGCAGAAGACTACCTACAGTACACATTAGCAGGATCAGTCTTCATAGTGTTCCTGACATTATTCACCAGTCTATTCCACAGACTGCCACAAATCTCGACAAGCACTTACGCAGCACTAATGACCGGGCTCCTAGTAGTAACACTACTCCTCAAGGAAAAAGAAAGAATAATGGAGAAAATCCAGTAAGAAACCTCTACCCCTCACCCTTCTTTTATTACTTACCTCAGGGTTAGACCAAGAGTTTTGAAAACCACTTTATTATACAGATTCTTATGAAAGAAAAAATCGCAGTCATCGGATGCGGAATAGCAGGTCTTGAAACAGCTTTGAGAACAGAAAGAAAAGGATTTGAAGTAGACGTGATTGAACCTAAAGAATCAATGATATTCTACCCAACAGCCCACAAGCTTCTAGAAGGATATAATGCAGAAAAATTCTCCATAGACTACAGAAAAAAATTCAAAGAACGGAACATCAACCATATCCAAGAAAAAGCAGAAGAAGTTAACTTCAACACACAAGAAGTCTTCACTGAAAACAAACAAGTCAAATACGACTATCTTGTTATCGCAGCCGGTTCAGAAACCAAATTTCACGGAGTACCTGGAAATGAAAGATCGGAAACAATGCGGTTCAAGGAAGAACCTGAGAAAATCCACAGAAAGTTATCTAACAGTGAAGCAGAATCTGTAGTAGTTGTTGGAGGCGGTGCAACAGGAGTTGAAGCCACAGCATCCCTGCTTGAACTAAGAAAGCAAAAAGGTTTCAGAATCTCTCTAATACACAGCTCAGAAAGATTACTGCCATACAACAGTCAAAAACTAGCCTCAAGCGTAGAATCTTCACTAAAAAAGAAAGACGTAGACTTGAGATTAGGGGAAAGAGCAGAACAGATAAATGAAACAAACGTAAAACTAAGCAGCGGAGAAGAAGTTGAAGCCGATCTAGTACTATGGGCGGGAGGAGTTAAACCTAACAAACTTATGGAAGATCTGGATCTTGATAGTAATCAAAGAGGTATAAGCGTTAATGAGAAAATGCAGACCTCAGAGCACAATGTTTTTGCAGTAGGAGATATATCAGACTATGAAGGCAAATGTAACCGGGCTCTTTACAGTCTTTTTGAGGCTAAAACAGTAGCAGGAAACATCTATAGAAAATCCAATAATAAGGAATTGTCAGACCTTGAAATTAAATGGGATCCGGAGATAATATATCTCGGTAAGAGAGATTCTGCTCTGGAGGTTTCAGGCTTCTGTATCAGAGGCATCATACCTTCTTTATTAAGATCCGTGGGTGTTGAGAAGAGATACTTATTGACACGCAGATACCTACTTTGAACAAACCTTATCACTTACCTCAAGGATAGTACCTTGCTTAAAAAGGATAACAAGGTAAATTCTTCAATAGATATGACAAGTTTTGGTACTGATAAGTTTGTAAGCAGTACCCTTGCAGGAGTCCTGGGAACCGTTGCATTTGGAGCACTATTCCATGCAATCGGAGAAACAGGACTAATGACAGAAATGATCCCTGCACTCTACGGACTAGGACCTTCTCTAACAGTAGGATGGATAATCCACTTACTTCACGGAGCAGTTCTAGGCGTAATTTTTGCAGCAGCAGTTTCTTACAGCCCTTACAGCAACTATCTTGAGGATACAACAAAATCAGTAGGGCTAGGACTTGGATACGGAGTAATTACAACAGTGCTGCTTGCAGCAGTCCTAATGCCGGTTTGGCTAGGAGCAGTAGGTGTAGAAGCACCTTCACCACCAAACTTTGACCCAATGGGACTAATAGGGCACCTAATCTATGGAGCCGTACTTGGAGCCGCATACCCGGCAATCAAGGAACAGCTTCAATAGAATATAACCAAACCCATCTTTTCACTTATTTTTCCCCCTGCTTTCCAGAAATCCCAATATAATAATAAGTTAGTACTATAACTGAGAATTATGAAGAACAGTTTACCCGAATGGTGTGAAGCAGAAGAATGGTGTCCTATAACCATAACTGCTGAACTCCTAGGAAGAAAATGGCATCCTATAATTATCCATAGACTAATATCAGGAGGTAAAGGCTTCAACGAATTGAAAGAACAAGCAAACGGTATATCAGCTAAAGTATTGTCAGAAAGCCTAGAAGACCTGCAAAACAAAGAAATAGTGGAAAAAAAGATTCTAAACAAAAAACCCAAAAAAGTAGAGTACAGACTGACAGAGAAAGGAGAATCATTAGAATCAGTGATAATGGCAATGAAAAATTGGGGCGAAAAAAGAAGCAACCAAAAAGCAATGCTCTAAAACACTAACCAGTATATAAAAGTCGGTCACCGAATTAAATCATACGCAAGGAGGTGTAATTTTTTAATGCAAGGTACAGTTAAGTTCTTCCACGATAAGAAGAACTACGGTTTCATCGAAGTAGAAGATGAGGACGATGATATTTTCTTCCACGTAAGCAATCTGGAAGGAGATTCAATCGAAGAAGGTGCTGAAGTCGAATTCGAGACAGAAGAAGGAGACAAAGGACCGGAAGCCGTAGACGTCAAAGAAGTTTAAATTCTAAACTTCTTACTAGACGACTACAATCACATATCACAAACTTCTCTTATTTTTCCCAAAAAGTTTAGATATAATATTCTGGAACTAAAACTTTTTCTCCCGAATATACGCTTACATTTACGGGGGAAAAACATGTTAATCACGTAATTTTTTAAATTCTCGGGTATAAATATTGTTTATGACCACAGTATCTGCCGATAGTCGGGGACGGTTGTATATACCCAAAAACATAAGAGAAACACACGGAGATACCTTCAGAATAGTGAAACTTAGAGACAGCATAAAACTAATACCCTTAAACCAAGATCCTGTAGAAGGACTACGAAAGAGCATGAAAGGATTGGAAGAGCTTTCCACAGACGAAATAAAAAACGTGATAGAAGAAGAAGCTGAAAAAGAAATCCTAAACGAATGAGAAAATGGTTTACGCAGATACCGATTTTTTCCTAGCACTAGTAAAGAAAGACGACTGGCTTAGAAAAAACGCAGAGATAAAACTCGAAGAAATAGATAAGATAGAGACCTCACTGACCACCTTCATCGAACTATGCCTAATAGCAAAGAGATACGATTTCAAGCTCGAAGAGGCCGCAGCAGAAATAATGCAAATAGCTGAAACGGATTTTGACGAAAACATAGTCTTCCAAGCCATACATTACCAAAAATCAGAAGGACTAAACACCTTCGACGCATTCCAAGCAGCTAAATCAAATGGTAAAATAATAAGTTCAGATAAAGAATTCGACAAACTAGACATAGAAAGAATAAAACTTGAAGAAAAATAGGTAGTATTATTACCAGAAAAAGCAGGACTGTTTTGTATCCGGAACCATCTTTATTTTAGCCAAATATAGGCTGGCACGGTTGACAAAATACTCCTGAAAAAAGATTTTATAGAAGATTAGTAGTTTTTGGCGAAGTATGCCCAAGTCTTAGCTTTCTCCTCACAGCAAGCGCATTCACCGTCAATCTCTTCATCTTCCGACTGAACTGAAGAAGGTTTGGAGTTTTCTCTGAATGGTAGGACAACTATTTCTGCAGATACTTGATCTTTAATCTCTTGTTCACACTTTTGTTTTCCACACCAACGTGTTTTGACGTAGCCCCGGTTTTTTCCGATCGTTGCAAGGATTTCGTTTTTGGTTTCTGCTTCCCTAATGTTTTCTTCCAAGTATTCTTCTAGACTCTCGTAAAGCGATTCCTGTATTTTATCCAGGGTTTCTGGTATCTGAAGTTCACTAGTTTTAATAGTCTTTTTACTGCCGTTATCTCTTCTTACAACTGTTACCTGGTTTTCTTCCATTTCGTTAGGTCCGATCTCTATTCTTACAGGCACTCCTTTGAGCTCCCACTCATTGAATTTATAGCCAGGTGTTCTGTAGTCTCTGTCGTCCAGTTTTACTCTGACTCCTTCATCTCTAAGTGTCTGAGTTATTTTTTCGGAGTATTCTAGAACTTCTTCCTTGTTATCTTCTTGGTAGATAGGTACTATTACGGCTTGGACTGGTGCTACTTTTGGAGGTAGTTTCAGTCCTTTGTTGTCTCCGTGAGCCATGATTAATGCTCCTACTGTTCTTGTTGATAGCCCCCATGATGTGTTCCAGCACTTTTGTTCTTCTGCGTTTTCATCTTCAAATGTTATGTCGAATGCTTCTGCAAAGTTTTGTCCTAGTTGATGTGATGTTCCGCTCTGAATGCTTTTTCCATCAGGCATTAGTGTTTCTATTGTTGTTGTGTATTTGGCTCCTGGGAATTTGTCATGCTCTGGTTTGTATCCTAGAATGCTTGGTATTGCTAAATGATCTTCGATCACTTCTCGGTACTGCTCTAAGCGAAGCATTGTTTCCTCATCAGCATTTTCTTCTGTGGCGTGAGCTGTGTGTCCTTCTTGCCATAGGAATTCTCTTGTTCTTAGGAATGGTCTTGTGTCTGTGGCTTCCCAACGTACTACGTTTGCCCACTGGTTCAGTCTTAGTGGCAGGTCTCTGTGGCTTCTTATCCAGTCGCTCATGTATGGTGCTATTATTGATTCGCTTGTTGGTCTTACTGCAAGTCTTTCCTCCAGTTCATCATTTCCTCCATGTGTTACCCATGCGACTTCTGGGTCGAAGCCTTCTACAATATCAGCTTCTTTTTCAAGATATGATTCTGGTATGAATAATGGGAAGTATGCGTTTTCCACGCCTGTTTCCTCGATCTTCTGGTTGAAATCTTGTTTGATAGATTCCCAGATTTTCAGTCCGTACGGCTTGATCACCATGCAGCCTTTTACTGGCGCATAGTCTGCTAGTCCGGCTTTTTTGACTACTTGTGTGTACCATTCTGAAGGGTTTCGGTCTTTATCAACTGTTATTCCAAGCTCCTGGCTCATAAATATACTCTAAGATGGAGAGTTAACCTTATTATTTACTGACCTCTTATAGTGTGCGGATGGGGTTTTTGTTTAGTTCCTCTTTATTGTCTGACTAGATGGGTTTTTTCTTGATAGAGGATTTAGATGTGGAGAATTCTCGTTCAGAAAATTTGGACTTTTAACAGTCCGTTACAAATATAATGTTTCGTATCGCATGTGAATGTGATGAAGTGGTTAGAATGAAGACTGTCACGACCCGAATACCCGAGAATGAAAAAAGAATACTAGAAGATATACAGAAACAGGAAGGTATACCACAAGCCGAGCTACTTAGAAGAATAATAAGAAAAGGTATAGACGAAAAAAGAAAAGACAAAGCTATTAAACTACTTAAAGAAGGATCAGTATCGATTAGGAATGCGGCAGAGATAGCAGGAGTTAACTACATAGAAATGCTGGAGTATGCATCTGAAGAAGGGGTAGAAATAGGATACACAATAGAAGATTTAGAGGAAGACTTCAAAAGGGTATAAAACATGGTAGTAGTGGACTCATCTGCACTTATACCTCTATCTAGAATTGGTCGACTAGAATTGCTGAAACAATTATTCAAAGATATAAAGACCATAGAAGAAGTTTACGAAGAGACAGTTAAAGAATCAAACAAGAGAGGAATAAACAACTTAGAAGATGCATTTAAAAACTGGATAAAAGTCCAAGAATATAAAAGAGAAGATAAAACGGTAAATGGGTTATCAATAACAGATTCCAAACTCATACAGTTCGCAGAAGAGAGTTCAGACACACTAATTACAAACGACCAGGCTATGAAAAAAGTAGCTGAAACAAAAAGAATAGAAGTATACTGGCTGACCACCGTAATAATAAAAGCTGTCAAAGAAAAAAAGTTGAAACCCAATGAAGCAAAAGAAATGTTACACGAACTAGTTAAAGAAGGAATGAATCTCAACAACAAAGTCTACTCACACCTTCTGAAAAAACTAGAAGAAATAGATTAAAATATTTGTGGATCTGTAGAGCGTTCCTAAAGAAGTACGAAAACCTTAAGTTTCGAATTTTTAACCATTAATACGTAGATTGCAAGTTTTAATAATTTGAAGGCTAAATCTTAGCACAATATGAAGATATCAATTATAAGCGATACACATTTCGGTTACAAGTGGGGTACAGACAGGGAAGAAGATAGTTTCAGGAATGCTCTAGAGGCTTTTGAGAGATCAAAGGATTCAGATATAATACTGTTACCCGGAGATATCTTCGATAATAAGATACCTAAACAAGAAGTCCTAGATAAGGCTTCAACAATTTTTTCAAAAGCTATGGAAGGAGAAAGAACTGTAGAAACTGAAAGAGGAGAGGTAGGCATCCACGGTAATGGAGTGCCCATAGTTGCTATACATGGCACACATGAAAGAAGACCGGAAGATTATACAAACCCTGTAGAACTAATGAGCAAAACCGGTCACTTACATCATTTAGATGATGAAAAGATAGTATTCCAGAAAAACAGTGAAAAACTGGCTATACATGGGATGAGCGGTGTACCAGAAAGATATGCTGCATCAAAACTACTGGAATTCAGCCCTGAGCCTGTTGAAGATGCTTTCAACATACTGATGATCCACCAATCGATTGAAGGATTCGTATACACCGATGATAAGTACAACTACCTGAGCTTGGAACAGCTTCCTGAAGGATTCGATCTGATTATAAACGGTCACATACACTGGTACAATATAGAAAGATTTCCTGGAGAGAAACCTTTAGTTCTACCCGGGAGCACGGTTACAACACAGATGCGTAAAATAGAAGCAGAAAAACCAAAAGGATTCCTAGAACTGAATACAAAAAAACAAGAACTAGAATTCAAAGAACTAGAATCACCAAGAAAAGTCCACTACGTCCAACTAGAGACAGGAGAGAATACAGAATGGAGAAAAATAAAGAAAAAAGCAGTTGAAAAACTGGAGAAAATAAGTGGAAAAGACAGTGAAAAACCGTTAGTCAACCTGAAGATTAAAGGACAAATAGAGGATAGAATAAACCCTAGAGAAATAAAGAAAAAATTCCACAACCAAATGTTCCTGAACATCAACCCTCCAACAAAGAAGAAAATAACTGGAGAAACAAAAAATAGAGAGATCCAGAGAAAAAACCCTTGGGAGGAAGGGAAAAAAATACTGGCAAAAAAAATAAGTGGAGAAGACCTCGAAACCGATACAGACAAATTCCTGCAACTACTAGAATCAGGTGAAACAGAAAAAGCACTGAAAATACTGGAAGACGAGGTTGGAAAAGTTTGATAAAAAACATAAAACTGGAAAACTGGAAAAGCCATGAAAACACCAGTATACAGTTCGAAAAAGGAGTGAACAGCTTAATAGGTACAATGGGCTCAGGTAAATCAAGCGTGATGGAAGCAATAGTATTCGCATTCTTCGGCACAACACCAAAACATAAATCCCGGAAAATAACCTTAGACGATCTTATAAGAAGAACCCCTGAAAAAGCTGATAAAGCAGAAATAAAACTAGAATTCAAGCTTGGAAACGAAGATTACACCATCAAAAGAATTATAGAAAGAGGAGAAGGAACAACGTACAGCGAACTAAGCAACCAAAAAAAAGTTATCGAATCACCATCAACCCAAAAAGTAACAGAACAAATAGAAAAACTTCTAGAGACAGACTTCAACGCATTCAAAAGATCAAACTACTCAGAACAAAACCAGTTAGACATCTTCTTAGACATGAGACCAGGAGATAGGAAAAAAAAGTTAGACAAACTACTCAAAATCGACAGATTCGAAAAAGCCCGTAAAAACACGGTAAAAATAGAGAACAAAGTAAAAAACCAGAAAGAAAACTTGGAAAAAAACATAGAACAACTAGAAAATAACCTAGACAAAGAAGAAAAACAAAAACTGGGAAAAAACATAGAAAAACACAGGAAAAAAGCACAGAAACTGGAAAAAAACATAGAAGAAGCGGAAAAATCCCTATCACAAAGAAAAAAAGAACTAGATAAACTGGAGACAAAAAAAGAAAAATATGAGAAGCTAGAGAAGCATAAAACCCGGGCAAAACTCAGGATAGAGAACATAGAGGAAGAAATAAAGGATCTTCCTGAGCCAGGAGAAAAAAGCAAAGTCAAGAAGGAACTGGAAGAAGTAAACATAAAACTAGAAAAAATGCAGAAAAATAAAGAAAAACTTCAGAGACTGGAAGAAAATGTCAAAAACAGGGAAAAACAATTGAAACAACTTGAAGAAGAAGTAAAAACTCTTGAAAAAGAGGCGGAGAAATTCAAACAATTAGAAAAACTAGAAGAAAAGTTAGAAGAGAGAGAATCAAGGCGCAGCCAACTCGAACAAAAGAAAAACAGGTTAGAAATGGAAGCAAAACAAATAAGAGAGAGTTTAAAAACAGTCAAGGATTCCGAAGACGAGTGCCCTGTATGCAAGCAAGAATTAAATCAAGAGCATAAAAAAGCTATAGTCAAACAAAAGGAAAATCGGTTAGAGGAAATAATAGAGAAAAAAGAGAGAATAAACAATAAGATAGAGAAGAAAAGAGAAAAACTATTAAGAATCCGACAAAAGAAGGATTCTCTGCTTGAGTACCGATCTTCTGAGGAAAAACTGGGGAAAAAAAGAAAAGAAATTAAGGAAAAACAGAAAGAATTAGAGGAGAAAAAGTTGTCTCTCCAAAAAATAAAGGAAAAGGTCTCAAAAGAAAATAAAGAAAAATTAGATAGTAGAAGAGAGGAATTAGAGAATAAGTTAGAGAGAAAAGAGTTGGAGCAAAAAAAGAAGGAATTAAAAAGTAAGATTAAAAAAACAGGCAGTAAGCAGGAAGAAATATGTTTTGAACCAGATAAACTAGAGAAGATCAGAGAAATGTATTGGAAATTGAGAAATCTCTTTCAGTTAACCGGAAAGATTTAGAAAATCAGCTAGAATTAGTAGAAGAGAAGGAAAAAAGATTTAACGAGCTTCAAAGACAATTCAAAAGACTAGAAGATATGAAAACAAGAGAAAGAGATTTAGAGAAGATATCAAGTTATGTTTACAGGTATGAAAAAGCTTTAGAAGAGACCCAGACATCTCTTAGAAGTCTTTGTTTAGAAAGGTTGAATAGTATCATGGATGAGGTCTGGAAACAGTTCTATCCCTACGATGACTATTATAGTATCAGATTGGAGAAAGAGGATTATAGGCTGCAACTGCTTGACTCTGAAGACAAATGGGTTAATGCGGAAGCAGAGATATCAGGAGGGGAAAGACATTCTGCCGCCCTAGTGATGAGACTGGCACTTACATACACAATGAAGCCTGGCCTCCAAATCCTTCTACTCGATGAACCCACACATAATATGGATAGCTCAGCAGTCGAGAAACTTTCCAAGACGCTTAAACAGAAAAGTTCAGAACTGACAGACCAGATAATACTCGTAACACATGAAAAACAGTTAGAGTCCGCAACAACAGGAAAATTATACAGGTTTAAAAAGAAAGATACAGAAAAACAGGCAACAAAAGCAGAACAAATAAAATAAAAAAAACGAGTTGTTCTAGCTATAGACGAATACTGTTACTGCTCCTAGCAACGCCACAAACATTATCTGGATCATTTGTATTCCAGGAATACTTTCAGGTTCTGCCATCTGTTCAGATAAGTCCTGTTCCACCACGCTTACTTCAACACTGTCACTTCCGAATACTTGGTTGTCGGTGCTTTCTGCCTCAACCAGTAGTTCGCTGTCCTCTATCGAACTGTCTGCTCCTTGGAACTGTACAGTGTATCTTTCTGATTCACGTGGATCAAGAGTGACTTCGAAACTTGTTCCGGACTCTTCCTCCAGAGTTGAGTGTGTGTATATCTCGGAGTTGTCAATCATATCTACTTCGAATGTTCTTTCAACATCATCAACGTTTATAACTGAGAAGCTTGTTGAAGCCTCACCATTGAAAGGTACGTCTACATGGTTCTCGTGGAAAACTATCGGCCATGACTCATGCCATACACCGTTGTAACAAGCAATACCTGTCCCGTCTACCTCCTCAAACTCTATCTCGTCACCTTGTTCGTAAAGAGCTCTTTCAGTTGATGGATCCCAGTCCCATTCTCCCGTATCCTCAGGAGTGTACTGACTGGATTCAGGACCTAGAACACAGTAATCAGTGTCTGGGCTACACCCATTACTTCTCTATCGGTTTCAAGAAGGCTTGTAGAAGATTCCTGAGTAACCAAGTGTTCACCATCATCGTCACCACCACAGAAACCTTGTGAAGCAGTATATTCTCTGTCTGTACCTGTAGGCACCGGAGTATAACCATCAACATTAGGGCTAGGATGACTGTCTAAATCACTGGAGTCATCCCAGTTCTCACCTTCAGGATCAGACTCATACCTCATAATCATCAAAACGTTGATAGTTTTGCTCCATATAGTCGTTCCAGGAGTCATCTATGCCTCCTACAACTGTATACGGGTGTTCCTGAATGTAATCTGAGTCAAACCATCTTTTACCGTCTTCACCGTACAAACTGTTTTCACGGCAGTACTGGTCATCTCTCTCCCCCTGTTTAAAGTCTTGGTCATACCAGGTACCTTGCCCATCCTCATTAGTGTCACAGAACTCTTCATCCTGTTTAAGCCTTCCTTCAAACTCTCCAGTCTCATTAAGGTTCATGTAGGACTCCTGACCAGCATCAGTGCTTACAAACTCCTGTGTTTCACCTACAAAACAGACATCGGGATCTGTAGCACATCCGTAAGGACCTGTGTACTGAGGTGAATCAGGAGACTCTCCCATCTCCTCAACCAAGTACTCTTGCTGGTCGTCACCACATACAGGAGGCTCCAGGGCATCTCCATATCCCCGGAATTATCTCTCTCCCAGGCAATATCGGCGAAGATTACTTTACTGTCTTCACGCGTCTCATCAACCTCCCCATCCTCCAAACTGTATTCATCATGATGGCTTAGGTCATATCCTAGTCCTGAGTCAGGACCTGTCAAGTCCATATCAAAGGTTATGAAGTCTCTCCAACCATCACGTTCATCATTACTTATATCAGGGTGGCTTGTATCAATGTTTCCTTGCTGCCACTGATCGTAGACATCGTCAGGATCAATCCAGAAACCATCTCCCTCTAACAATCTTACACCTTGATCATCAAATTCCTGTGAACCAGGAGCAGCCATAACCGCCAGAGAGTTTGAGAAAGCCCTAGCCTCCTTATCAATAGTATCATCACTTGGATCAGTTCTCTCAGGACCCGAATAATCCTCTCTGTAATGTATACCAGTATCACTACTTGAATAAGTGCCAGAAGCGCTCATACTAAACGGTGTATAAGGAACACCTGTAGAATCGACAACCCAGTTCCGGGACTCAGTATAAGCAAACTGGACCGCAGAATCCTCATCAGCAACAGTATCCTCAAACCATTCAGGACTATTCAAACCATGGTCAAAATGGTTAGTATCCATTTGATGAGGATAACGGGAACCACCATCAATCCTCCTAATCTGATTAAGATAACCTTCAAAAGTTGCTGGGACTGATATAAGTTCTCCTGTATTGAAGTCTTCGAAAGTGTGTAAGTTGTTCTCGCCTTGTGGATGGAAGTCTTCGTCTCTCACTGGCATATCAATCCCTGTCTCCGAGTTTATTGATTCGAAGAAGCCGAAGAAGTGACCTTCTTCAGCGTTTAGACCTCCAGATCCATCACCACCATCTTCTCCTCTTACTTCGTCTTCTTGATCTGCACATTCTACGTTGGGTCCGCAGTCAGATATAAGGCTTGTACCTCTTTCCATTCCTTTAGGATTGTAAATGCTTTGTTCAGGGTTAGGATGTTCCTTGTAGTAGTAATCAATATGATGGTGTTCTTCACCGTTTGGCATGTGATCATTTCCTGAAGAACCCGCTCTCTGATTATCAGGATCCAAGTCTATATCGTGATCTTGGCTTCTTAAGTATTCATTTACAGCAGGATCATCAAGGTCATACCATTGACCTCCGTAACCTTGATTTGACATATCGTTATTCCTATAGTTGTAGGGTTTATCCTCGTAATCTACATCTACGTCTGAATCTCTTATGTTTAAGCATACTTGCCAGTCAGGACTGTCACCTCCTTTTTCGTAGCCTTCTTCTGTGAAGTACTGGTGTTTACCTATTGATGCTGTATTCATCACTGTTCCTTCAGAGAATACGAAATGCTTGTTGATGCATGCGTTCTGGTCTATTTCTTGATCAAACTTATCGGTTTGACCATCATCCCACTCGATACATGTCTGCTCATGCAAGAGATAATCCTCAACCGTGGACTGATCTACTTGAGGACCTTCCATCATCATCAAATGCTGATTATCTTTAGCTCCACAAGACTGAGGCAATGGAGCAATATCATCACCGTCTTGCATATAGTCGCAATCAATTAGATCTTCTCCTCTCTGATCACCATGGTCCTCATTTATCCTGTTAATTGCTTTACAAACAGAGTAACTATCATCAGGACTGCCTTCATAAACTTCCCTAGAAGCTATTGCAGCATTATCGTAGTTAGAACCATCCCAATTAGACTCCTGAGTGTAGAAGTCAACATATTTAACACAAATATTATAATCTCCGCTACAACTTAGGTCTATCTGACCTATATAATCATTGTTTAAACGGTTATTTGCATCACCGTTTTGTCCATAATGAACATTTCTCCCAACTCTTTCTGATCCATTAGGACTTTCTCTAGCTATTACTCTACTAGTATCGCTTGAATGACTTCCCTGATCTTCATCTATAACAATAAAACCGTTACCATTCCCGTTAGGTCCGTCAGCATTCACAGTGTGAGTATCGTCATAACCGCACCAAACACTTCCCTCATAAAAATCATCATCTTCACTATCTCCACCATCCATTGTTTCCCCTCCCCAGCTATCATCAGAATGTGCTGTAAAGGAGGTAAAGGTTCCAGCACGATCGTTACCAGGACCTTGCCAACCACCACCATGCACAATATTATGGTCGTTACAGTCGGTTACTGTAGTGCTCTGAAAAC
>SL_4KL_010_BRINEDRAFT_10000303_pt1 | contig 24831 bp, 28 predicted proteins | sample SodLak_010_BRINE_2_FD_10664 | JGI IMG/M metagenome (IMG submission 10664) | reverse complement strand
GTGTGCGAGGGTAGCCAAGCTAGGCCAACGGCGACGGACTCAAGATCCGTTCCCGTAGGGGTTCATGCGTTCAAATCGCATCCCTCGCACTGCGCCCAAACGGGCAAGGTGTGCGGAAGACCTGCGGAACGGTCTTCCCTCGCAAATTCTCACATTCATGAGCTATAGGACTCAAGAGCAGTTCCCGTAGGGTCCTCGCGAGTCTCGGAAACGACCATCGGGAGTGGACGAGACGAGCGAGGGCAGAGAAGTCGCAGCGCCACGAGGGAGCAGCGAGTGGCGTCGTCTTCTCGTGGTTCATGCGTTCAAATCGCATCCCTCGCACTGCGCCCGAATGGGCAAAGTGTGCGGAAGACCTGCGGAACGGTCTTCCCTCGCAAATTCTCTCAAAACATAATTCAGTAGTGACAGGGCTGAAAATCCGTTCCCGGAGGGCAGAGAAGTCACAGCCTACGAAATCAATGGACTGAAATCTGACCGATGGCACGGTCGGAGACCAGCACGGCGAATAAATAGATAACAATTGCCGCAACGATGATTGAGCCCCCTGGAGGGACGCTCGCGGCGATAGCAAACCAGAGTCCAGAGAGGACCGAAATTTGCCCGATAATGACCGACAACACAAGCGTTTCTTTGAATGTCACACCAATTTGTGAGGCTGCTGCGGAAGGGATGACCAGCAATCCGGCGACGAGAATAACACCGAGGATCTGCATGGCACCTACGACAACAACCGCAGTCATGACGATAAGAAGTGAGTTGTACGCACTGACGTTAACCCGAGCGACCCTGGCAGCCTGTTCGTCGAATGTAATGAACAGAAATTGCTTGTAGTTCACGATAACGAGGCCGACGACGACAATGGTGAGGACGCCAACGAGCCGTGTCCCACCAGACGAAACGATTGCGAGGCTCCCGAAAAGAAAGTCCTCCGTATCAACCGGAATAGGAGTGATATTCCGGCCCCACGAAATCAACAACGTCCCCACAGCAAAACTGCCGGTGAGTACAATAGCGATGGGAACATCACCATATGAGTCAGTGTGTGCTGTCAACCACTGTAAGCCGAGTGCAGCGAGCGCGCTCACAATGAGCGCGGCAAAAACCAAATTGTCGCTCGTTGCAGAGATCCCAGTCAAACCGGTTGCTAACACGCCGACTGCCACACCAGCAAAGGCCGTATGTGCAAGCGTCTCACCGATAAGAGCCATCTGGCGATGGACAAGGAAGGTGCCGACAAGCGGTCCGACAATGGCAATAAGAATGCCTGTCGAGAAAGAGCGGAGTGTGAACGTATGCTGGAAGACGTTCGTGCCGAACAGCTCGTCAAGTGACTGGCCCCAGTCTGTCACCTGAAAGAACCCGTCTGTTCCGACCGAACCAACGAATCCGGGCAAGTGCCGCATCCAATCAAGAGCGATAAACGAAAGGGCAAAGAGTGCCAGTAGAACCGTTATCCCGAGACCAACGCCTTCGAGTGCATGCCGGAGCCGTTTCATGGATGGTTGTGGGCAATAACACGGCTACTCGGGCCGTAGGCTGCTGCGATAGCATCACTTTCGAGGAAGGAGACGGTATCACCGTGGTGGTACAGCCGCTGGTTCAGGCAGGCGATGTTGTCGACATGTTCGGTGAGAATATCAACATCGTGTTCGATAAGAAGTATCGTAATACCCTCCTGGTTCAATTCATCGAGCAAATCGTAAAACTCAGTCCGTGACTCTGCATCGACACCAACTGTCGGTTCATCAAGTGCCAACAGGTCTGCTTCAGAGGCCAATGCTCGGGCGATGAACGTCCGCTGTCGCTGACCACCTGATAGTGCCGAAATAGAACGGTTTTCGAGGTCTCGGATGCCAACGCGCTCAAGGGCGTCATCAACGATTGCTCTGTCCTCATCGGTGATTCGGTTGTGTCCAGCATGAGCGAAACGACCCATTAAGACGGTTTCGCGGACGGAAACTGGCATTGTTTCACCACGGTCGGTCGAGCGCTGTGAGACGTAGCCAATCCGCTCCCCTGCTTCAAATTCCGCTGCTGGCTGTCCGAACAAGCGAATGTTCCCTGAGTCCGGCGTTCGGAGCCCTATCATCAGATGCAACAAGGTGGTCTTACCGGACCCGTTTGGACCGATGAGCCCAAGAAACGTCCCTTCGGGAACGGTTAGCGAAACATCCTCAACTGCCTGTGTGTCCCCATAAGAGAACGACACATTTTCAACCTCAATTACTGCGCTCACGGTAGTCTCTACTTCGGTTACAACAGTTCCAGTAAAAAGAGTTATTATTCCCAATCGGTTCGTTATTAATTCCTGAGAAGAGTCCAGAGTCCATCAGGCTGGAACAAAGAGTCGTTTTATATAGCTGCATTTCACTCCGAAATCGGTCGATTGAAGAACTCTGAAAGGGTATACAGATAGAGTAGTCACAGAAAAAGCTGAGACCTTTTGCTTGTCACGAGGGTGAAAACTCGCAATACTCACTATGAGACAACCAGTTTAGCTCACTTCATAGCCCGCAGTTTCGACTGCTTTTTCAAGGGCATCGGTTTCAGCGGTCCCCTCAACAGTGACCGAATCAGTTTCGTTATCAGCCTCAACAGCAGAAACACCCTGAACCGCAGCTAGTGCGTTTTCGACGGCTTCCTCGCATCCTTCACAACTCATTCCGGTAACAGTGAGTGTCTGACTCATAGAACTATTTGCACCGTTCTATTTATCTGCTTTCTCGTTGTGAAACCACAGGAAACGCCCACCAGAACTTTCGAAAATAAGCCTACGGTTTGAATATGGGACCGGACGTTACCTGTCAGTATGAATGGGAATCGAGACCTTGACCAGATAGACCTGAAACTCATCAGGTTACTGTCGAAGAATGCACGGTGTCCGTACAACGACCTTGCAGAGGCAGTCGGACTTTCAGCACCAGCCGTTTCAGACCGCATCGACCCGACTCCAAGACCAGGGCATTATCAAGCAGTTCACGGTTGATATCGACCGATTAAAACTCCAGCAACGGACACCCGTCATTATCACATTCACAGTGCATCCAACGGAAGCGGAATCCGTCTATCAACGCCTCCGCTCGCTCTCAGGCATTGAGCACCTCTTCAAGCAATACGATGGGACGATCATCGCGTATGGAAACGCACCGGACCAAAATCCAACCGGATGGTTGGCAGAAGCAATTGACCTCGAACAAGTGGGAGATATCGATATTGAGCTAGTTGAAAAGTACGAGTGGGCACAAGAACTCGACGCAGCAGAGTTTTCGCTCCCCTGCCCAGTCTGTGATAACACCGTTAGAAGCGATGGGATTACCGCGACTATCGGTGACCGAACACTCGCGTTTTGTTGCCCATCATGCAAGAAATCATACCAGGAACAATACGACCAATTGGAGGGTGATGCGGACTGAAAACGGAGGTTACGATTCGAAGATTAATCGCCTTCTACACTTTGTTTTCTTACTGAAAATCTGCATAACACAGTAACACGTATAGTTAACTAGGGTGAATCATAATGACTGAGTCTTCAGGAGAACGAACGGACCTCTCGATAAGCGGGATGTCGTGTGCAACCTGTGCGTCGACGATTGAGGAGCGCCTCAGCGATGTCGACGGTGTCACAGAGGCATCCGTGAACTTCGCAACAGAGCGAGCCAGTGTACAGCACAGGTCAGGCGTTTCACAGGACCATCTTATTGATGCCGTCGAAGGAGCAGGGTACGGTGTTCGCGATGAACTCCTTGACGATGAGCTTGAGGGCGAGGAGGAACTGCAGACTGTCAAACGGATGGCAATTCGGGCGTGGATTGTTACCTCCCCAATTGTCCTCCTTATGGTGTTCATGTGGACGCCACTCGATTTGCTTTCGGGGTTCCAGATTGATGTCCTGATGCTTCTCTTTGCGACCCCAGTCGTCGTCTACTACGGACGGACCACCCACGAATCCGCGCTTCGAGCAGTGCGTAACAGGACCTTCAACATGGATTCGTTAATCGCGCTGGGTACCGTCGTCGCGTGGGCAACGGGAGTCATGGTGTTTTTCACGCCCATTGAGAACTACGCGGGCGTTGGTGCCATGATTATGGCATCTCATCTCGTTGGGACTTACCTCGAAGACCGGGCAAAAGGGCGAGCAAGCGCAGCTATTGAAGGGTTGGTTTCGATGCAGGCAGAGACCGCTCGTGTCGAGCGTGACGGCGAGGAAGTCGAAATCCCAGTTGAGGACGTTGCAGTCAGGGACGTGATGGTTGTGAGACCAGGCGAGAAGGTTCCCGTCGATGGTGTGGTCGTCGACGGCCGAAGCAGCGTCGATGAATCGATGGTCACGGGAGAGTCTGACCCCGTGAGCAAAGAGGAAGGAGACGAAGTTATCGGTGCAACGGTGAACGGAGCAGGCCTCCTCAAAGTCGAAGCAGAGAAAGTCGGCGACGATACGTTCCTCTCACAGGTCGTCGACTTGGTTGAGGAAGCACAGGGGACGAAAGTCCCGATTCAGGCATTGACTGACCGAGTCACGAATGTCTTCGTCCCTGCGGTCCTCACGATTGCGACGCTCTCGTTCGTCCTTTGGTTTGCAGTTCCGGGTGCGATGGAATCCATCGCAAGCATCGGTGCCTGGCTCCCGTGGGTTGATTTAGCGCTTGAGCCACTCACACTCGCCATCTTCGCATCCGTTGCCGTCCTCGTGATTGCGTGTCCGTGTGCACTCGGCCTCGCAACTCCCACAGCATTGATGGCTGGGACTGGGAAGGCCGCTGAAAATGGTGTGTTGTTCCGCGATGGCGAAGCCATCCAGACCATGAAAGACATCGATACAGTCGTACTCGATAAGACGGGGACAATCACTGAAGGAAATCACTCGGTAACGGATGTCCTCGTCGGTGACGATATACCGGTTCGGGGTGACGGTGGTGTCGTCTCTGAAGAACCACTTTCCGAAGAGAATGAAGTCCTGCGTCTCGCAGCTTCGGCAGAGCGGGGGAGCGAACACCCGATTGGACAGGCGATTATCGAGCATGCCGAAGAGAAGGGAATTGAGCTAGCAGAACTAACTGAGTTCGAGAGCATTCCTGGAAAAGGAATCGAAGCGGTGATCGAAGGGCAACGGGTCTACGTCGGCAATGCCGCGTTCTTGACAGAGGTTGGTATCGAAATTCCATCGTTTTACCAATCGAAAGTGACGGAACTAGAACAGGAAGGTAAAACGACGGTACTGGTTGGAGTTGAGGATGAGATTGTAGGTGTTGTGAGTACTGCTGATACAATCAAAGACGATTCCGCAGAAGCAATTGCAACGCTACACGACCGCGGTATCGAAACCTGGATGATAACGGGCGATAACGAACGGACCGCCCGCGCAATCGCGGAGATGGTCGATATCGATCCAAGCAGAGTGATGGCTGGTGTACTCCCACAGGACAAAATTGACAAAGTGCGGCAGTTACAGGACGACGGAAAACAGGTGGCGATGGTCGGTGACGGTATCAACGATGCACCTGCGTTGAAGCAGGCGAACGTTGGCGTCGCCATTGGGACCGGAACCGATATTGCCATTCAATCCAGCGATGTGAGTCTCGTTCGTGGTTCGCTTGGCGCACTGGTAGATTCGTTTACGCTTTCGGAGCGTATCTTCTCGAAGATTAAGCAGAATCTATTCTGGGCATTCATTTACAATACGCTGGCGATTCCGATAGCGTTCTTTGGACTCTTGCATCCCGTTATCGCAGTCATCGCGATGTTCACGTCGAGCCTCTCGGTGATAACGAACTCTGCAAGACTTGGAAAGCTCGAACTCTAACGACCAGTTCTTTTCAACGTAGCTACGACTGGCGTAGACAGAACCGATACGCTTTCACCTTCGGTCGAGACAGTCAAACTAGGAATGAATCAGAGACAGGGTGATATTTTGGTTGGGGGAGTGATTGCCACTATCCTCATTTTTGGTCTCATCAGCTCGGGACAGTTGCTTGTTGCAGACGACCCGGGAATGGGCCATATGGAGTTTGCCCCCGCGATACACTTTGTCGGCCCGCTTTTTGCCAGTTTAGTCGTCGCAAGCGTTACTGCAGTCAGTTACGCAGTGATTCGTGAGCGGCTGTTTTCGGACCCACAGGAGAGTGGTGGTCGAACTCCACACACTAACGATGACCCACCTGACCAGACAGACAAAACGAGTGACAGTGACCGGGAGTCTGCGGAGGCTACCCAAGAACCCGTCTCAGAGCACCGTCGACACCCGATATTAGATGTGCTCCCAGATGATGAGGAACAAATACTCGAACCAATTATTGCCTCACCCGGAATCACACAGGTGGAGGTTCGTGACCGTTCAGGCTACTCACGAAGTAAAGTCAGCCAGACCGTGACTGACCTGGAAAAGCGAGGGCTCGTCTACAGAGAGCGACAGGGGCGGACCTATCGCATCTATCCCGCCGACGATCTAAGCGACCGAGTCTGATACTGCCTGAAATCAGACCGGAGAAACAGTAGTTGGAAAACAAAACGTTCTCAGCGAGTTAGAGAGGCTATTGAACACTCTCCGCTCCGAATTCACGGCCACACACCTAACCGTAATTCTATCGTATGGACGATTGAGGTGCATTACACCATGAAAACGACGTTACTACGAGTCCTGTTGGTCGGTACACTGGCAGTTGGTCTCCTTGGCGCAACAGCTATCGTCGGTGCAGATACGAACGAAACAGCCACCGATGATGACTCCTGGACAATGGGACAAATGGCCGACCATATGAGCGACCATCTCCCTGGCGACCACCACGATGAGGACCATGCGGAACACCACGCTGAACATGAAGGACAACACGCTGAACATCACCAAGAGAGCGGTCATTGCTGAATAGGCAGTCCCTCTTTTTCATAACGGTTATCCTACTCATTCAGAGATTCTCGCCGTTCTATCCCCCAATAAGCCTCTGATACCGTACGAGAATGCCAATCAGTTGGTATGAGCCTGTGAGACCGTCAGTGATTGAAAAATAAGATAGAATGCATATTCAGCACGGCGATTAGCCCTGTCTGTCGTACCGAACAATCAACTGTCGTAACCACCAGAAGTTCAGAATAACGGTCAGAATGGTTCCGAGAGCAGTCTCAAGCGGACGCTGCTGCCACGCAGCATACACTGTGTAGATAGTAGTCAGCACACCTGCGGTGCTGAAAATGTTTGGTCCAGATGTTCCAAAGATGCCGTTGCCCTCTTTTCGGACCCACCATTGCTGAGCGAGCACACCTCGTGTCATCCACGCATCTTCATCTTCTGGTGGTGAGAAAAATATCGGATTGAGTATCGCCCACAGTCCCGCAAGAAACAAGAGGCGCCATGAGCGCCGGTAAATTGCATACGCAACAACAGGAGCAATCGGTATTCGCGTCCACACGCTCATTGGATTCGAGTGGCGCTTCCAAAACCACTCTTCAGCCTCATCAGGAACAATGGAACCCATAACTGTCAGTCAGTGCGCATCTACAATAAACGTGGTTCGTGGTGATTTCTGGTGCTGCATGTAACCACTGTATGTTGCACCGCACGCCTTCTATACTCCAGAGAGAACCACATGCCACTGCAATATCTAACTGCTATCCCGAACATTCCCAAGTGCTGTCTCAGTTTGCTGTATGTCCTACAATTACTGGAAAGCGGGAGAAGTTGGAGAGAAACAGTCTCTTCGGTAAGAAACAATCAGAGCGCTCTAAAGAGTTTCTCGAACACTCTCAGCCCCGGATTCACGACCACGCATCTAACTGTATCCCCCTTGTAGGAATGATTGAGGACAAAAAGATGACTCATCAACAAATCCACCGAATCAGTATCGGACGTACTGTTTCAGCAAGGTGTGATAAAAACAGCGAGGGAGAACAATGACAGGTACAGATTCAGCACTCCGAACCGCCGCGTACGTCGTATTGTTCCTCGTTGCAATTCCAGTACTGATGATGGTACTGATGATGCCGATGATGGCATTCGGCGGAGGGTGGGATATGCATTCGGCCTGGCACGGCACAGGAGGGACGTGGTCATGGGGACTGATGATGCTCATCCCGATTATCCTGCTGGGTGGACTTGGGTATCTGCTCTATGCAGTTGCCAGTCCACCTGAGGAGCACGAAGAAGATAGTGCGCTCGTCGCCCTGCGAGAAGCGTATGCCCGTGGCGAACTCTCCGATGAAGAGTTCGAAAAGCGCCGACAGAGACTCTCGGAGAGTTGAAGCAAAATCGGAGGCAGGAATTCTTGAAAGTGGACTTTCTGATTTTTATGGGGTGGCTGTCCTACAGTTCCTGAAAGACGAACGTATCCGACCCATCGATACCGTAGATTGTCCACGTTTCGTCTTTTTCTCCAGCCATCCCCGGTGAACCACTCGGCATATCTGGGAGGCTGATACCATCAATATCGTCGTCGCTCTCAAGGAGTGCTTCAAGCGACTCGACGGGGAGGTGGCCCTCAGCGATGTAGTCATCTAGTACAAGGGTATGACAGCTCTGGAGGTCATCGGTAATGCCATACTCTGCTTTGATTTCGCTAATGTCATCGACGGTTTGGACGTCAAGCGATGTCTCAAGGTGGTCCTCCAAGTATGAGGCATAGACATCACAGCAGTCACAGTTTGGTCCCTGATACTGGGTTGCTTGCTCGACAGCTAGCGTGTTCCCAGTTTCCCACTCTTCAGTCGAATCGTCGAGACAGCCTACCAGCAGAACGGTCCCGATAGCACCGAATCCTGCCGTTAAATAGCGTCGACGAGTCGGTCGCATCATATACGTTTTATAACTCAGACAGCCATCAATCATCACAACGATTCCCATCCACCGAGAATTGGGTCGGCGGATGGATACGCAAACTGCTGTTTACGAGATAAAAGACTAGGTCGTTGCCCTACTCCGCTTTCAGCGCCTTCCGAAGCGACGGGAGATTAATCTCCGTCATCTGGTCGACCCAGCCGTATCCTTCCTCGTTCCACTCATTTGTCGTCCCTTCAGCAGGTGTAAGCGGTTCTGCGTGTTCGATATCAGTTTCATCAAAGAGGAGTTCAACCATGTCAGGAACGTCTTCATCGGGGTCGGGTGCTTCGAAGGGGTCGTACAGAACAGTATCAATATCGTGCTCTTCGATAACCTCTACGAGGTTAGCGATATCCTCAAGAGATTCAGCAGAGTCAGGGCTGACGCCAACAGGTGTAACCAACTCAAAGCCGTATCTCGTGGTGACATAATTAAAGGAATCGTGCCCGGCAAACACAGCTGTATCAAGTTCAGCATCGGCAACAACCGACTCAAACTCCTCGTGGACCGCTTTGACCTCTGATTTGTACGCTTCGGCATTATCGTAGTAATCATCAGCGTTTGCCTCATCATGCGATGCGAGTGTCTCTGCAATCGTATCGACGATATCCATCACCAATACTGGGTCAACCCACACGTGCGGGTCGTGAAATTCACCGACACCATCACCCTCTACCTCCTCAACAACCTCAATTGGGAGAAAATCATCTTCGGTGTCGAAGATTTCCGTTCCATCGACCAACAACTCAAACTGAAGCTGTGTTCGAGCTTCAGAGAGTCCTTCAAACGTAACTTCGTGGCCTGATATTTCAACGTCCACGATACCATCTTCTCCTGCAACGATTGGAACGACTTCGATATCATCATTTTCAAGCGGAAGCACTTGCCCGTCAGTATCCTCAACGACGAGTTCCATGTGATGTTCCCCATCCAGCTCGACATCTGGTAGCCCACCGTCCCAATGGTCATCATGCCACCATGCAGTTCGCTCCCCGGAACGAACATCGTAAAATTGGAACTCTGCAATACGGGTATCAGTGTCGTACTCAGCATTGGTATCAGGGGCCGTCGACTCATCCATTTCGAAAGAGAGTAAATCGCCCTCCAACCCGTCCAGTGTATCAACCACAGTCATATCTGGATAGTCCGTTTCAAGCGTTTCGGCAAGGTCCTGTGCCCAGCTGAACTCAGGAGTATCAAGATAAAAAAACAGGTCCGTAGAAGCAACATCGGGAGCAAGGTCACTGTCCGGACTCCAGCCGTGGCCCATCTCACCGCTTTCGACCGGATTTTCGAATTCCATGTGGTCGCCACCGACCTGATTCGCCCAATCGTAGAGCGCAAAAAAGGCTGCGTAACCATCTGCGTTCTCTCCACCGTCACCGAGACAGCCAGCAAGTGCGCTCACTCCAGCAATCCCAGCGGCACCTTGTAAGAATGTTCGTCGTGATACAGTCATAGTGGGTGATTATCAGGTTGTGTTATTCGACAGTCACTGGTAGTGGCTCCGATTCCCAGTCCGCGTGGTCATCATGCCAGAGCATGAAAACGACTTCAGTCTCTCCTTCGCCTTCACCGTAGATGTGCACGTGGTCACCGTGGTAATGTTCTTCTTCGTCAATCCAGACGACATCATCTGCTGCGTCATCCGCCACTCTGACGGCGAGTTCGAGTTCCGATTCGTCGAAATTCAACTCAGTTCCGTGTGCATCGACGAACTCTGCACCCAGCGAGATATTATCGTCAACTGGGACAGTTGGCAGTTCCGACCAGTCTTCCCAATGGTCGTCGTGGTATTCGGCAACTTCCTCGTGTGGGTCCGGTGACCGGTCAAGGATTGACACCGTATCTACGGCACCATCATCGAACTCATCAGTTCCCTCTCCGACCAAGGTCGCCAGTTCAGGTGACTCGAAAACCGTCTCTCCCTCGTGTTCGAGCGTAAACACCAGTTCTGTCGGACCGGATTCGCCCTGTGAGATGACGTGGATATGGTCACCATGGGTGTCAATGTCGACAGTCTCCGGTGCTCCTTCAACAACATGTGCGTTCATTTCGTATTCATCACCGAGTTCAATTTCATTCCCATCGGCGTCCTCGATATGTGCGCCGACAGACGCATAGTCGAGTTCCTGTCCAGGAACTTCGAGCGGACCGTTATCCCAGTGGTCATCGTGGACGTATGGGCCGTCCGCATCTTCATCTCGGTCGATAAGCTGGTATTCGACAATCTCGAGTGTTTCCTCATCTTCACCATCTGCACCAGAGTCGTCGCCAGCCGCATCATCGCCGTCTGCGGAATCATCACTCTCATCATCACCGCCGATACACCCTGCCAGGGCGATGACTCCAGCGGAGCCAGTCATTCCCAGAAGCGCGCGTCTCGTCGTGTTCGTATTCGGTTTGTGGTTCTGCATTATCAAATCCTCTATCCAATAATGTGTAGTATTACTAATTAAGAGTTCTGTTTTATTATCTTTGCAGGCAGCACTTAGTTCCCAAAGGTATAACGAGCAATAACAGGTTGAATAAACAAATATACAGATATCGAACCAGAAGTGAAGATAAACTGGACGAAAGACCATTACATTTATTACCACCCATCCCAACCGGTAAAATAGAACCTTCATGACAAACCATGATGGTTCCGTGAGGTAAGCTATGTACAAGCACTACACAGACGCAGAGAACACGGGCGCACCGCTCGTGCCAATGGTTGAAGAGCCGAATAACATTGCAACTGACGGCGGCCGAGAGACCGAACTCGAAGAGGTAGTGCTGAGCCACCGACTCCAGGAATAACTGGCACGGAACCGCGGACAGCACCGATTTGTAGAAGTTTTCCGGTTTTCCACACCGTTTGTTTCACTGCTTTTCGAGCAAAAGCTCCAGATATGATGTTCGTATCTGGTCATCACTACTCAGCCCCAGTTGGTCGAGTACTCCCTCCGCCTGCTCGCGTGCAGCGTCGATACCAGATTCCGTCTTCACGTCGCTGCTGTATTCGACTTCGACGAATTCGCCAACGTCATCCACTGAATCGAGGGTCACCGTACACTCATCCACAGTATAATACTCTCGTGTCTTGCGAACCGTCGCCGCAGGCTCGTAGCCAAGTCCGGTGAGAATCGCGGCCATCGCCTCGTTGTCAGCAACGGTCGTTTCCGCTTCCGTTCGCGTTTTTGAGTTAGCATCAACGAGCGGTCCTTTATACGTGAGAACAGTTGTGGAATCGTCTTCCCTGCTAACGCTGCGAATCCGAAGTGCTTCATCCGTCTCAGCAAACGACCGGTCCGGTGCATCATAGTAGGTATCCTCCTGCGTTACTGTCTCGACATGGTCCGCATCAATCGATGCAAGGCGTTCACGGACCGATTCGTGCGATACCTGCACTTTGAGCTCCACTTCGTACATACACACACTGCACAGGCGCGATACAAAAGCACGTTACACTCAACAAGCGACTACCAGCCGACAGATTATGTATACGTATCACATACATCCCACGTTCCACGGGATAGCCACACACGGTAGCAACGAAACGGTGTTCTTAAGAGTACAACGACAATTTCACACCGTATGAGCAATGATTCCGACGCGGAAGCCGATGCAGAGCAGGCCGCGGCAGAAGACGAGGAAACGGAAGCGGAGGAAACGGAAGTAGAAGGACTGCAGAACGGAGCCTTCGTTCGGATTGATTACACCGCCCGCACGGTCGAAGACGAGCAACTCGTCGACACCACGGACCCTGAGGTCGCCGAAGAAGAAGGCGTTGAGGCAGACCAGGAGTTCGCACCGCGCACCATCGTGCTCGGTGAGGGCCATATCTTCCCATCCGTCGAAGAAGATATCGTCGGCAGCGAAGTCGGTGACAGCGGTTCAGTCACTGTCGAAGCCAAAGAGGCATTCGGCGAATTCGACGAGGACGAAGTCCGAACCGTCAGCAAGAACAAAATCCCGGAAGACGACCGCTATCCCGGCGCACAGGTGAACGTCGACGGTCAGCAAGGGTTTGTCGAAACAATCATCGGTGGCCGCGCGCGAGTCGATTTCAACCATCCACTCGCCGGTGACGACATCGAATACAATTGGGAAATCGTTGAGGTTGTCGAAGACCGCGAAGAGAAAGCGAGTGGACTGCTTCAGATGTTCCTCGATATCCCGCTCGATATCCGCTTCCAGACTGATGTTGTCGAAGAGGAACAACTTGTCGAGGACGATGAAGACGAAGCGGCCGATGAAGAGGAAAGCGACGAGGAAGAAACAGCAGACGACGAAGACGATGAGCCAACCTTCGAGACGGTCGAAGTCGAGAAGGAATCCCTCTACATCGAGGCGACACCACAGCTATCGATGAACCAGCAGTGGCTCATGCAGAAAAATCAGATCGCCGACCAGCTTATCAACCTCCTTGATATCGACCGCGTCGTCGTCCAGGAAGTGCTCGACGGAGCCGGTATGGGCCTGCCAGGTATGATGGGCGGTATGGGAGGCGGCGGCATGGAGGATGCCCTCGAAGATGCTGATATCGACGCAGAAGCGCTGGCCGAAGAACTCGGTGAATAAGCGGACTATCAGTGAGCAGCTAACTGAAAGAGTAACTGTACATTCACTTACTTTTTTACGGAGGCACTCGGTACCCAGCAGTAATGACTGACACAGGGCGACGGGAGGTTATTGTACTCGGGGGAGCAGTATGCACCAGCGTGCTAGCTGGGTGTCTTGCCGAGGAAACAGACACCGGAGACGAAGACAGCGGTACAGGAAACGAAACGAACAGTTCCGATGCAGGTGAAAGCACTGTCGAGTTTCCCACAGACCCAGCGTTCAGCGAACTGTTCGAGTGGATACCGGCCGCAGCCATAGAGCGACCACTCCTCGTCGAAATATTTATGCCCGCAGCAATGGCGGATATCGAAGCATTCGCAACGGGACCAGGGAGTGATGAAATATACGAGACAACGGCTCTGGAATACAACTACGTCAGCTATATGGAATCCGAAGGCACGGAAACAGAGCTCGTCGTTCTGAGCGGCCCTGTCGAGATGGAATCCGCCGCCGAGTCGATCGCCGAAGCCGAGGATGCGGACCTGACCGAGACCGAGGCACCGGAACCGTTTGAGGAAGCCGTCGCCGACGACGAGATACTGTTTGCGATAGCTAAAGGAGGGGCAGTGGTCGCCACGCCAGCAGACCGGTTCGAACCAGCCGTCGAGACACGGACCGGAGAAGGTCAGTCTGTCGCTGAAGAGGAAGAAGTATCATTGCTCACCGAGCACCTGCCGGCGGGCGAGATGGGGACTATCAGCCTCCCCGACGATGATGTAGATGAACTCGCAATAGGAATTAGCTACGAAGTGGCTGAGCCGGATTCCGCTGCAACCGTCGTAGCAGTATATTCCGACAAATCGGCTGCGGCCGAAAACGAAGACAACGCTGTCGAATTCGCAAAGAGAGAAGGAGTGAAAGTCGATGAGACCACCATCAATGAGCAGAGTGTCATCGTCACAGGGACTCAGCCAACAGCGGAGCTGTTCGACGAGCCAGTCGATGAGGTAGCGCCGGCTGTAGCGTTCGAGTTTGATTACGAACCCGACTCAAGCCGCGTGGAGGTCCGCCACGTCGGAGGCGATACGGTCCAAGCAGGGTCAACACGAGTCGAGGGAACCGGCATCAAGGAAGGATATACGGGTTACCTACACGAACTCACAGGCTCACCGTTCGAAGCGGATGAGACCGTCGTTGCTGGAACGTATTTCGAAGTTGGAGTCGAAAGTAACGAATTCGAACTGGAGATACGCTGGGAATCGTCGGAAACAGGTGATGAATTCACCGTCGCACAGTTCGACGGACTGGAGTCATCTGCCTGACGGACACGTCATTGGCACTGCCGGTCTCAATATCGATACTGCCGAGCGGTCAGTCTCAGATACCGAACTGACCGCGGACCATTGCAAGCCCCGTTCGAAGGTATGATGGTCGAGTAATGCGGTCGTGTTCGTCTTGCGTCAGAAGGAAGTCGAAAATATCGATATTATCTGCCAGGTGTGCACGCGAAGTGGACATCGGGATTGTGATGACGTTCTCGTGTTGAATTGCCCACCGAATCGCAACCTGTGCAGGCGTTTTTCCATAGTTTTCCCCAATCTCTCTCAGAACCGAATCCTTGAGTGCGCCACCGTTAGCCAACGGACTGTAGCCAGTGAGGAGAATATCGTTTTGCTGGCAATACCGGAGCAAGTCACGCTGTGGCCACCACGGGTGAAAGAGCACCTGATTGGTGAAAATCGGCTCGTTTGAAATCCTGCGAGCGTGGTCAAGTCGTTCAACATTGTAATTGCTGACACCAATAAACCGCGTCAATCCCTCGTCGAAACACTGATTCAGGGCGTTAATGACGATCTCGTTATCCGCCAGTGGGTGTGGCCAGTGAATAAGGAGGAGGTCGACTGTATCGACGCCAAGTTTCTCAACGCTTTGCTTAACTGATTCGACAATGGCTGGTGTCTGTCGGTGTCTTGGGTTGACTTTTGTCGTAATAAATAACTCTTCTCTGCCGACGTCGGCATCGGTAATCGCTCGGCCAACAGCACCCTCGTTTTTGTATAACTGGGCGGTGTCAACATGCCGATACCCCTCTTCGAGCGCCATCGAGACCGAGTTGTATGCGGTATCCGAGTTCATCTGCCAGGTTCCGACACCCACTGCTGGAACCGGCTCACCGCTCTTTGTAACATACTCCATATACGATATATTAGGGCTGAATAAGGAATAGGTCTTCTGTTCTTTCAAACAAAACGAATTGGAGTCTACGGAGCGTTACGCACCGCGGATATAGTCGGCGATACTATCGCGAATGATGGTATCGCAGTAGGCACAGCGGACACCGTTTTCCAGAACAGCAAACGACGATTCAATAGGTTCGTTCTCGTTCGTGATACAGTTCGGGTTTGCACAGTTAAGCACGCCCGTTACCGCCTCAGGTCGTTCGACTCGATGTTTTTCTTTTACTTCGTAGTCGCGGATAATGTTGATTGTCGCGGCTGGTGCAATCAACGAGAGGACATCGACCTCAGACTGGCTGAGTTCCCGGTCCTCGACTTTGACCACATCTTTGCGTCCAAGCCGGTCCGAGGGAACATTGATACCGACCGAGACAACCTCTCCGCGACTCCCATCGATATCGAGAATTGCGAGGACATTCAGTGCCTGTCCGCCGGCAATATGGTCGATAACCGTCCCATTCTCAATCTTGCTGACGCGGAGTTCCTGTTCACTCATCTGAATCACCAAGGAGCAAATCAAGCAGCGCCATCCGAACGGGGACCCCGTTGTGGGCCTGCTCGAAATACGTTGCATGGTCTGTTTTATCGACATCCGTCGCAATTTCATCGACACGCGGAAGTGGGTGCATAACGGTCAGTTCATCGCGTGCTTGTTCGAGCAATTCAGCATCAATCTGGTACTGGCCAGCGACTTCACGGTATTCGTTTTTGTCGGGAAATCGTTCTTCCTGAATTCGAGTGACGTACAGCACATCGAGTTCCGGGAGAATGGCCTCGATATCGGTATGGGTCTTAATTTCGGTTCCTCCGTCATGGAGGTCATATCGAACGCTACGTGGGAGTTTGAGGGTCTCCGGACTGATGAAATGCTGTCGGGTGTTGAAATTCGTCAACGCGTGTGCGAGCGAGTGAACCGTCCGCCCGTATTTCAAATCGCCCATGATACCGATGGTGAGGTCATTTAGGCCAGCGTTCTCTCGGATAGTATAGAGGTCGAGCAGCGTCTGTGTTGGATGCTGTCCCGCTCCATCACCGGCATTAATCAACGGGACGTCGACAAACTCGCTGGCCATCTGGGCAGACCCTTCGCTCGGATGGCGCATGACCAGCGCGTCGGCATATCCTTCGACGACCCGAATCGTATCGGCGAGGCTTTCACCCTTTTTAACGCTCGAATGGTCGACCGGCCCCATATCGACGGTATCGCCACCGAGCCGTTTCATCGCGGCGGAGAAACTCATTTTCGTCCGAGTGCTTGGTTCGAAAAACAACAACCCGAGAAGCGACCCTTGCTGTTTCTGAGAGACGGAAGCGGGGTCAGCGGCAATCTCGGACGCACGGTCCAAAACCGTCAGAATATCCTCCCGTGAGAGTTGTTTCGCACTCGTAATGTGGTCGTGACGCATCGCTCGATACCGCGTGTTGCAGCCTCTTGATACCGTCGGTTGCTAGCGGCCGATTACACCTCGATTTTATATGGAATGGCTGGACAACCAGTGGGTATGCTGGCCGTAGCCGGTGGAAAAGGTGGCTGTGGAAAGACAACGACAGCGATTGCGCTCACCCGTGTGCTGGCCAGCAGCAAGACAACAAACCCATCGAATATAGAAGCGAGACCGCTGCTCGTCGATGCTGATACGGATATGCCAGATATCCACCACTACCTTCGTATCGACCGCGTTACACCAAGAAGCGCACATGGAAATTGTCAGCCTCGTTCCGGAGTTGGTGCAGTCAGTGACGGCGTCTCAGTGAGCAAAGCAGCCCGCTATCCTGACGACCTTGCTGGTGGTGCGGTACTGACTGCCGGCCAAAGAGAAGAGACCGCGCTGGCACTTGACCGATGTCGGGGCTGGCCGGGACCAGTTATCGTCGATACCCCTGCAGGAATCAGCCCTGCGGTGACTGTACCACTTCGAATTGCGGACCGCACACTCCTCATTTCAACCGACGAGCCGTCATGTCTGGACGACGTGCAGCGAACGGCATCAGCCTGTTCAACGTTGTGCCCACAATCAATCGCCGCTATACGGACCGTTAGAGAGGAACCGCCAGCACTCCTCGCTAACGTGCCTGTCATCGGGACTCTGCCAACGGTGACAGAGCCGTTGGAGAATGAGCGATACGTACGCGCAATTGAGGAGGTTGCATCCCATCTTCGCCGCAGTTCACACCAGTGAGCTATCTCAGACAGAGGGAGTCGAACGACTCAATTTTCGATAACCTGGCCGGAATACTTAACCGCCCGCAGCAGAAAATTTGGGCAGATGGCGAGTCGTCTTCGGACGGGAATCGACGTACTCGATAGAAAGCTTGGCGGGGGAATACCAGCCGGTAGTATCGTCTTGCTCTCTGCACCTCCGGCAAGTCAGGCAGAGCTATTTCTCTACGAACTCACCGCAACCAGAGGGACCCTCTGGCTATCGCTCAACCGCTCGTCCGAGGCAATCACCGATAGTATCGAAAACACACCGACGGAAACCGGGAGCCCGACGGTTCGGCATATCCCCGGTGAAGCGCCGCTTGATAACACCGGAAAGCTCGTAAGTGCCCTTCCTGAAACGTCGAACCTTATCGTTGACCCGATAGACGTGCTCGAATCGCAGGAACCGCCCTCCCGGTTTCGAAGTTTCATGAACGACCTCCAGAATCATATTTTCAACACCAACAGCGTCGCAATTTTGCATGCGCTCAACGGCCGGAGCGTTCCACCGCTCCGTGATACGACGGAACATTTCGCCGATGTCGTGTTCCACCTAGAGGCTGATTTGAGCGGCGACGAAATCGATAACCGACTTGCGATTCCAAAGTTCCGCGGCGGTCGTGCCCCCACTGACACAATCAAGCTCAACCTCGGGGAAGAGGTCGCAATCGACACGAGCCGAGATATTGCCTGAGAAAATATTCGTTCAGTCACGGTAGAGTTATTTCGCTGAGCAACTGTCTCACGCTATCCCATCGAACGATATTCACAAACACTTAGCCAGTGGTTTGCAAATGGAAGGGTATGAAACGCGTTCGATTCCGCGACCCGGCAGGGACAGTCCGAACAGGTGAGTGGCTTGGCAACGACGGAAACCCAGCAGACACGGCAGTCGCCGGAACAGACGGACAACTAGCGTTCGCAGCTGACCGGTATGACCCGGAGGAAGTCGAGGTACTGCCACCGTGTGAGCCGACAAAAATCGTCTGTATCGGTCGAAACTACGCGGACCACGCAGACGAGATGGGTAGTGAAGTCCCCGACCGGCCGCTATTGTTCCTCAAAGGCCCAAATGCCGTTTCCCCTCACGGCAGTGACGTCACGTTGCCAGCGGGCAAAGAGCGACTGGATTACGAAGCGGAGCTGGCCGTCGTCATCGGTGAGCAGTGTCGTCACGTGAGCGAGGATGATGCGATGGATGTGATAGCCGGCTACACCTGTATGGTCGACCTGTCAAACCGAGACGACCAGCGACGGGAGACGAACTGGATTCGCGGGAAAGCATTCGACAATGCAGCCCCGCTCGGCCCGGTTATTGCCTCACCCGACTCAGTGCCGGACGATGCAGCAATTCAACTGTGGCTGAACGGTGAGTTGAAACAATCAGCTTCCAGAGCCCAGCTTATCTTCCCAATTCCAGAGTTGATTGCCGAGATAACCGAGTATATGACGCTCGAACCCGGCGACGTGATTGCAACGGGAACCCCGGAAGGTGTCGGTCCGCTATCTGACGGCGACGAAGTAACGGTGGAAGTCGAAGGAATCGGCCGTCTCAAACACACTGTGAGCATTCCTGAGTGAGAAGTCGAAGCAGTACTGAGCGTACAATTATTCAAACTCGTCGAGCGTCGTGTTGATGCCTGCATGGACTTCTCTGACCCGAGTGTCCTCGATATCGAGCCCGAGAACGCGAACCGCAGCATCCCCGACGCGGTCACGGACGTCTCTTGGACAGTAAACACCAAGTCGCCACTGTTCGCGCTGTGCTCGCTGCAGTGCATTCACCAGTGTCGATTGCTCGCTCAGCGTTCGCATTTCGCCGTTGACGAGGACTCGCGAACTCGATTCTTTCATCGAGGGTTTCGACGGAATGTCAAGGATGACTGCCTCGGTATCGACGTCAGCCGCTGTGGCAATCTCGTGTTCGAACGCACTAATCTGGGAGTGGTCGGCTGAGAGAATATCATCGGGAACCGTCTGTAACTCCGCCCAAACAGCCCGTTTGTATAGGTCGCGATGTGCCAGTCGGCGTGCCGTTTCAGCCGTTGATTCACACTCGCGAAGCGTCACTTCGAGTTCGGCATCATCCATCCGCTGGATGATTTCTGGAGTTGCTTCCTCTTCATCGATGACCAGCTCTACGGCCTGTCTCAACATTGACTTGGAAATACGGGCGACATGGTGGGTGTAGACTGTCGGGTTCATCAGCGCACGGGCGACGAGAAGGCTCTCTGCGGTCTGGACATTGCCTTCATCGAGGACGAGTTCGCCATCGACGAAGCGGAGTTCACGAATGAGTCGCCCGCTGTCGATAGTTCCGTACGGAACGCCAGTATGATGCGCATCTCGCACGAGATAATCCATCCGGTCGACATCAAGTTCACCTGAGACAAGCTGGCCGAGTTCGCCATCACCAGCGATGAGGTCGGCAATCCGGTCGGGATTCAGGCCGTGGTCAGCCAGGACCTCTGCGACGGGTCCAGAATCGAGCAGGTCGTGTACTTCGTCGTGGTATACGCCTGTATGTCGGTAGAGGATATCCTCGATGTTGTGAGAATACGGGCTGTGACCGATATCGTGGAGGAGGGCGGCCGCCCGAACACGCTCGGCCTGTGTCCCCTCGATACCGAGATGTTCGAGAGCCCGGTCAGCGAGGTGGTAGACGCCGAGGCTATGTTCGAATCGCGTGTGATTTGCGGAGGGATAAACCAATTCGACGGTCCCGAGTTGTGAGATGCGGCGGAGGCGCTGGACGGCAGGCGTATCGAGTAGCGCCTCGGCCACACCGGAAATTTCGATATGGTCGTGGACGCTATCTTTGATTGTGGTCATTGGTCACCGATTGACTCCCATCGAATAAAAGTGTCAGCTATTGAGACGAGCAATTGAACTATCGGGCGGTTCTACCGCCGCTATGGTCACGTTTCTTTCCGGTGGAACAGGAACACCCAAACTCCTCGCTGGGGCTGCCGACGTGTTTCCCCCCGAATCCTCGACGGTAGTTGCAAACACCGGCGACGATATCGAACTCGGTGGCTTTCTTGTCTGTCCGGACCTCGATACGGTATTGTTTCTCGGTGGAGACTGTCTTGATACCGAAACGTGGTGGGGGATTGCCGATGATACCGCGAAAACGCATGACGAACTCAGACGGCTCGCAAACGCTGCCGGACTCGATACCGGCCCACGGTATCTCCCCGATGACTCACAGACGAGCGGGCGGCGGCTCGCTCGGTGGCGGCGCTTTTCCGGGGTTGACGAGTTCATGCATATCGGTGACCGTGACCGTGCAATCCATCTCACGCGGACTGGATTACTGGATGAGGGTCACTCGCTGACCGAGGTAACGGAAATGCTCTCTAAAGCACTTTCCGTTCCGTGGACTGTGCTGCCGATGAGCGACGACCCGGTGACAACGCTGATTCACACTCCAACTGACGTGATGCACTTTCAGGAGTTCTGGGTAGCCGAAAACGGTGAGCCAGCAATTGATGCCGTCGAGTTTCGAGGTGCCGACGACGCGGGACTGACTCAGCCGGTACGTGAGGCGCTGACAAAACCCGTCGTCATTGGACCATCAAATCCCGTCACGAGCATCGGCCCGATGGTTGCAATTGATTCGTTTCGGGCCAGGCTTGGAGACACACCAGTTGTTGCTGTCTCACCGTTTATCGAGGAGACTGCGTTTTCGGGACCGGCACCAAAACTGATGGAAGCCGCAGGATACGAACCATCGACCGCGGGTGTCGCCGACGCCTATCCGTTTGTCGATGCGTTTGTGCTGGATGAAAACGATGGTACAAAGCTTGAACAACCTGTCGTGCGAACTGATACCAGTATGGAGACAGAGGCGGATGCAACCCGCGTGGCCCGTGCCATCGTGGAAGCGCTGGACCGCGTGGACGGGTGTTACCAATGATTAACAACCAACCCTCGCTTCCGTTCGAACCACGAGTCGCACTCGCAAGCCTGAGTGGTCAATCCGATGCAGCATGGGCCAGACAGGCGAATGAGTATGTCGGCGCAGCGATGCTCGGTGGTATCGCCCTCGACGAACCGACAAGAACCGCCGCCAGAGCACTCGTTAAGCGAGATAGAGACGAGTTTCTTCCAGCGGACCCAGTTGCATTTATTGACAACCAGCTCTCACAGCTTGCAGACGAGTCACTTGTCCCAGGGTTCAACGTGCGGACCACAACCCAAGAACCGCTCGCCGAAGCGGCGACAGTCTGTGCATCGCACGGGGCAGTTCTCGAACTCAATGCCCACTGTCGCCAGTCGGAGATGTGTGCGGCCGGGGCCGGCGAAGCCTTGCTCCGCGATGTGGACGCACTCACTGGACAGGTCGAAACCGCGACCGGTGCAGGTGCAACGGTGAGCGTGAAAGTCCGCGCAGAAGTTCCCGACGTCTCGCTGGTCGAAATCGGGAGGCAAATCGAGGATGCTGGAGCAACAATCATCCATATCGACGCGATGGATACGGAATCAGTCATTGGGTCTGTCCGCGACTCGACGGACCTCTTTATTATTGCCAACAACGAGGTACGAGACCGCGACTCGGTTGTCGAATATCTCGAATACGGGGCCGATGCCGTCAGCATCGGTCGGCCAAGCGACAATCCAGCAGTCCTTGCTACGGTTCGAGAGGCAGCCGATGACTGGTTTGACGGACAGAAAGGGAAATTATCTGCAGAATCCGCTCGCCAAACAAGTTAGAGTCTTCCGTTCCGCGCTCTGAAGAGGAGGTAACTGATGACACTCGAGCGAACCACCGTCCAGAATGCACAGCTCGCGTTGCTGCTGGAAGTCGCCGGAACCCCAAAGCCGGGGAACGTCGATAGAGAGCACGATTATCCCGACTTACATTTCGAGCACTTTCTCGCCGGAGCAGTTGGAACCGAACAAGGGTTCTCGCTGGCGGCAACAGAAAAATCACTGGGAACCGCATTCGAGCGGGCGGTAGCCGGGATGAGCAACCAGCACGGTGGGAACACCCAGTTTGGTGCCGTGTTGCTTTTGACGCCGCTGGTCGCTGCCGCCAGCCGTGGTGCGCTGACCCCTAAACAGGCGTCCACACTCGTCGAGGAGACGACCGTCGAAGACACTGTTGCCTTTTATGAGGCCTTCGACCACGTCGATGTAGCGGTGAGCGACCCGCCTGAGGGGATGGCAGCACTCGATGTGCGGAAAGGGAGTGACGCAGCGCCGGCGATTCGAGAGCGCGATATCTCACTCGCCGAGTTGATGGGGGAAAGCGCAGCAGTGGATGGAATCGCCAGTGAGTGGACGAACGGGTTCGAACGAACCTTCGACGCGGCAGCAGCGTTATTGGGCGGTGACGGCCCCGTCACTGAACGGGCCGCCTCGGTCTTTCTCGCCTTGCTGGCCTCCGAGCTGGATACGTTCGTCATCGACAAACACGACAGAGAGACCGCTGTGGAAGTAAAACAGCGCGCAGAGGCAGCACTGGACGGTGACGAAAATGTGAACGACCTCGCTGAGGAGTTCGTCGCCCGTGGCATCAATCCCGGAACGACCGCAGATATCGTGGCTGGAGGGCTGTTCGTCGCGCTCGAACGCGGACTGGAGGTGTAGCCGGTGTCCAACGACTCGCTCGTTGAGTGGCCGGTGTCTTTTGATGGGATTGTCGAATCGGTCGTGACAACCGAGGGGCCAAACGGGCGCTGGAACGTTGCGGCACTCGGATTACACTGCGATGATGAGGAGTCGGCGGTCCGTTCGCGCACGTGGGGACGAACACGAACCTGGCTAAATTTTCGAGAGCGGCCGCGCGGTTACGTCCAGTTTACGACGGACCCGGTGATTTTCGTGAAAGCTGCACTCGAAGTGTATGAAATCGAGACACCAGTACTCGATGCGGCCCACGCCTGGGTGTCGGTCGAACCAATCAAGATTGCAGCGGGGACAGACGGAGGCACACAGTGGGTGGACTGGCGACTCAAACCGCTTGAGTCGGAGATAAGGAGTACAACCGTACCAACGCTCAACCGCGGCTATGGCGCGGTTGTCGAAGCAACCGTCGCAGCATCGCGGCTTGAGGTCCCCAGTTACGATTCCGAAACGCTCTGGGAGCGAATCGAGTATTTCGAGTTAGTCACAGAACGCTGTGGTGGGGCTCGCGAGAAAGAAGCGTTCGAACGCATATACGAGGCTATCGACAGCGACCAGTAGCAGACAAAAAACGAGTGCTGGGAATTTTCAGAGCGGGTCGACAAGCGATTTGAGAGCAGTCTGAGGGTCGTCAGCCTTGGCGACGCCGCTTGCCAGCAAGACGCCGTCCGCACCGAGTTCACCTGCAGCGACGACGTCGTCGCCAGTGGAGATGCCTGCGCCGCAGTAGACATCCACGGATTCGTCGATAGATTTTGCCGCGGAGACGGCATCGCGGACGATATCCGGGTCGGCTTGACTGACTGGCGTGCCGGTGCCAATAAGTTCCGGAGGCTCGACAGCGACGGCATCGGGACCGAGTGCGGTGACCGCGGCTATCTGTTTCGGATTGTTCGCACAGACACAGGTGGAGAGTCCGGCACGGGATGCGGCTTCGAGACTCGCGTCGATGTCGGCGAGTTTCATCCGATTTTCCGAGTGGTTCAGCAGTGTGCCGGTTGCACCGGCGTCAGTCGTCGCTTCGGCAAGTGTGCTGCCGGTATGACTGCCGTGTTCAACGGGACTGACATGTTGAGCGTAGGTATTGACGCCCGTTTCAGCAACTGAGTGAATGTGTGCAGCCTGCGGGGAGATAGCAATCTCAGCGGCGGTGTCGTCGGCAACTGACGCGGCTGCGGTTGCAATCTCGACTGGGTCACACGGGTAGGCTTTCAGATTGACAAGGACGAACATACAGGCGTTTCATCGGCCCCTCGCAAATAGATTACCGAACTTCGGCTGGCAAACTGACTTCGAAACCTTCAATTATCCCTGCCGAGTATCCGGAAGTGCACGAGGGTTCGTGGTCTAGGCTGGTTATGACACCTCCTTGACATGGAGGAGGTCGGCAGTTCAAATCTGCCCGA
>SL_4KL_010_BRINEDRAFT_10000302_pt1 | contig 24992 bp, 25 predicted proteins | sample SodLak_010_BRINE_2_FD_10664 | JGI IMG/M metagenome (IMG submission 10664) | reverse complement strand
CTAGGGAGTACATTCACGAAGAGCTCGACGCCCCCACCGTCGAGTCTGCGGGCAATTTCGTGCTCGCAGCGGTCGAAGACGGAGAGCGTGTCGCCGAGGCCACACAGGAGCGCGGCGTGATCATCCGGGACTGCACCTCGTTCGGACTGCCGGAACACGTCCGGATCTCGACCGGTACTCGCGAGGAGACACGGGAGGCCGTGGCGACGCTCAACGAGACGCTCGCCGACCTCGGACTCGGTGTTCGCGCGTGAGTCGGGACGCGGACGAAGACAGCGGTGCGGGCGAGAGCGACACGGCAACTCTCCCGACTCGCGTCGCCGTCACCGGGACGCCCGGAACCGGAAAATCGACGGCGACCGGCCTCCTCGAAGACGAGTACACCGTGATCCACCTCAACGACCGGATCACGTCGGACGACGACCTCTGGACGGAGCGTGACGCCGAGCGAGACACCCTCGTCGCGGATCTCGACGCGGTCGCTGACGCTCTCGGCGACTGGTCGGGAATTCTCGACTCACACCTCGCCCACCGCTTCGACGTCGACCGGGTCGTCGTGTTGCGGTGCCACCCGGAAGAAATCGAGAAGCGGCTCCGCAACCGCGGGGAGTCGGCGGCGACCGCGGTAGAGAATTCGGAAAGCGAGGCGCTCGACGTGATCCTCTCGGAGGCCGTCGCCGAGCACGGCGCCGAAAACGTCTACGAGATCGACGCGACCGATCTCGACCCCGAGGCCGTGGCCGAGGCGGTCCGAGACGCGATCGAGGGGAACCGCGAGCCGAGCGCGGGGACTGTCGACTTCATCGATTATTTATGAGCCGACCGCGAGAGTCGAACCGATAGATGACTCTCGATCAGTATCGGTCGGTGGCGGAGCGCTTGCTCGGACCGTGGGTGCGCACAGCCGCCAAGCTCGGCCTCTCCCCGGATCAGGTGAGCGTCATCGCGTTCGGGGTCGCGATCGGTGCCGGCGTTGCCTTCGCGGTCGGCGAGCCCCTCTTTTATCTACTCGGGGCGGTCCTCGTGCTTCTCAACGGCTGGTTCGATCTCGTTGACGGCGCGCTCGCCCGCCACTTGGAGGTCTCTTCCGACGGTGGTGATCTGCTCGATCACGTACTCGACCGGTACGCCGACATCGCGATTCTCGCCGGTTTCACNGCGGGAATNGGCGCGTATGCGCTCGGATTCGCCGCCGTCACGGGCGTCTTGATGACTTCGTACCTCGGCACGCAGATCCAGGCCGTCGGCATCGGCCGCGAGTACGGCGGGCTGCTCGGTCGCGCCGATCGACTCGCCCTGATGGGAATCGTCGGGGTCGTCGCCGCGGTGTACTCGGCCCCGCTGGTCGTCGGGCTGAACGTCGTCGGGCTCCTGCTCGTCTTGTTCGCGGTCGTCGGCCACTTGACTGCGCTCCAGCGGTTCCTCGGAGCGTGGTCAGATCTATGATTAGGGGGTGATAGCGCGTCAGTTCGACCGCGTCCCCGCCGAAGGAACGCTTAAAAGCGTCCGGCCGGAACGGAGAGATATGCCCACTTTCGAGTTGAACCTGTCTGACGACGTTTACGCGGAGTTCCAACAGCTTGCCGACCAGGAGTTCGTCTCCGAAGAGCAGGCGGCAGAAGACCTCATCGCGTCAGGTATCGAGGCGTACAACGTGACGATCGTCGATGACGACCCCCGCGACGAGATGCTGGACGGCGCCGAGAACAACATGTTCGATACCGCACAAGATCCCGGTAGTCTCGAAGACGACCGATTGTAATATTCGTCTGCCGCCTCCCATCGAACCTGCTGGTTTTCGTACACCGGCGCACTAATATCCCAGTTTCAGTACCCGGTTCACCAGCAGCGCGAGCAACCCGAGCGCCATTACGACTGCGAGCAGTCCGAAGGCGGCTGTCCATCCCGCGAGATCGGAGACCGCGCCGACAACGACGCTCCCGGACGCTCCGATCACCATGTACGCGGTCCGTACGAGTCCGAAGCCGGCACCTCGCTCAGCGTCCGAGAGGAGGTCCATGAACCGCGACTGTAGCGGTGCACCCCACGACATCGCGAGTCCGACGAACCCGACGGCGACGAGCGTCGTGGGGAAGCCGAGATCGAGCGTCGCGGACGCGACGAGCAGCCCGTACCCGACGACGCCCGCCGTCATCGTTCCCATCACCGTCACGTCGCGGCCGAACCGGTCCGAGATCGACCCCGTAATCGGTTGGGTCACGCCGTGAACGACGAAGTACAGCGAGAACAACAGCGCCGAAAGCGCGGTCGAGAGCCCGTTTCCGACCTCTAAGAACGCGGGGAGGAACGAGGCGGTCGCCTGCCACGTGAACGCGCCCAAGACGGCCAGTGCGGTCGTGTACGCGATCCGTGGCCGCGAGAGGAGTTCGGCGAGCGGTCCGACCGCGAACCGCTCGCGAATCGGCTGCCCCGGTCGCAGCGGTTCAGTCGGCCGAATCTGCCACGCAAACAGGAGGAACACCGGGACGGCGGCGACGACTCCCAACAGGATTCCAGTGCGCCAGCCGTACTGCGCCCCGACGACCGCGGCCAGCGGCGGCGCGGCGAGTCCCGCGAGCGGCCCCCCAGCGACGTGAACGCCGATCGCTTGCCCGATGTCGTCGTACTGTTTCGTGAGGAACGTCGTCGCGACGGTGTAGTGGAGGCCGGCGCCAGCACCGAGCACGACCGTGAACAGCATGAACGCGAGTATCGACGGCGAGACGGCGATCAACAGCGAGGCGATCGCAGTGGCGCCCACGGCAGTCAGGATGACTGTGCGCTCGCCGTACTTATCGCCGAGCACGCCCGACGGAAACTGCGCCAGCGCGTACGCCAGCCACATTCCGGACAGAGCGAGCCCGACCGTGGCGTTCGTGACGGCGAATTCGGCGGTAATGCGCGGCACGAGCGGACTGATTACCAGGCGCGCGACCATCGTCGCGGTGAACGCGAGCGTACAGAGGGCGAGTGCCGTGTGTTTGTACCGCCAGTTCACGGTCGTCGTATTCGACAGGGGTCAAAGCGGGTTCCGATTCCGGCCAACCGAGCCGGCTATTAGCAGGATCGGATTCCGGCCAACCGAGCCGGCTATTAGCGGGATCGGATTCCGGAGAGCCGAATCGTCAGACGACGAACTCGATCGGATACTCCGTGAGGTTCTCGTACCCGTCTTCGGTAACGACGACGAGGTCTTCGATACGGACGCCGCCGACAGCGGGATCGTAGAGGCCCGGCTCGACGGTGATCACGTGGCCGGGTTGCAGCTCCCCGCCGCCGCTCGCGAGTCGCGGCGACTCGTGAACGTCGAGGCCGATTCCGTGGCCGGTCGAGTGGATGAACCCGGTCTCCGTCTCGGGATCGGTTCGGAACGTCGGCTCGCCGGCATCCTCGTACACTTCGCAGGCGGCGGCGTGGACGTCTTCGCCGGTGGCGCCCGGCTCAATCGCGTCGAGCGCGGCATCGAGGGCGCGCTCGGTGAGGTCGTACCACTCCCGGAGCGTGGCCGGTGGCTCGCCGACACAAAACGTCCGGGTCATGTCTGCGTTGTACTTCGTCGCCTTCGAGCGGGGGAAGATGTCGACGATGATCGCCTCGTTCGCCCGGAGCGGTCCCGAACCGCGGTCGTGTGGATCCGCGGCCTGTGCGCCGCCAGCGACGATCGTCTCGTCGAGGGCGCAGCCGTGGCGCAGCAGCGTTACTTCGATCTCCTCGGCGACCCGCTCGCTGGTGAGCGGTTCGCCGTCGTGGAGAAGCGTGTTCGGCGCTACACCGTGGCCGTCGGAGTCGCGATCGGCGGCCACGTCCGAGCCGGCGATGAGCGCCTCCGCGGCACGCATCGCCGCCTCGTTCGCACGCTGGGCCTCGTGGATCGCGTCAATCTCGTCGTCGGTTTTGATCGCGCGGACCGCTCGGAGCCGGTCGTCGCCGTCGACGGTGACGTCGATCCCGCGGTCTCGCATCGCGTCTGCGGTTCCGACCGGCCCGCGCGGCGGCATGGACACCGACTCGACACCCTTGTCGCGGACGAACGCGGCATACATGTCGTACCGCTCCTCACGGCCGCCGTACTCGTAGTCGTAGTCGGCGTGCCGCTCAACCGAGTCAGCGGTCGCCTCTTTTCGGGCGCGACCGTACTCCAGCCCGGAGACGAGAACGTGGATCGCGCCGTCGGCGTACAGCGTCAAAAACGGGTCGGGGCCCGTGAACCCGGAGAGGTACAGCTGGTTAGCGTCGTCCTGAGAAGCGTCGAGAAGGTACCCGTCGGCATCGAGGCGTGCGAGACCGTCAGCGAGTCGAGCGCGGTTCATACACGCTCTGCTCGGGCGACACCCAAATCGGTTGCCCTCGCGGAACTGCGGGTGTCGGTAAATGACCACCCATGACTCGCGAAATGTATATATACGTGTATCCGACTCGCAGTCGAACGATATCAGCGAGCAATTGCCGACCACAGAATACCGGTAATAATCGCCACAGAAACGTTTTCGAACGTCTCTCTCGACCCTTTTCAGGATTGAGATAGAGCACATATTTTATATGCGTTCGACCCTTATCTGTTAGTGAGGACAACAACCGAGACGCGTCTCTCGGCCCCACCGTTCCCTCCACTTGAGCTAACCAATGAGCGAAAACGTTCGAACGTACACGGCGGAGCACGTCGACGACGAAGCGGAGACGGAGTCGTCGGCCGAGGAACTGCGATGTCCCGAGTGTAGCGGCCAGCTCGCGACGGACACAGAACACGGCGAGACAGTCTGTGTCGACTGCGGACTCGTCGTCGAGGAGGACGAAATCGACCGCGGACCGGAGTGGCGCGCGTTCGATTCCAAAGAGAAGGACAGCAAGTCGCGCGTCGGCGCCCCGACGACGAATATGATGCACGACAAGGGGTTGTCGACGAACATCGGCTGGCAGAATAAAGACGCCTACGGCAAGTCGCTGTCGAGTCGCCAGCGCGAGAAGATGCAGCGACTTCGCACGTGGAACGAGCGGTTCCGCACCCGCGACTCCAAAGAGCGCAACCTCAAGCAGGCGCTCGGCGAGATCGACCGCATGGCCAGTGCCCTCGGTCTCCCGGACAACGTCCGCGAAACTGCCTCCGTCATCTACCGCCGCGCGCTCGATGAGGACCTCCTCCCCGGTCGCTCCATCGAGGGCGTCTCGACGTCGTCCCTGTATGCCGCCGCCCGGCAGGCCGGCACGCCGCGAAGCCTCGACGAGATCGCCGCGGTCTCCCGCGTCGAGAAAGACGAGATCGCCCGGACGTACCGCTACGTCGTCCGCGAGCTCAAACTGGAGATCCAGCCAGCGGACCCCGAGAGCTACGTCCCGCGGTTCGCCTCCGACCTCGGGCTCTCGGACGAGGCCGAGCGGCGGGCTCGGTCGCTGCTCAACACCGCGAAAGAGCAGGGGATCCACTCGGGCAAGTCGCCGGTCGGTCTCGCGGCCGCCGCCGTCTACGCCGCCTCACTCCTCGTGAACGAGAAGGTGACCCAAAGCGAGGTCAGCGACGTGGCGAACATCAGCGAAGTGACGATCCGGAACCGGTACCACGAGCTACTCGAAGCCGAGGACGGCGTCGCGTTGAACTGAGCTGACTGAAATCAGCGCCACGCTGAGCTGCCCCGCACCGCACGATACCGATTCATCTTTGCGTCGATGCGTGTTTCCGAATCTCCAAACCCTACCAGTCCCATCCACGAGTATGGAAACTACTCGCCATTTCACGGCGACGACGTACATCGTCAACGACGGAGCGACCGCCCTCCACGAACACGAGCGACTGGGGATCAGGCTCCCGCCCGGCGGCCACGTCGACCGCGACGAGCTCCCCCACGAGGCGGCCCTGCGCGAGGTTCGTGAGGAGACGGGGCTCGACGCAGAGCTCGTCGCGACCGAGTCGTCGATCACGGGCCCGAACACGCGGGGGTTACCGGAGCCCGAACATCTCATGCTCCACGATATAAACGTTCACGAAGACGGCTCCGTCGGCCACCAGCATATCGACCACCTCTACTACGCTCGCGTCGACTCGCGGGAGATCGCGCCGAACGGGACCGAGGAGGTCGACCCCGACCGGTGGGAGTGGTACACGCCGGCCGAGTTGGCGGCGAGCGGCCTCGAGCGAGACGTGATCGATCTCGGTCGCGAGGCGATCGCCGCCGTCGACGACGCGGAGTCACCGCCGCTCTGACGGCGCAAGTCTCGGATCGGTGGCGCCTCGTGTCCCGCGTCTCAGCGTCAGACAGCCGTCTCACGCTCCGGAAGGTATTTGAGTCGTTGCTGGCGAAATAACACAAGAATGGACGCACAGCGAAGAGCGGAGATCACCGGCTGGGACGCCCGGGAATTCTCGGAGGGATTCTCAGGGCTCCGACGTCTCGTCGACCGGGAGTTCTCCGGAGCAGTGACCGATGGGATGGGGTGGCTGTTCGTGTTCGAGGGGCGCGTTATCGGCACCGCCGACGCCGACCTCGACGCGTTCGCGGACGCGTCAGGAACTATCTACGAGGCGCCCCACGAATCGCTTTCGATCCTGTTCGCCATGCAAGAGCAGGGCGGTGAGCCGCGGGCGCAGTACTACACGAACGACACGCCCCTTTCGGAAGCCGACCGCAAGCTCTCACAGGGCGGCTTCACCGGCTACATCGAGCTATCGGAGAACGTCCTCTCCGGCGATTACTACGTCACCTACACCGCGGGCGAATCGATGGCGGCCGCGTACGTCGGGAACTCTCGTCGCCTCGAAACCGGGGACGACGCGTTTACCCTTGCAGACGACGAGGTCGGAATCTACACCGTATACGAGGTGGATCTGAACGTCCGTGAGATTCCGACCGGTCCCGAAGCGAGCGGACGGGGCGATGCCGGCGAAACCGCGGCCGTGCCCGGAGAGGGAAGCGGCCGAACCGCCGCAGATCCGACGAAACAAAACGGTTCCGAGGGTGCTAGCGCTGCCGACGATGTGGAGACGCAAGACGCCGTCGGGACGGCCGACCACACACAACAGCAGGGTGAGCCGGCGAACGACGGAGCCGATACCGCCGAACCGGCCAACGCCGAACCGGCCAACGCGGAATCCGGTGAGACGGAGGTCGACGATGCCGTCGACGATGCGAGCACCGCGTCATCAAACGGGGCCGAAGAAGTTACCCGGGCCGAGGAAGTTACTCGGGACGAAACACCGGAAAGCGACCGAAACCCCGCGATGTCGGCTACGCGGCCGTCTGACCAGAGCGATGACGGTTCGGGGCACCCTTCAGACGACGTGTTCTCTGAAGAAGAAGAGTGGCGCGAGCAGCGCTCGATCCCAGCGCTCGATCCGTCGGAGGCGAGCGACCCTGCAAGCGGTCGCTCCGTATCGAGCGAAGCGGAGCAGCCGAATCCTCGAACGGATCGCGCTCAGTCGCGGAGCTCCGGTCGACGCGGTAGCCAGCGGTCTGAGGTCGCGACCGAAGCCACCGCTGACAGCGGTTCGCCGGATCCACGCTCGACCGAACGGCGTGGGACGAACCGGTCAGCCGTCTCGCAGCGCTCCGCTGAAGCGGCGTCCAGCGGCCGAGTCCAGCGGGTCACACAGCTCGAAGCCGCCCTCGAAGCGGCCGAGTCCGAACGGGAGTCACTGACCGCCGAACGCGACAAGCTTGCGGGAGAGCGGGACGAGTTACAGACGGAGCGGGACGAGTTACAGACGGAGCGGGACGATCTCGCTTCCGATCTCGATCGCCTCGAGACGGAGGTCTCAACGCTCCGTGAAGAGCGAGACCGGCTTCGTGAAGAGCTCTCGAACGCCCGCGAGCAGCTCCCGGAGAGCGAACGGACGCTCTCACCGGCCGAGGCGCGCAGCGGGACAAATCTCTTCGTCAGGTACGACTCCAAAGGAGGCGCGACGCTGACGGACGCACACGACGAGCGAGTCGAGCGGGACGAACTCAGAAAGAATCTTCGGATAGAGCATCACACCAGCTTCGAGACGGACGGGCTGATCGTCGACGGCCGGCCATACGAGGAGTTCCTTCGGGACACAATCGAATACGGATTCACCCGTTGGCTCGTCGAGGACCTGCCGTTCGAGGTGAGCGGAACCGGTAATCAGAGCGTCCTCCGAGACCTGTACGACGCGCTCCCGGAGGTCGACCGCGCCGAAATCGGCGGCTCGGTTTCTATCGCAATCCGGGAGAACGGCGAGGAGACGCGCGAACAGCGCACCTTCGATCTCGTGTTGCGCGACCGCATGGGGAACCCGCTGTTCGTGGCCGATCTCAACGATAGTCGCGATCCGACCGCCGAGGGGGCGTTAGAGTCGCTTGTCCAAAACGGTCGCGACATTGCGGAGTCGAACGGGTCCTTCGCAGCGGCGTTCGCGGTGACAGAGAGCTTCTTCGAGCCTGGTGCGTTAGAGACGGCGAGCGACGCGGTCGGCGGTGGGCTGTTCAGTCGATCGAAGCGGTCGAGCTTTGTGAAGCTCTCGCGCAAGCGGGGGTACCATCTCTGTCTCGTCGAGGCGCGTGACGGCGGATTCCACATGACCGTCCCGGATCTCTGAGGCCGCGACAACACCGAAAGTGACCAGTAAGCTGTGACGACCGAAGCCGGTTCAAACGCGATTCATCTGGATCGGTGTGTCGTCCGAGAGAATCAGTACAGCTTCAGCTTTCGAGCTCGGCCGCGTCGTCGATTCGCATGGAGCCGAGCTTGGTGACCGTATCGTCGAGCTTCTCGTCGAGTTCGTCAACGAATTCGTGGGTCCGTTCCGTCGTAATCGCGCCTTGGCTAGACGGCTCGATGAGGTTCTCCTCTTCGAGCACGCGCAGCGAGTACCGGACCTTGTGATGGGGGTATCCCGTTTCGTTCGACATCTTCACGATGCCGATCGGTTCGTTCTCGATGACCATCCGCAGGACTTGGAGGTGCCGTTCCAACATATCTACCTCCTTCTCTAATCGATCTATCATGGCACATGTTAACTTGTCATGCCCCCGTTTAAAAGTTGCTGTCGAGCGGCGGGTCAGGCGGCTCGATCTGTCACTTTAACGTGATAGTAGTTAACGTGTTCGATTGAGACATAGGCTTGGCGAGTCCTCCTGATCGAAAATACCTGCACGAACGGGGATACCACCGAAAAAACGGTTCCGAGATAATACACGTCTGTGGATTGCTCACGTCGCCGGACCGTAATCTGTTTTACCCCCCGCGGGGAACTGGCAGTCCGTATGACACTCACCATCGTCGGCTCTCAGCTGGGAGACGAGGGCAAGGGCGCGCTCGTCGACCGGTGGGGAGGGGACGCGGACGTCGTAGTCCGTTATCAGGGCGGCGATAACGCCGGCCACACCGTCGTCGAAGGCGGCGCGGAGTACAAACTCTCGTTGGTGCCGAGCGGCGCAGTTCGAGGTACGGTCGGTATCCTCGGGAACGGCTGCGTCGTCAACCCGAGAACGCTGTTCACTGAGATCGACGATCTCCGCGAACGGGGGCTGGAACCCGACGTTCGGGTCGCCCGCCGTGCGCACGTTATCCTCCCGTATCACCGGGTACTCGACGGGATCGAAGAGGAAGTGAAAGCCGACGACGACTCCGGCGAAGCGGTCGGAACGACCGGCCGCGGCATCGGCCCCACCTACGAGGATAAAGCGGGTCGCCGCGGAATCCGGATCGCCGACCTGCTCGATCCGAGCGTGCTCCGCGAGAAGCTGGAGTACGTCGTCCCGCAGAAGCGCGCGGTCATCGAAGATGTGTACGGGCTCAATCTCGCAGGCGACGGCGAGACAGCAGACTCGGACCGTGCCGAGGCGTTCGACGTCGACGCGCTTCACGAGGAGTTCACGGCGATCGGCGAGCGACTCGCTGACGAGGAGATGACCGTCAACTGCAGCGACTACCTGTACCGTCGACGGGAGGCGGGCGACCGAATCCTCTTCGAGGGCGCACAGGGGACACACATCGACATCGACCACGGGAACTACCCGTTCGTCACGTCGTCGAACCCGACCGCCGGCGGTGCGGTCGTCGGCTCCGGCGTCGGCGTCACGACGGTCGGCGAGGGCGAAGTCGTCGGCATCGTCAAGGCGTACCTCTCTCGAGTCGGCGAGGGGCCGCTACCGACCGAGCTCGACGGCGACGCCGACGAAGAGCAGCTTGCCGACGAGATCCGCGAGAAGGGCGGGGAGTTCGGCACGGTCACCGGCCGCCCGCGCCGGATCGGCTGGCTCGACCTCCCGATGCTGCGTCACTCGGCTCGAGTCTCCGGATTCACCGGCGTCGCCGTCAACCACGTCGACGTGCTCGCCGGTCTCGACGAGCTGAAGGTGTGTACGGCATACGAGCTCGATGGCGACGAGATCGACACCGTCCCCACGACGACCGAGCGGTGGGAGCGCTGTGAGCCCGTCTTCGAGACGGTCGACACCTGGGAGTCGTTCGACTCGGCCGCCGTCGCCGAAGGCGGCTACGACGCGCTTCCCGAGGCGGCACAGGCGTACCTAGAGTTCATCGCTGCCGAGATAGACACCCCCGTGTACGCGGTCGGCGTCGGGCCGGACCGCGAGGAGACCGTCGAGTTGACGAACCCGTTCGACGAGTAGGTCGTCGAACCGAAGCCGTTCCGGCCGAACGGCGACTGTTTTCACGATTCGATCCGAACCGGGCGTATGGTCCAGCCCTCCGACGGACTGTCTGATAGCGGGTCGTCTTCCGCAGAGTCGCTCTTCGATCGCACCGCCTCCCACGTCGCCCGTCTATGGGTCCTCGCGCTCGTCCCGCTCGCCACTGCCCTCCTCAACGTTGGCGATCTCTTGGCGACGGCGGAGGCGGGCGGGATATCGGTACAGGCGTCGTTTCCCGTCTACCGGTACGACCTCTGGAGTTTCGTCGATGCGCCGAGCGGCGACGGCCTGTCGGTGTCGGTCCCGTTCGGAACCCTGGAGTCGCCGGCGCTGATCGTCCCGCTTCTCGGGGTCTACGTCGTCGTCTCCGGCGCGCTGAGTGCGGGGTATTTCGGCGGCATCGCGGCTGGGATCACGACCGGACGCGTCGATTTTGCCGCCGCCGTTCGTCGGTTCGCGGTCCGAATGATCGCGCTCGAGGCGATCGTCGTCGTCGCGCTGGTGATCGTGTTCCTGCCGTTGCTCGTCGTCCCACCGTTGTTCGTGCTCGGAATTCTCGCGCTTCTGGTCGCCGGCTATCTGTGTTTCCCGACGGTGTACCTCATCGTGCTCGAGGATCGCGGCGTCGAGTCCGCGGTTCGGCGAGCGTACGGGTTGGTCACGCGGCAGCGGCCGCTAGGATTTTTCCTCGCTCTCGTCGTCGCGACGGCCCTCTGCTCGATCCCGTTGAGCCTGCTTGCCCGCACCAGCCCGGTATTCGGAGTGCTCGCGGCTATCGTCGCTGCGCCGATCGGGCTCGCGTTCAACGTCGCGACCGCACTGAAGGTCGCCGAGATGGCGGAAGTCGACGTAGTTGGCTGATCGGCGTTCGGGTCTGCTCGGTGGGCACCGTCCAACGTGGTCACGCCTTCGTCGGTCTGCGACAGCTCCGCGGCCGCGACGTTCGACTCCGCCCGTCAGGCGACGACGGACGCTCGCCGGGTGGTACTCCGTACTCGAGTAGCAATCGGTGTCCGTCTTGCACGCGTCGCTACTCATAAACCGTTCGCGTGTGATCGTCACGTATGGACGCCGAGCGCGAGGTACTCGACGTGTTGGCGCGGAACGCCCGCGAGGACATCGACGACATCGCGGCCCAGACGGGTCTCGATGCCGCGGCGGTAGCAGACGCTATCGCAGCGCTCGAAGCCGACCACGTCGTTCACGGCTACCAGGCGGTCGTCGACTGGGACCGGGTCGACGAAGGCAAGATCCGAGCGGTCGTCGAGATCAACGTGGAGCTCGACCGCGAGACCGGTTACGAGCAGGTCGCCGATCGGATCGCGAAGTTCCCCGCGGTCGACGCGTTGCACCTCGTTTCCGGTGATTACGACTTCGCCGTCGAGGTGCTCGGCGAGACGATGCAGGACGTTTCTCGATTCATCTCCGAGCAGGTCGCGCCGATGCCGGAGGTCACCCAGACGGTGACCCACTACATCATGGAGACGTACAAGGACGGTGGGGTCCGCTTCGAGGACGGCGACGACGACGACCGCCTCTCCGTCTCGCCATGAGGCTGTCCGACCGCGCGCGATCCCTCCCCGAGTCGGGTATCCGGAAGTTCTTCGAGCTGGCGGAGGCGCGCGACGACGTCATCTCGTTAGGAGTGGGCGAGCCCGATTTTTCGGCGCCGTGGGCGGCTCGTACCGCCGCGATCGACTCGCTCGAACGCGGGAAGACCTCCTACACGTCGAATCGAGGGATGAAGGAGCTCCGCGAGCGGATAACCGATCATCACCAGCGGTACGGCCAGTCGTACGACCCGGCCACGGAGACGATTGTGACAACCGGTGCGAGCGAGGCCGTCGACCTCGCGTTCCGGGCGCTCGTCGATCCGGGGGACACGGTCGCGGTCCACGAGCCGACGTACATCTCGTACGGCCCGGGGATCGAACTGGCGGGCGGCACACGGCTCACGGTCCCCACTCGCGCCGCGGACGATTTCGTCTTGACCCGCGACGCGCTGGAGTCGGCGGGGGCTGCCGACGCGGACGTGCTCGTGCTCTGTTACCCGAACAACCCGACGGGCGCGACGATGACCGACGAGGAACTGGCCGAGGTCGCGGCGTTCTGCCGCGACAACGATCTGCGGGTCGTCGCCGACGAGATTTACGCCGCGCTCACCTACGGGACCGACCACGCGTCGGTCGCAACGCAGCCGGGGATGCGCGAGCGGACCGTCGTGATCAACGGCTTCTCCAAGGCGTACGCGATGACGGGGCTCCGGCTCGGCTACGCGCTCGGTCCGACAGACGCGATCGATGCGATGAACCGGATCCACCAGTACACGATGCTTTCTGCGCCCACGACCGCCCAGTACGCGGCCTTGGAGGCGTTAGAGCGCTGTGACGACGAGGTGACCGAGATGGTCGCCGAGTACAACCGGCGGCGCCGGCTCGTCGTCTCCCGGTTCAACGAGATGGGGCTCGACACGTTCGAACCGGGGGGTGCGTTCTACGCGTTCCCCGACTGTGACGGCGACGATGAGGCGTTCGCCGAAGAGCTGCTGGAAGCGCAGGGGGTCGCCGTCGTCCCCGGCTCTGTCTTCGGCCCGGGAGGAGAGGGGCACCTCCGAGTGTCGTACGCGACCTCGATGCGTGAACTGAAGGAAGCGACGTCCCGGATCGCGACGTTCGTCGCGAATCGGTGAGCTCCGACCGGCCAGCGCCGCGACGGTCGCTCCGACCACCGGTGCGGTGACGCTCATCATAACACCCGAACAATTCCGTGTGGATTGTCTGTCGTTCGCGAACAATTATCACGTATTATGATGCTATTTCTCACATGGAGTTCCAGCTAACCGACGAGCAACGACAGCTTCGCGAAGAAGTCAGACGGTTCGCAGACGAGGAGATTCGGCCCGTCGCGACCGAACACGATCTCGACGAGAGCTATCCCCACGAGGTGATGGGTCGGGCCGCGGAGATGGGGTTGCTCGCGCCGCACGTCCCCGTCGAATACGGCGGAGTCGGCTACTCCGCGTTGGAGAACGCGATTCTCACCGAGGAGCTGTTTGCCGCCGACCCCGGTATCGGGCTCTGCGTCTCCAGCGCCGGCTTCGGCGCGGAGGCGCTCATGGAGTTCGGAACCGACACACAGAAAGAGCGCATTTTGCCGGAGGTGACCGCTGGCGACGCGATCATGGGCTCGGCGATCAGCGAGCCGCAGGCGGGCTCGGACGTCACGTCGGTCGCGACGCGCGCACGAAAGGAGAATTCCGAGTGGGTGATAAACGGCTCGAAGATGTGGATCACGAACGGGACGGTCGCGGACTACTTCGTCGTCGTCTGCGAGACGGATCCCGAGATCGACGATCGCTACGCCGGCTACTCACAGATCCTCGTCGAGGCGGACCGCGACGGACTCACCCGCGACAAGATCACCGGCAAGCTCGGAATCCGCGCCAGCGACACCGCAGAGCTTCGCTTTGATGATGTCAGAGTACCGGACGAGAACCTGATCGGCCAGCGCGGGATGGGGTTTCTTCAGCTCATGCAGTTCTTCGACGAGACTCGGACGGCGGTCGCCGCCCAGGGTGTCGGGATCGCCCGCGGGGCGGCCGAGCGCGCGCTGGCGTACGCCGAAGAACGCGAGCAGTTCGGCCGTCCGATCGCCGATTTTCAGGCGATCAAACACAAGCTTGCGGAGATGCACACGAACACCGAGGCCGCCCGCTGGCTCACGTACCGATCGGCGTGGGCGGTCGACAACGAGTCGGGCGATCTCACCGCGCTGGCGTCGATGGCCAAGGAGTTCGCCTCCCGTGTCGCCGTCGACGTCGCCGACGAGGCGGTACAGGTCCACGGTGGCGCCGGCTTCGTCAACGATCACGACGTCGAGCGGTTCTACCGCGACGCGAAGATCACCCAGATTTACGAGGGGACGACGGAGATCCAGAAGAACATCATCGCTCGCGAACTCCTCGACGAGGGGTTCTGACAAGCAAAGACGGATCCCGGCCCCTCAATACACATCAAAAATAACGTCTGATCATGGACGACAAAGCCGACCCGGAAATCCGGCTTATACGGCAGCGAGACGACCTACAGCTGCTGAATCAGGTGATGCGCCACGACATTCGCAACGATCTCCAGCTTGTCGGTGCGTACGCGGAGCTGTTGGACGATCACGTCGACGAGGAGGGTAAACAGTACCTCGACATCATCAAAGAGAACACCGATAGCGCCGTTGCGCTGACCACGACCGTTCGTGACCTCGCCGAAGTCATGCTCCGTGAGGACGTCGATCCGAGTCGGATCCCGCTCGATCGGGTGCTTTTACAACAGATCGAAGAGGTACGCTCGGCGTACTCAGAGGCCGTTTTCACGGTCGAGGGCTCGTTTCCCGAAGCGGATGTCGTCGCCGACGAGATGCTGAGTTCGGTGTTCCGTAATCTCCTCCGAAACGCGGTTCAACATAACGACGAGATGCCGGCAACGGTTACGGTCTCGGCGTCCGTCGACGATCGGAGAGGGGTTGTCGAGGTGACGGTGGCCGATAACGGTCCCGGCGTCCCGGAGTCCCAGCGAGATAACATATTCGGCAAGGGTGAGAAGGGACTCGACAGTCCCGGTGCCGGGATAGGGTTGTACCTCGTCCGCTCGCTCGTCGAGATATACGGTGGAGACGTCTGGATCGAAGAGAACGACCCAAAGGGGGCAGTGTTCGTGGTCAGGCTTCGGCTCGCGGAATGAGCGCCTGCTCGGGAGCGTCATCGTCGCCGACGCCCGCGACCGCGCCGTCGGCTCACTCCTCGTCGAACGCCATCGCGACCGAGTTGATACAGAACCGCTTGCCGGTCGGCTCCGGGCCGTCGTCGAAGACGTGGCCCAGGTGCGAGTCGCAGTTGGCACACCGAACCTCGGTGCGGCGCATCCCGTGGCTCGTGTCGACCGTCGTCGTCACCGACTCCTCCTCGGCGGCGTAGAAGGCGGGCCAGCCGCAGCCGGACTCGAACTTCGTCTCGGCGGCGAACAGGAGCTCGCCGCAGGCGGCACAGTGGTACTCGCCGTCGTCCGGGTGATGATCGACGTAGTCGCCTGAAAACCGGGCTTCGGTGCCGCTCTCACGGAGGACGCGGTACTGCTCATCGGTGAGTCGGTCGCGCCACTCGTCGTCGGTCAGCTCTTTCGGATCGCGCCCGCTGGACTCACTGGTCTCGCTGGTCTCGCTCATACCATCGATACGCGCCCCACGCTCAAGGGGGTTGCGCCGGTCGCGATCGGGGCGCTCCGACGACAGTGGCGCTCTCGCCCCGGCAGCGATCGGAGTCAACGCAAGCGATATGCGTCTCGCAAGCGACGTGCGAGCATGGCACGTGAAGTCACACACGAGGCGCGAGGGCCGACAAAGCTTGACGAGTCAGACATGGGCGACGACGGCATGATATACGTCTGTGCGTGCGGCCTCTCGGACACCAAGCCGCTGTGTGACGGCTCGCACAACGCGACCACCGACGAGGCTGACGGCGTCGTGTACAAGTACGATGGCGACGATTCGGACGGCGAGCGCCGCGAGATCGACGCGATCGAGTATAAAAGCGAGTGAGCGATCGGATCGGCCCGCTCTCGGACGCGTCATACCGGCCCGCTTCCGGACGCGTCATACCGGCCGTGATAGCCCGCGTTCTCTTATAAGATCCCCATCGCGTCGAGCCGCTCGGGGAGGTACGTGTCAGTGACGAAATCGAGCCCGCGGCTCGCGAGCGACTGCTGTTCGGACTTCTTCCCGATCTCGAGTTGGAGTTCGATCTGCTCTTCCCAGTAGTCGGTCTGGAACCGCGGGTCTTCCAGTTCGGACTCCAACGCGTTGATATCGGAGTCGGCGAGCGGGTCCGCCGGGAGGTCGTACTCGACGATGTCCTCCGGCTGGATCCCCACGTACTCGGCTTCCGGCGTCGCGAGGTACTTCGAGAGGTGCGCGGACTTGATCGAGCCGTACGCCACGGAGCCGTAGATCCGGTAGGACCACGGGTCGCCGTCGGCGAACACCGCGATCGGTACGTCGAGCTCGTCGTGGACCCGCTTCGTGATCCGGCGCGTCGCCCGGGCCGGCTGCCCCTTGAGATGGATAACGAGGCAGTTGTACTCCTCGTCGAACCCGTTCTCCACGAGTCGGTCGCGCATCCCGCCGGTCTCGACGGCCAGCGCGAAGTCGATGTCGTCGTCGAGAAACTCGATCATGTCCGGGTTGTTCGGGATCTGGTAGCCACCCTCCCCGACGTCCTCCTGACAGTGGATTTCGCGTTCGCCTCGGCGGGTCTGCTCGCGGAGCTTCAGCGGGCCCATCAGGGTCGCGCCCGACTCCTCCGGACGCATGTGGAAGTCTTCGCGGGTGACCCCGGTTACGATCTCCAAGTCCTCGACGAGGTCGTTCGACTCGTCCTGTGACTTGAACTGCGCCTCGTTGTTGTCCCACGATTCGGAGAGGTAGTACAGCTCACGCAGCGTCGACGAGCGCCCATCGTCAAGCTGATTCGAGAGGAATTCGATGGTGTACGCCGCCTTCAGCAATTTGCGCGCTCCCCGGACCGAGTTCGCGCTCCGGGTCGACGTACGATCGCCGTACGTCCAGACGCCGCTCGCGGTGTCGTACTCGATGTTGCTTTTCGTTCGCGTCGGGAGCTCCATCTCCGGAATTTGTCCGCCTGCGAACTGGTCGTAGAAGTCCGCAGCCAGGTCGATGAGCTCGTCTCGTGCGTCGCTATCAGTCGTCATTTACGCGTTCACCGTGAGTTTCTCCGTTTCGACGCCGCCGACGCTGACCTCGAAGTCGGCGTCGTCGGCAACCGTGTATGTCAGTTCCCGCTCGTCACCCGAGGACACCTCGGGTTTCCACTGCACGAACCACTCGCCGTCCATATCGACGACGGTACCGTCCGACAGGTCCGTCGGCTCAGTCGTGACGATGTCCGTGATCTCCAACCGCTCGTTCGTGTCGGAGTGATTCTCGACTCGCAGTGTCACCGTTCCGTCTTCGAGTTCTCGTTCGACGCTGACGTTGTTCATGATCCGTGCCAACGCGCCGTCGATGTTGGGCCGCGGTCGGCCAGTCACCTCCGAGACCTTGTCGGCCATCTCAGGGAGGATCTTGCCGAGCACGTCCTGCTTCTCTCGGCGTTGCTGCATCGAGCGCCGCTTGTTGAGGTACGATTTCAGCTCTCGGGCCGCCTCGCGAACGGCGAGTTCGATCTCGTCTTCGATCGCCGGCACGTTCGCGAGCGCGTCCTTCGACTCGCTCGTGAACGGGACGTTCGTCGACGCGACGTGGATGCTGATGACTGCGGGGCCGTTCGGCATCCCCGACCCGCCGGGTTGGTCGAGCCCGTAGTTGCGCCACCCGATCGACTTGATCACGTCCGTCGTCGCGCAGGCCCCGCGCTGGTAGACGAGCGGGACCCGGTTCGCGAACCGAAGCAGTTCGACGGAGCCCTCCGCGGGGATCTCACCGCCGTAGGCGATGCCGGCCTCGACGATGAACGGGTCGCCGCCGTGGACCTCCGCGTCGCGGGTCGCCGCCGCGTAGAAGTCGGCTTCGTACTCCTTTCTGAGCCCGGCTTCGACGAGTTCGGCCGTGATCGGCGCGAGGCAGTCCGTCGGCGGCGCGAGGATGTTCGTCTCTCGCATCGCCTCGAGCAGATCCGCTGACGCGTCGCGGTCGGCTCCGATATCCCGCACCTTCGGCGGGTCGTCGGGCACTGTCCGCGCCCGCGACCAGAACGCCTCGACGATGTTCTCGCGTGCGGTCTCGCCGAACGTCGCGTCGTGCTGCTCGTCGACGAACGAGGCGGCGTCGGCGACGAGCCGTTCGAGATTGTCGCGAGTGATTCGGAACGCGTCGCCGTCGAGGTTCACGAACCGCCGCGCGAGGGCGTCGGCCATCGCCTGGACCGCCGCGTCGTCTTTGCGGGTCGAGGTCGCCTCGTCGACGAGCGCGTACACGTCGGCGACGAGAGGAGATTCCGACTCGCTCTCCTCGGGCTCGGCCTCCCCGTCGCTGTCGGTGTCGATTCCGGTGATCGCTCCCCACGCCGCGTCGACCGCGTTCTCGCGGACCGTTCCGCCGAACGTTTTACCCGTGTCGTCCTCGACGGTGTCTGCGATGTTGTCGACGATCTCGGCGACCTCCGAGCGGGAGAGTCGGTCGTTGCCTGCGATCGTCTCTGCGACGCCCTCGGCGAAGGCGCTCGTCGCCGCCTTCCCCTTGTTGGCGACGGCGTCGGCGACCGCGGTTTCAACGTCGCGGTCGGCGTGTGCTCGCGGCGGCGTCCACGACAGCTCGCGGCCGTAGTAGACGTCGCGGAAGTTGTCGATGACGCTGTCGGCGGTCTTCTTCCCGACTCGCGTGAACTCCTCTTGAAGGAATCCGGAGACCGAGTACGACTCGGTCGCCTCCAGCATCTTGATCAGCGCGCCGAGTTCGACGCCGTGGGGATGCGGGCGGATCTCGCTCGTCTCCGCCGGCAGTTCGTCGGTCGCCCGTTCGAACTTCAGTGGTTCGGTGAGCCCCGGCTCTCGGAGCTCGATCCGCGCGTGCGGGTTGACGACTGCGGTGTGTTTCACGTAGTCGTGGAGCTGGTTCCGGGCGCGCATGTTCGCCTCCATCTCCAGCTCGATCCGGGTGCCGTGCGGGCGGTCCCACGTCGTCTCTCGGTCGGCTTTGATCTCCGGCTCGTTGGTGTCGGTGTCGATGATCAGCTCGAAGTACTGCGCTCGCGACTGCCCCTTCGGTCGTGAGGTGATCTTCGCCGGCTGTCCGGAGGTGAGCTGAGAGTACAGTACAGCCGCTGAAATCCCGATTCCTTGCTGACCACGAGACTGTTCTCTGACATGGAACCGGCTCCCGTACAAGAGCTTTCCAAAGACCTTCGGGAGCTGTTCTTTCGTGATTCCCGGCCCGTTGTCCTCGATGATGAGTCGGTAGTAGTCGCCCACCTCCTCGATTTCGATGTAGATATCGGGGAGGACGCCGGCCTCCTCGGTCGCGTCGAGCGCGTTATCCACCGCCTCCTTGACGGCGGTGACGAGCCCGCGAGCGCCCGAGTCGAACCCGAGCATGTGTTTGTTCTTCTCGAAGAACTCGGCGATGGAGATCTCGCGCTGGCCCTCGGCCAACTCCTCTGCGATCCCCTCGTCGTCGCCGATCGTCGACTGGAAGGACGTCATTCGGTGTACGTACCTTCCACCGATACACCTAAAAACACACCGGCAGCGAGGTGGAAGTGAACTCCGGCGTCAAACGCCATCTGGAAACGGCGTTCGCGACGCTCCGAGTGCCGATCGGGTCTCGGGGCGCCGACAGCTTTCTTGTCGTGACGCTCCTTCGATCACGTATGTCACGATGGACGGCCGACGACATGCCGAAACTGGACGGGAAAACGGTCGTCATCACCGGCGCGAACAGCGGGTTGGGCTACGAGGGGACCCGCGCGTTCGCCGAAACGGGCGCGACGGTTGTTATGGCGTGTCGGAGCGTCGAGCGCGGAGAGCGCGCTGCCGCAGAGATTCGGTCGGCAAGTGACGCCGACCTCCACCTCGACGTCCGTGAGTGCGATCTCGCCTCGCTTGATTCCGTTCGATCGTTCGCCGAGGGAGTGGCCACTGGCTACGACGCAGTCGACGTGCTCTGTAACAACGCCGGCGTCATGGCGATCCCTCGAAGCGAGACCGAGGACGGGTTCGAGACGCAGTTCGGCGTCAACCACCTTGGTCACTTCGCGCTCACCGGACGGCTGTTCCCCTTGTTGCAATCCGCCGAGGGCGTCGGCGGCGAGGCCCGCGTCGTCACGCAGTCTTCGGGGGCCCACGAGATGGGCGAGATGGACTTTTCCGATCTGAACTGGGAGCGGTCGTACGGGAAGTGGAAGGCGTACGGACGGAGCAAGCTCGCGAATCTGCTGTTCGCGTACGAGCTACAGCGACAGATAGATACGGTCAACGACGATGCACCCGACGACGCAAGCAACGACAGCACATCCGGCAACGCGTCGATCCGGAGCGTCGCCTGCCACCCCGGATACGCGGATACGAACCTCCAACTGCGGACGGCCCGCGAGAGTGGAAACCCCCTGATGAAAGTCGGCATGAAGGCTGCGAACGCCGTACTCGGACAAGCTCCGGATATCGGTGCACTGCCGATGCTGTACGCGGCGACTGCCGACGTCTCAGGCGGTGCCTACGTTGAGCCCGGCGGCTTCATGAACATGCGTGGCTACCCCACTGTCGGCCGATCGAACGACGCCTCCTACGACCGCGACGACGCGCGTCAGCTCTGGGAGTACTCGACCGAGGCGACGGGCGTTACCTTCCCGTTTTGACGGACGTCGCCACCTCCCGTCTTACCGTCTGGTTCGGCCCCAAAACGGCTGTTCGGTGAGGATTCGGAACGCTTTCGACGATCGCCTCGCCAGTAGTCGTATGAGTAGTCGTATGGATACGCGTCGCGCGCTACTCGACGCGCTGCATGAGGGTTCGGTCTCTGGACCGACGCTCGCCGAGGAGCTCGGCGTCTCTCGAGCGGCCGTCTGGAAGGCAGTCGAGTCCCTCCGCGAGGAGGGGTTCGCGGTCGAATCGACCGGCGATGGGTACGTCGCGCCGGCGACCCCGGGCTACTCCGCAGCCGGCATCGAGTTCGGGCTCGACGCGCCGTACTCGGTCGAGTACCACGACACCATCTCGTCGACGAACGAACGCGGTCGTGAGCTCGCCGGCGAAGGGGCCGACCACGTCGCGGTCGTCGCCGACGAACAGAGCGGGGCGCGCGGACGGCTGGACCGTGAGTTCGTCGCGCCGAGCGGCGGTGTCTGGCTCTCAGTCGTCACGCGTCCGGCGGTCTCACCGGCGCGTGCGCCGCTGTTCACGCTTGCTTCGGCCGTAGCGATAGTTGACGCCTGTCGGGAGACAGGCGTCGACGCACACATCAAGTGGCCGAACGACGTGCTCGTCGGGACGAGTCGGGCTGACAAACGAGGCGACTCGGACGGTCGGAGCGGTCGGAAGCTCGCCGGGATACTCACCGAGATGGAAGGAGAGGCCGACAGGGTGTCGTGGCTCGTCGTTGGGATCGGTGTCAACGTGAACATCGAGACGGCGCTGCTCCCTGCGGGAGCCACTTCGGTATCCGAAGAGCTCGACAACGAGGTCGACCGCCGTCGCTTCGCCGCGACCGTGCTTGAGCGGTTCGCGGCGCTCACGGAGTCCGAAGACGGGGTCGAGCAGGTTCTTCCGGCGTGGCGGGAACACGCCAGTACCCTCGGGCGACGAGTCCGCGTCGAGACCGCGACCGGGCCGGTGGTCGGGACCGCGGTCGACGTGGAGTCTCCCGGGGCACTCGTGATCGACACCGAAGACGGAACGAAGCGGGTCCATGCGGGCGACTGCGAACACCTCCGCGACGCCGACGACTGAGTCGCGTCTCGATCAGGCGCCGCCGGTCGCCGGCTCCTCCGGCGTCGACTCCTCCGGCACCGCGCTTCCGACGCCTGCATCTCCGGTGTCCACGTGACCCGTTGTCGCCGAGTCGACTACCGTCCCCTCCGGCACGTCGCCGTCGAGTCGGACCGTCAACACGGGAATCGACGCGCCGCGAACGACTTTTTCAGCGACGCTGCCGAGCAGAAGTCTGTCGATCCCGCCCCGCCCGTGCGTCCCCATCACGATGAGGTCACAGCCGTTCTCCTCGGCGTATCGGATTATCTCTCGACTGGGCGAGCCGTCGACGACAGCGGTTTCGACGTCGACCGGGGTCGCAGCGGCAAGCTGTTCGACCCGCTTGACCGCCTCGCGGGCGTCGCTCCGGAGGAGTTCGCCGACCCCCTCCCACGAGCTCTCCATCGGCATCCCGGCATAGCTCGCGGTGTCGACCACGTATAAGGCGTGGACGCAAGCGTTGTGGACCGCGGCGACGTCAACTGCGTGTGCCACCGCACGCTCTCCTTCGGACGATCCATCGGTCGGCACCAAGATCCGATTGTATAGCGTCATCTGTTCACATACAACGTGGATTTACCCCCACATAACTCTTTGCAGCTTTTGCCGGTTCTTTCACCGACCCGTCGGCGTCCCACAGTTCGTCGAGATTATATACTCGCCGTAGTACTTTTTAGTATGAGCCAAAGAATATCTGAAGAAGACTCGAGTGTTATCTCGCAGGCTGGCGAGCGCACGCTGCAGATCGGACGCGATCGTCCGATCCGTCTCTCAGCGGGTCATCGCCTCCTCCATCACGAGGGGAAATGTAGTCGCCCGCATGGCCACAACTACGAAGTGACGGTGACGGTTCGAGGCGAGCTGACTGATGAAGGGTGGGTGGTCGATAAGGGCGTCGTCACCGACGTGATCGACGAGTGGGATCACCGGTTCCTCTTGGAGGCCGACGATCCGCTCGTTGACGCGTTCGCGGCCGCGGGCGACGCGAACTCGACTGTCGTCCTCGACGCGCCACCGACCGCAGAGGTGATGTCGGCGATACTAGAGGAGAAGCTCGCCGACCGGCTTCCAGACTCGGTTTCCTCGGTGGCCGTCTCCGTACGCGAAACGGACGAGCTGTGTGCGGCGCCGTAATGCCCGTCACCAGCGATGTCGACGAGGCGAGCGCTACGGACGGAAGCGACCGCGGGGTCGAGCCCGACGGCGACGCGCTCCCGATCAACGAGCTGTTCGCCTCCCTACAGGGCGAAGGGACACTCGCAGGCCAGCCCTCGACGTTCGTCCGGACGTCGGGGTGTAACCTGCGGTGTTGGTTCTGCGACTCGTATCACACCTCGTGGGAGCCGACCGGGGCGTGGCTCGACGTGGACGAAATCGTCGCGTCGGTCGTCGCTCGCAATCCCGATCACGTCGTCGTTACGGGTGGTGAACCCCTGATCCACGACGGTGTCGTCGATCTCCTCTCCGCGCTCGACGACCAGGGCTACCACCTCACCGTCGAGACGAACGGGACGGTCGTTCCGCCCGCCGACACGCCGATCCACCTCGCGAGCGTGAGCCCGAAGCTGGCCTCCTCGACGCCGACCGCGGCCCGTCCGCCTGCAGGCGTCGATCCGAGCGATTCGGACGTGGACGATGCGGAGATCGACCGCTGGTCCGAAACCCATGAGGCCGAGCGGATCGACCGCGACGCGCTCGCGACGCTGATCGAACGGTACGAGACGCAGCTGAAGTTCGTCGTCACCGGTCCCGACGACCTCCCCGAGATCGAAGGGCTCGTCGCCGACCTCCGGGAGCGCCTCGCCGATCCCATCGGGCTCTCTGACGACCGCGTCCTGCTCATGCCGGAGGGACAGACCCGCGAGCGACTCGCCGAGACACGTCGAGTCGTCGCCGACCTCGCGCTCGAACACGGCTATCGGTATACGCCGCGGCTCCACGTCGACCTGTGGAACGACGCCCCCGAGACGTGACCGCTCCTCACAGATCACAGCAGACACGACTATGACCGAAGACACCGACACCAACACGGCCGCACAGCCCGATTCGAACGCCGAGAAACGCGCCGTCGTCCTGCTCTCCGGTGGCATGGACAGCGCGACGACCGCCTACGAGGCCGCCGCGCGTGGCTACGACTGTTACGTCCTCCACACCTCGTACGGCCAGAACACGGAGACGAAAGAGTACGAGTGCGCTCGCGCGCTGGCCGACCGCGATGACCTGCCCGTCCGCGACTTTCTCCACATCGAGACGGATCACCTGAAGCGGATCGGCGCGTCGTCGCTTACCGACGACGCGATGGACGTGGCCGACGCCGATATCGACGGCGACGAGATACCGACTTCCTACGTTCCCTTCCGCAACGCGAACCTGCTGTCGATGGCCGTCTCCTACGCCGAGGCGAACGACTGCTCGGCCGTCTTCGTCGGCGCGCACTCCGAGGACTACTCCGGCTATCCCGACTGTCGACCGGCGTTCTTCGACGCGTTCGAGCGCATGGTCGAGGTGGGGACGAAACCCGAGACCGAGATCGGGATCGAAGTTCCGTACGTCGAGAACGCAAAGACAGATATCGTTGCGCGCGGGCTCGAACTCGGCGTTCCATACGAGATCACGTGGTCCTGCTACCGCGACGACGAGCCCGCCTGCGGCACCTGCGACGCCTGTGCGTTCCGGTTAGAGGCGTTTCGAAACGTCGGCGAGCGCGACCCGATCGCGTACGCGGAGCGGCCGACGTTCTCGTAAGACGTGGTCTCCTGAGTCGTTGCGGACGCGACTCTCGGCACCCCTATATAACGCCGTCGAGGCGCGCGTTTAACGCGTCTTGCGCCGATACGTAACGTATGACCGACGAAGTTCACCTCGCGCGTGTCGAAGACGAGTTTCAAGACCACAACTACCCGGCGGCCCGCGACGACCT
>SL_4KL_010_BRINEDRAFT_10000298_pt1 | contig 25108 bp, 25 predicted proteins | sample SodLak_010_BRINE_2_FD_10664 | JGI IMG/M metagenome (IMG submission 10664) | reverse complement strand
GAGGGCGGCTATCAGATCCCGAACAACCCGGACATGATCGAGTTTCTCGATCACGACATCGACTTCGCACTCGCCGTCGAGACCGGCGGGATGCGCGACCGCCTCATCGAGAACGGCTTCGACGAGGCGTACAACTGTCTCGTGATCCATTTAAAAGGCCAGCCCGCACGGGCGACCCGGCGGATCACGAAGCGGGTCCACGACGAACTGGGCGTGCCGGTCGTCGTCTTCGCCGACGGCGACCCGTGGTCCTATCGGATCTACGGCTCCGTCGCGTACGGGTCGATCAAGTCGGCGCACCTCTCGGAGTATCTCGCGACGCCACAGGCGAAGTTCATCGGGATCCAGCCGGCCGACATCGTGGAGTACGACCTCCCAGCCGACCCGCTTTCGGACTCCGACATCAACGCCTTGGAGTCCGAGTTGGAGGATCCGCGCTTCCAGACCGACTACTGGGAGGAGCAGATCGAACTGCAACTGGAGATCGGCAAGAAATCCGAACAGCAGTCGCTCGCCGCCCGCGGGCTGGATTTCGTCACGGACACCTATCTTCCCGAACGGCTCGAGGAGATGGGCGTTTTATAGGCGATAAAAGGGTGGACGGGACGCTCACGTCCCGCGGCGTTCAGTCGTCGAACTCGGGGAGGTCGTCGGGGGCTTCGTAGCTCGCCTCCCAGTCGATGTACTCCTCTTTTAACACCTCACAGACGACCTGCCCGAGTTCGGTCAGTCCGGCATTAATTGCGGAGACCGTTCCCCACGAATCGAGGTCGGGGTGGAGTTTTCGCTCCTTCCAGTCCTCCGGCAACCCGGGGGCGTGATAGCCGACGCGGTCCGCGAAATCGTCCCAGAAGAAGTCGAACCGCGAGATGAGATCGAGATCGACGACGATGGACCAGTCGTCGGGGTCCATGTCGCTCGTCGTGGCCCACTCCTCGAACGCCTCCTCCCACGCGCCCTCCCGGAGGAACGCCTCTAACTCGTCGCGGCGGTAGTCGGTGTCGCCGATCACCTCGGCGTCCTCGTACTCGTTGGGGTCGACCGAGGCGAGCGTGGGTGGTTCGGGAACGTCGACATCGAGGCTCATACTCGGAAGTCGACGGCGACGGGCAAAAGTACGGCGGCGTGGGGTCGGGGGAGGTAGGTGAGGTGGGTGGGGTAGGTGAGGTAGGTGAGGTGGGTGGAGTGGGGTGGAGTGAGGTAGGTGAGGTGGGTGGAGTGGGGTGGAGTGAGGTAGGTGAGGTGGGTTAGCCGGCGGCCGGCCGCCACGACCCTCGGGAGCTGCTCGGATAGCGCTTAAAAGCCCTTGCCGAGCAGCTCGCGGGCGATGATGTTCTTTTGGATCTCGCTCGTCCCCTCGTAGATCTGGGTGATCTTCGCGTCGCGGTAGAGCCGCTCGACGTCGAAGTCGTTCACGAAGCCCGCCCCGCCGTGGATCTGGACGGCCTCGGTGGCGACCTCGACGGCGACCCGGGAGGCGAACTCCTTGGCCATCGAGGCGAGCGCGGTCAGTTCGTCGCCCTCGTTGTCGACTGCCCACGCCGATCGGTAGGTGAGCCAGCGGGCCGCCTCGGTGTTCGTGTGCATCTCCGCGAGCTTGTGGGTGATCGCCTGGAACTCCGATATCTGCCGCCCGAACTGCTCGCGTTCCTGGGCGTATTCGAGCGCCCGCTCGGACGCGCCGCGGGCGATGCCGACGCCTTGGGCGGCGACCGCCGTCCGAGTCTCATCGAAGAACTGCATGAGCTGGAGGAATCCCATCCCCCGCTGGCCGATCAGGTTCGACTCGGGGACGCGGACGTCATCGAAGACGACCTCGGCGGTGTCGCTCGCACGGATCCCGAGTTTGCCCGTGATCTTCTCGCAGGTCACCCCGTCGCGGTCGGTCTCGACGAGGATCTGTGAGTAGCCCGAGTAGCGGTCCTCGATCTCCGGGTCGGTCTCACAGACGACGACGAGGTAGTCCGCGACGGTTCCGTTCGTGATCCACGTCTTCGAGCCGTTTATTACCCACTCGTCGCCGTCGAGCTCCGCGCGGGTCGCGATGGCGGTGACGTCGGAGCCCGCCTGCGGCTCGCTGATCGCGGAGCCCATGATCGCCTCGCCGGCCGTGACCGCCGGGAGGATCTCCTCCTTCTGCTCGTCCGTCCCGAACCCCATGATCGCCTCCGCGCCGAAGCCGGCGCTGGAGATGCAGAGCCCGATCCCGGGATCGGCCGCGAACAGTTCCTCGGTCAAGATGGCGTTTTCGAGCGCCGTGTAGCCGACGCCGCCGTATTCGACGGGGACGTGTGGCGCGAGCAGGCCCATCTCGGCCGCCGTGTCCATCACCTCGTGTGGATACGACTCCTCGACGTCGTGTTCGGTCGCGATCGGGCGGATCTCCTCGTCGGCGAACCGCCGTACCTCCTCTTTGAGCTGCCGTTGTTCGTCGGTGAGTTCGAACTCCATGATCGGCCGTCCGCGGGGAGTCGTGTTAGCCGTTCCCAAACAACGATCAATCGTTAAAGAGTTTATTAGTGGCGTCACCTAGGGCGCGTCCACGTCCTTGGAGTAACGCGCCGCTTATGCCTCCACGCCCGCAAACGAATATCAATATGAGCCGCGGGTCAAGCGAGGGCGACCTCACACGGACGGGGATGGCGCTGAAACACGATCGTGAGTGGGATTACGAACTCGACCGGATCGTCGAGGCCATCGAGGAGCGGGACGCGACGAAGGTCGGACTCCAGTTTCCGGAGGGGCTGAAACGCCGCGGCCCGAAAGTCGCCGACGACCTCCGGGCGGCCGCCCCCGACGACGTGACGTTCATGATCTCCGGGCAGCCGTGTTACGGGGCGTGTGACCTGGACACCTACTTGATGCGCCGAACGGACGTCTTCGTCCACTTCGGACACACCCCGATGAAGGAGTCGGACAGCATCATCTACGTCCCGCTCTTTTCGAACGTCGATCCGTTCCCGATCATGGAGGAGTCGCTCGCGGAGCTCGAAGCGCCCGAGGAGGACCCCGACGTCGGGCTCGTCACGACCGCCCAGCACATGAACCGCTTCGAGGAGATGACCGACTGGTTAGAGGAGCGCGGCTACGAGGTCCACACCCGCCGCGGCGACAACCGGCTCACGAAGGAGGGCCAGGTCCTCGGCTGCAACTACGCCTCCGCGGACATCCCCGCGGACCAGGTGCTCTACGTCGGCGGCGGGAAGTTCCATCCGGTCGGACTGGCGATGGAACACCCCGAAAAGCGGGTCGTCATCGCCGACCCCGTCAACAACGTCGTGAAGATCGCCGAACACGACACCTTCCTCAAACAGCGCTATGCGTCCGTGCATAAGGCGATGAGCGCCGACACCTGGGGCGTCATCTTCTGTACGAAGATCGGGCAGGGCCGCTGGGAGCAGGCACAGGAGATCATCGAGAACAACGAGAACGCCTACCTGATCACGATGGACGAGGTGACCCCGGACCGCCTGCGGAACTTCGACGTCGACGCCTTCGTCAACACGGGCTGTCCGCGGATCACCACCGACGACGGCCCCCGATTCCACAAGCCGATGTTGACCCCCGGCGAATATAAGGCGGCGATCGGCGAGAAGCCGCTCGATTCGATCGAGTTCGACACCTTCCACGATACGTGGTGAGGCGGATAGGGCGGGTGATGACCGATCGAATCGGGTAGCGACCGGGTACGTTGGCCCCGTCGATCTCGTCAACGGATTAAGTAGTTCGAGGACGAATATGACAAGATTTCATATATTTTATACGTACTAGTTTATATATTCTGAAATCCATTTATAGTTGCTTCTCACCGTTGGGGTGGAGGGGACAGAATATGCAGCAGAGATATCAAAACGACACACACTGGGGGGGAATCGACCGGCGCGCGGTGCTGAAAGGTATCGGAGCGATGGGCGCGATCGGCGCGCTCGGGACGGGACTGACCGGGAGCGCCATGGCCACTAACGGCGACAACGAGATCGTCGTGGTCGGGAACATCGCCTTCATCCCGAATTCCGAGGAGGCGACGGTCTCGAAGGTGGATCTGGACGCTCAAACCGCCATCGCCCGATATAGCACGCTCACGGGAGACGAGGCCGACGCGGCCGAGGCCCCCGCATGGCGTGTTTCGCGGATCGACCTCGATTCGGAGGGTAACGCCTGGGTGCCCAACTCGGGAACCGGTGCGGGCGGCGGCGACCTACAGTCGAGCCTCGTGCGTATCGCCAGGGAGGGCGGCGAGCCGGGGGACACGACCTCCGACGACCACGACACGATCCTGGACTTCGACGTAGAGGTCCGAACGCAGTCCTGGGAGATCGGCGGGGAGGGCGACATGCCCCGGACGGTCACCGTCGACGAGAACGACGACATCTGGGTCGGCTTCTACGGCGGCGAGTACGTCCAGAAGTACACCTACGACGAGACGGACGGCCTCCAGCCGGATGGCGACGAGATCGATGTCAGCCCGTACACGCCGTACGACGCCGACTACCAGGACGGGACGCTCTACCTCTCGTGCCGCGACTCGAGTCCGTTCAGCGGGGTCGCGGCCGTGCTCGCCATCGACGCCTCAACCGGCGAGATGACGAACCTCGGGTACGCGCCCGAGGGCGGCAGCAGCAACCCCTACTCAGTCTTCGTCGACGCGAATGGGTACGTCTGGGTCTCGGCGATGACGAACTTCGGCAATGCTGGCCAAGAACGATTCCTGTCGAAATTCGACGGGGACGAGTGGCTCCACTACGACCTGAACGAGAAAACCCCTGACGAGGATCTCCTGCAGTTCCGCGGTATCGTCGAGTACGACGGGCTCATCTGGGTCACCGCCGACAACGGCTTCGCCGTCGGCTTCAACCCAGACTCTGAGGATGTCGATCAGGTCGTCTCCATCGCGGACGGCGACGAGNCCCCGCCGATCGGCCTCGCGGTCGACCCCGAGGACAGGGTCTGGTCGATCCTCCGGAGCGACGGCCACGACAACGGCTCGCTCGGACAGGTCATCGGCGACGACGCGGGAGCACGGATCGGCGTCGGCGAACGACCGTACGCGTACGGCGACTTCACCATCCAGGTGGAGGTGCGCGACCCGTCCGGGTGCACGCCGGGCTTCTGGAAACAGCCCGCCTACCGCAACGAGGTCTGGACCGACGACGACACCTACGGGCCGTCCGATCTGGTCTCGGAGGTCTTCGAGCTGGCGGTCGATGAAGGTGGACGCGGTCGAAACACCGTGGACTTCACCGAGATGACGCTCTACGAGGCGCTCGGCGGCGGCGGTGGCCCCGACGTGGCCGGTGCCCAGCAGATCCTGCTGCGCGCCGCGACGGCTGGCCTGCTGAACATCCAGCACGAAGACGTCAACTACCCGAAGACCGCCCCGCAGCTGATCGCTGAAGTGGACGCTGCGCTGGCGACCGGGGAGCGCGAGGAGATCCTCGCGGTGGCACACGAGCTCGACGGACTCAACAACGAGGGCTGCTCGATCAACGCATTCGGCGAATCGAAGTAGTCGTTCGAGCGACGTGAGCGGACGGGACGACCCGCCACCCGCTCACGGTTATGTGGACGCCCGATATGCGGGCGCACTTTTTTAAAGAACGGAGTTTCAGACGACGTGACCGGTGAGGGAGAAACGGACGCGTTAGCTCTCGCGGCGCGCGAACGCGAGGTTTCCGGAGACGTTCTTGATGTACGCCCGGACGGTCTCGCCCTCCTGTGCGCCCGGCACGAAGATGGTGTACTCGCCGCGTTCGGCGACGCCGTCGCCCTTGCGGCCCGTGCCGACGATCTCGAGTTCGTAGGTCTTGCCGGACTCGATCGTATCGGCCTGTCGGTGGGTGTTCGTCTTCTGTTGTTTCGCGACGGGCCGGAACGCACCGCACGCCTCACAGCGGAGCATCGGCGTCCGGTTCTCCGTCTCCAGACGGGTGTCGGGCAGCCCACACTCCGAACAGGTGACGTAGGCGGCGATGTAGGAGTCGACGGCCGCCTGGAAGTCGCGCTCGCGGAAGTTCCCGTTGTAGCGGGCGCGACCCGACTCGTACTGGCCGGCCGTCCCGAGTTCCTGTTGGATCTTCGAATGGACGTGTTCGGGGTCACGGCTCAGCGCGTCGGCGATGGCCGCGAGGTTGGTCAGTCGGGTGAACGCCCCGTCCTTCTGTGCTTCCGGATCCGGGACGGAGAGCCGCTCGTCGGAACCGCCCAGGTCGGGCACCTCCTCCATCGCGCGGTCGAGACTCGCTTCGTAATCCATGTGGGTGGAGATGACCGGGCGACGGAAATCGCTTCCGGGTTCCATCGTCACTCACGGAGTGAGCCCGAACTGAGCTCGAACCCCGTTCGACGGCCGCTACGCGAGCGCCGCGGCGAGCTTCTCCACCGGGTGGGCGGGCTCAACGGCCGCCCCGTGGCGATCCTCCAGCTGACTGCGGCAGGACGCCCCGGGCGCGACGACGGCGTCGCCGTCGCTCTCGTCGACTTGGTCGTACAGCTCCTGCCCGATCGCCTTGCTCATCGCGTAGTGTTCGGCCTCGTAGCCGAACGAGCCGGCCATGCCACAACAGGTCGAATCGAGCGGGTCGACCCCGTAGCCGGCCCGTCGAAGGACGCCGACGGCGTGGTGGTCCTTCTTCGTCGCCTTCTGGTGACAGTGGCCGTGGTAGGTGAGCCGCTCGCCGGGGGCCCCGAACGCGAGCGATTCGTCCAGCCGGAAGGCGTCGACGTACTCCATCACGCCGTAGGTGTTGTCCGCGAGCGCCGCGACGTCCGCGTCGGGCACGTCGCTCGCGTCGCCGCCGAGCAGGTCGAGGTAGTCCGACTGGATCATCACCGCATCGGAGGGTTCCACGACGACGACGTCCCAGCCCGTCTCGACGTCGGGGACGAGCCGCTCGACCGTCTCCCGCGCAGTCGCCCGCGAGACGTCGAGCAGACCCTTCGAATGTGGCGGACGGCCGGTCCCCCGCACGTCGGGGACGCGAACGTGACAGTTCGCCGCCTCCAGCACCCGAACGGCGGCCTTGCCGGCCCCGGGATTCGTGTAGTTCGTGTAGACGTCCGGAAAGAGCATGACCGAGTGGTCCGCGTCGACGCGGTCGATGACAGGGCCGCCGCGCGCGTCGAACCAGTCCTCGAAACTCTCCGAGCGGAACTGTGGGAGCTTCCGCTCGCTCGCGATCCCGAGGGTTCGTTCCATAAGGGTACGCACGCCGGGGAGTTTCGGCGCGAGGTTCGAAAGCGGCGCGAATCGTGATCCGATCGGCGCGAGCGACTCGAACCGCCCGAGGATCCTGGTCCGCAGGTCGACGCCGTGTTCTGCGTGGTGGGCGTGTTCCACCTCGGCTTTGAGCTTCGCCATGTCGACCTCGCTCGGACAGTCCATCGCACAGCCCTTACAGCCGATACAGAGATCCATCACCTCCGTGACGAACTCGGGGTCCGTGGGATCCGCCGGCAGCTCGCCCGACATCGCTCCCCGTAGCAAGTTCGCCCGGCCGCGAGTCGCCTGAATCTCCTCCTCGGCGGCCCGGAACGTCGGACACATGACGCCGCCGGTCGTCTCCTGGGGACCACGGCAGCCACCACAGCCGTGACAGAGTTCGACCATACCCTCCATCCCGTTCTCGTTGTCCCACGAGAGGGCGGGATCGAAGCCGACGTCGAGGGTGTACTCGGGGTCGAATCGGAGGTGCTCGCGCATGTCGAACTCGCCACAGACGTTGCCGGGGTTGAGCAGCCAGTCCGGGTCGAAGGCGGATTTGAGCTCGCGGAACGCCCCCCAGAGGTCGTCGCCGTAGAGCTTGCGGTTCCACTGGGTGCGTGCGCGGCCGTCGCCGTGTTCGCCCGAGACCGACCCGCCGAGCCGGACGACCTCGTCGGTGACGCGGTCGGCGATGTCGACCATCGCGTCGACGTCGGCGACGTCCTTCGTGTTGATGAGCGGGCGGACGTGAAGCACCCCCGGGCCGGCGTGTGCGTAGAAGGTGGCGAAGGTGTCGTTGTCCGCAAGAATATCCTGAAACGCACGGGTGTATTCCGGGAGGTGTTCCGGGGGGATCGCACAGTCCTCGATGAACGAGATGTGTTTCGCGTCCGAGGTTCGAGAGAGCAGGATCGGGAGGCCGGATTTCCGCATCTTCCAGAACCGGTCGCGTTCGGCCCGATCGTGTGCCTCCATCGCCGCGAACGCCCGGCGTGGCTGGGGGGTCGTCCCCGCGGCACCCTCGCTTGGCTCCGCCGCGGGCGACGATCCGTCCGCAAGCGTGTCCCCGACGCGGTCGGCGATGAGGTCCGCGACCTTCCGTTTCCCGTCATCGTCGCTTTCGGCGTAGAACTCGACGAGCAGCACGGAGTCGGTCCCCTCCGGAAGCGTGCCGACAAGCTCCCCGAACTCCGCCGTCTCAGCGGCGAGGTCCAACAACACGTCGTCCATCACCTCGACGGCCGCCGGGTCGTGTTCGAGCGCGGGCGCGACGTCCTCCATCGCGTCGAGGAGGTCCCCGTAGGCCAACAGGGCGACCGCCTTCGTTTCGGGGATCTCCACGAGCGAGACGGTCGCCTCCGTCACCGTCGCGAGCGTCCCCTCGCTGCCGGCCATGAGCCGCGCGAGGTTGACGGTCCCGGCCTCGCCGTACTCCCCGCGGGCCTCCGCGAGCAGCCGATCGAAGTTGTAGCCGGAGACGTTGCGTTTCAACGTCGGGAACCGTTCGTCGATTGCGTCAGCCTCCTCGTCCAAGATCCGGACGACCTCGGCATGAATGCGGGGAAGCAGTTCGTCGGCGTCGGGATCGGCGGACTCGCGCAGATCCTCGACGGCGACCTCCCCGAACCTCGTCACGGTGCCGTCGGCGAGGACGACCTCGGCCTCCTCGATGTAGTGATCCGTCTTGCCGTATTTAAGCGAGTGCGAACCGGTGGAGTTGTTGCCGATCGCGCCGCCGATCGCGGATTTATCACGCCAGGCGGGGTCCGGTGCGAACTTTAAGCCGTCCGGTTCGACCGCCGCGTTGAGGTCCCCGACGTACGCGCCGGCCTGCACCCGAGCGGTCCGGGCGTCGGCATCGATCGAGACAATCGAATCGAGATGACGCGTGAGATCGAGGACGACCGCCTCGTTGACGGTCTGTCCGGCCAGCGAGGTGCCGCCCCCGCGGGGCAACACCGGGATCCCCTCCGCGAAGCAGTACGCTTGCACGGCCGCGACATCGGCGGTCGACCTCGGGAAGACGACGCCGATCGGGGTGACCTCGTAGGCCGAGGCGTCGGTCGCGTAGAGCCGTTTCGAGTAGTCGTCGAACCGTACGTCGCCGTCGACGCGCGCCTCCAGTGCCGCGACGAGGTCGGGTTCCGCGACCGACCCACCCGTGTAATCGAAGTCGGCCCCGGTCCGCGGGTCGGACCCGGGCGTCTGGCTTGCCATGACTGGCCATCGTGACCCCACCATCAAAAGCTCCCGGAACGACCCGTCGGCTGCCGGGGCTGTCCCGCTTTGAGTCTACGCCGTCCGACAAAAGAGTAATGTGGCGGCCGTCGAAGGGTCGATCATGCAAGCAGGTACCACCCGAACCTTCCTCGACCGGCTCGACTCGCTCGACGTCGCCGTGAGCGAGGGCACGCCCGATGCGTGCGCGTCGCTCATCGACGCGGCCGCCGGCGACCCCGCCATCGGGACACCGCTCGATATCCCGGGCGCGACGATTCCGGATCGGGTCGAGATGGAGCCCACCGTTGAGGAGTTGCGCGCGGCACACACGGGAGTCACCGCGGGTGCGCTCGGGATCGCGTCCTACGGAAGCGTCGCGATCGAGTCCGACCGGGCGGGCACCGAGCCGGTGAGCCTCTTCGTCGACCGCCACGTGGTCGTGATGCGGGAGGCCGACATCGTCCCCGACATGGCCGACGCGTTCGCGTGGCTCGGCCCGCGGGCCCGCGAGGAGGACATCGACGTGATCCTCGCGACCGGCCCGAGCGCGACCGCCGACATGGGCGGGCTGGTGCGGGGCGCACACGGGCCGAAGGAGGTGCACGTGGTGTTGCTTTCGGAGAAGGACAGCAATGACAACGAGACGATGGAGGCCGACGATGAGTAGTGAAACCGCCGATTCGGCCGGAACGTCCGAGAAACGCGGTGGGAAGGCCGCACGCATCCGCGAACTGATGGCGGCCGAGGGCGACGCGGTCGCGGAGAACACGCGCGGGTTCAACGCCGGACGATACGAGTCGACCGGGCGACTTGACGACTACGAGGAGCTGAAAGCGGAGGCACGGGAGATAAAGGAGGACGCCATCGCCCGGCTGCCGGAACTCATCGAGGAGGTGAAAGCGAGCGTCGAGGCCAACGGCGGGACCGTCTACGTCGCCGACGACGCCGACGACGCGAACCGCTACATTCGCGAGGTCGCCGCCGAACGGGAGGTCGAACGGGCGATCAAATCGAAGTCGATGACCTCCGAGGAGATCGAGGTCAACGAGGCGCTTGCGGCCGACGGGATCGACGTCGTCGAGACCGACCTCGGCGAGTGGGTGTTACAGATCGCCGACGAGGCCCCCTCACACATCGTCGCGCCCGCGATCCACAAATCCCGCGAGGGGATCGCGGAGCTGTTCAACGAACGGTTCGAGCCGGAGGAGCCGCTCGAAACCGCCGAGGAGCTGACCCACTTCGCCCGCGAGGAGTTGGGGAAACTGGTGGAGGACGCGGAACTGGGGATGACGGGCGCGAACTTTATCGCCGCCGACTCCGGAACGATGCTGCTCGTCACAAGCGAGGGCAACGCGAGAAAGACCGTCGCCGCGACCGACACCCACGTCGCCGTCGCCGGGGTGGAGAAGCTCGTCCCGAGCGTCGAGGACTTCGCGCCCTTCGCGGAGCTCATCGGCCGCTCCGGGACCGGACAGGACGTCACCTCCTACCTCTCGGTGTTGACCCCGCCGGTGAATTCGCCGGTTCCCGACTTCGAGGACGGCGATTCGCCCCTCCAAAATGGCGGCAGCGACGACCGCGAGTTCCACCTCGTGTTGATCGACAACGGGCGGCTTGCGATGCGTGAGGACGCCGAATTAAAGGAGACGCTTTATTGCATCCGCTGTTCTGCCTGTGCGAACTCGTGTGGCAACTTCCAGAGCGTCGGCGGCCACGCCTTCGGCGGGGAGACCTACTCCGGGGGCATCGCGACCGGCTGGGAGGCCGGCGTCGAGGGGCTCGACGTCGCCGCCGAGTTCAACGACCTCTGTACGGGCTGTTCACGATGTGTGCCCGCCTGTCCGGTCGGCATCGACATCCCGTGGATCAACACGGTCGTGCGCGACCGGGTGAACCGCGGCGAGGCCGATCGGAGCCAACTCGACTGGGTCTTCGAGGAGTTAGTCCCCGACGAGGAGCCCGCCGGCCTCGACGTGGGCGCGCGGCTCGTCGGCAACTTCGCGACGCTCGCGAAGTGGGGCAGCCGAACCGCGCCGGTCGCTAACCGCGTCGCGGGCTTCGGTCCGGCGCGGGCGGCCCTAGAGCGGGTGACCGGGATCGACCGTCGTCGCGACCTGCCGGCCTTCTCGCGTGAGTCCTTCGTCGACTGGTTCGAACGGCGCGGCGGGGCGCGGGTGCCGCCCGAGCGGGCGACCCGCGAGGCGATCGTCTACCCCGATACGGCGACGAACTACGCGAACGTCGACCGCGGGAAGGCGACGGTGCGCGCGCTGGAGGCGCTCGACGTTCACGTCCGGGTGCCGGCCCTGCCCGATGCGGGCCGCGCCCCGCTCTCACAGGGGATGATCACGACCGCCGAGGAGGCCGCCCACGACGTCTATGCCGCCCTCGCCGAGGAGATCGACGCCGGACGCGACATCGTCGTGATCGAGCCGAGCGACCTCGCGCTTTTCCGTCGGGAGTACGAGCGGTTCCTCGCCGACGCCGCACACGAGCGGCTGGCGGGCGCAAGCTACGACGTGATGGAGTACGTCTACGGCTTACTGGAGAACGGCGGCGATCCAGAGGCCCTCCGGGGGCCGTCCGGCCTCGATGCCGATCCCGGGGTCGCCTACCATCCGCACTGTCAGGGGCGGACGATCGGCGTCGGCGAGTATTCGACGGCGGTGCTCGAACGGCTCGACTACGACGTGCTCGTCTCCGAGACGGAGTGTTGCGGGATGGCCGGCTCCTTCGGCTACAAGTCGGACTATTACGAGTTGAGCATGGACGTGGGTGAGCCGCTCGTCGATCAGTTCGGCGGGACGGGCCGGACCGTCGTCGCCGCGGGCACCTCCTGCGGCGAGCAGCTCGATTCCCTGCTCGGCACGCCCGCGAGGCATCCCGTCGAGCTGATCGCGCCGCGGTAGCCGTCCGTTCATCGGCGGTCGGCCGGATACGCCATCGGCGGTCGGTCGGACGCGTCGGACGCGCGTCTGCCGACAACGAACGCTTAATACGCGCGCTCGTGAGCGTATGGAGTATGAACGGTCCGCCCGAGGAGATCACGTCGCTGGTCGGTCGTGAGGTATATTCGAACAACGGAGTGTTCGTCGGCGAGGTGGAGGACGTCCGCCTCGACCTCGACGCACGCGCCGTCACCGGGCTCGCGCTCGCGGAACTCAACCCCGAACTGTTCGCGGGACGTGTCGACCGCAACGTCGGCGTCATCGTCCCCTATCGATGGGTGCGGGCGGTCGGCGACGTCGTCCTGATAAACGACATCATCGAGCGGCTGGATAAGGGCGAGGACGAGTCCGAGACGGTCGAACCCGAACAGGGCGTCTGAGGCGGCCGGCCGTCTCGGTAGTGGTCCGCCTCCGGCGACGACTGTCGTCCCACCGTCCCGTAGCCTCCGTATTCGTGTCCCGATCACCCCTCCAAGTGGTCGGCGAGAACGAAGCGTACCCGCTCCTCGTCGGCACCCTTCGTCTCCCGTCCAGTCACCACCACCTCGCCGATCTCGGCGGTGTCCCCGACGTGTGTCCCCGCACAGGCCGTTTGGTCGTAGGGGTAATCGTCGGGGCCGCGGCCGCCGATCTCGACGATCCGAAGCTCGGTGATCGAGTCGGGAAGGAGGTCCAAGCGGGTCCGTTCGGCGTCGAGGGTCGCTTCCGCCGTCTCCCGGTCCATCGTGTAGCTCGTGACCGGTCGCGCCTCCTCGACGAGTTCGTTCAAGCGGCGCTCTATCCGGTCGAGGTCGTCGGCCTCGAACCGGTCGTAGGCGGCGTCGAGGTGGGCGTGGTCGTCGTAGAGCTGGTTGCCGGTCGTCGGGGCGTCGAACTCCGTAAGCAGGAGCGCCGAGAGCAGGTGCTGGGCGGTGTGGTACCGGGAGTGGTTTCGTCGTCGTTCGGCGTCGACCGCCCCGACGACGCGGGTGCCGACGGCGGGGAGGGGCGCGTCGCCGTCCAGGGTGTGGTAGACGGTGTCCTTTTTTTGTACGTCGACGACGCGCCAGCTGGAATCTCCGGGGGTCGGCTCGCCGTCGTCCCCGGCAACGTGGAGCGTCCCGGTGTCGTGTGGTTGGCCGCCACCAGTCGCGTAGAAGGCGGTTCGATCGAGGACAACGCGGTCATCGAGGACACGCTCGACGGTCGCCTCGAATCGGAGCACGGAGTCGTCGGCGAGGTGGAGCCGTTCGGTCATATCAGGAAGGGCGGGCGGCAGCGCCTTACGTGTTGTCGGTGACGTGGTGTCGGTCGCTCGTAGGGGCGTCGTAACGACTAAGAACGAAACGCCCGTCCGTTTCGGTAATGAATTACGAGTTTTGCGCGTCCAGAGGTGGTCCCCATGGGCGTCGAGATTAAGGAAACGGAGGTGAGCGACCGGGATTTCGAGGAGATGCAGCGGTTCGTTCACGACTACCTCGCCGCAAGCGTGGAGAACGAGGACGACGGAGGGCGGATGCGGTGGTACCCGTGGCACTCCGCGGAATACCGATTCAACCACATCCTGAACGTCGTCGCGCTTTCGACGCGGATCGCCGAGGCGGAGGGCGCCGACGTCGACGTGGTGCGGGTCGCCGCGGTGTTTCACGACGTCTCGAAGCTGGAAGCCGATCAGGAGGTGCACGCGGAGGCGGGCGCGCGGGTCGCCCGCGAGTACCTCAAAAGTCGCACGAACTACCCCGAGTCGTTCATCGAGGAGGTGTGTGCGGCCATCGTCGACCACTCCTACACCGGCGACCTGTCCGACGTGCCGCTCGAAAGCCGCTGTCTGATCGAGGGCGACATCCTCGATAAGGTCGGCGCGAACGGGGCGACGCTCATGCTGTTGCGGATGGGATACGAGTCCCGGACGCACATGGACGCCGCGAAGATGGTCGATCGGGTGCTCCAGCGGGGCCGCGACCATACCGACCGGATCGTCTCCGACACGGCCGAGAGCATCGCCCACCAGCGGATCAAACGCGTGAAGTGGTTCTGCGAGTGGTTGGAGGAGGAGGTCGCACAGATGACCACCGACGGCGTCGTGAAACGCGACGACCGGTGAACGGGATCGGTCGAAGTCGGTGATAAACCGATCGGGAGAGTATATAAAAATCGGTCGCTGTCAAGAGGCATTCACCACGATGCTAGAAACCCATCACCATCCGACGATTTCAACAGGACCGTCCCAGCGATCCCGACCGCCCCCGACCCTTTTAACTCTCGACCGACCGACCACGCGGTATGAGCAACGACGCGGACGAGGAGGAACCGAACCGCCGCGAGGAGGTCGCCGACCTCACCGAACGGCTCGTTTCGATCCCGAGCCACGAGGACGAGACCGCCGCTGGCGACGCCATCGATGAGTGGCTTCGCGAGGAGACCGAGCCTGCAGGAGCCACCGTCGAACGCGACGCCGTCAGGNAACGTGATCGCTTATAAAGGCGCGGTCGGGGATCCCGAAGCGGCTTCCCTCGCGCTCGTCGGCCACCACGACGTCGTCCCNCCGGACGACGAACAGGTGGCGGAGGGGGAGNAGGACAGCGAGGCCGGCGAAGGGANATATATCGTCGAGCGGCGCGACGGCCGGATCTACGGCCGNGGCNCGGCCGACATGAAGGGCGCGGTCGCCGCCGCGATGGTCGCNTTCCGCGACGCGACCCCGCCCGCGGACCGCGAACTCGTCTTCGCCTCCTTCGTCGGCGAGGAGGTCGGCGGGACGGGCGCACGCCACGCCATCGAGGCTGGATTTGCGCCCGATTACGCCCTGATCGCTGAAGGGTCGACGAACTACTCGAAGCCGGGCGTGACCGACATCGTCATCGCACATAAGGGTCGGCGAGCCTCGACGCTCGTCGCCCGAGGGGCCGCCGCGCACGCCTCCGAACCCGAGGCGGGCGAGAACGCCGTCTACCGCGCCTGCGACGCCGTCGACGTCATTCGATCGCTCGACGCGCCGGAGACGACCGTGTTCGGCGAGGAGGTACAGGGCTCCGTCGCCGTCACCGGGATGCATGGCGGCGAGACGTGGAACGTGATCCCCGATCGCTGTGAGATAACGATCGACGAGCGGACCGTCCCGGGCGAGCGCGCCGACCTCGCGCGCGCCGAGGAGGTTCCCGGCGTCGAGTGGACCGTCGATCAGGACCTCCCGCCGATGGGCTGTACCGACGGCGCGTTCGCGGACGCCGCGCTCGCGGCGGCACGGGAGGCACACGCGACCCTCGGACTCGACGAGCCCGAACACGTCACGAAACCGCATGCGACCGACGCCGGCTGGCTCGCTGAAGCCGGCACGGCCTGTGTCGTCTGCGGGGCCTCCGAACCCGGTGAGGCGCACACGCGGACCGAGAGCGTCTCCATCGACGTCCTCGACCGCTGTTATCGGATCTACGCCGGGCTCGCCGAGCGGCGCTGGTGAGGGTCAGCGGGCGGCGAGGGAGTATATAAAAGCGTTCACCACGTCGCCTCCGCGAGCACGTCCTCAACCGCCTCCGCGGCGTGTTCGGCGGCGACGTAGTTCGCGTACGCCTCGATCGTTTGGCGGACCCAAAACGGGGTCTCCGCGCGGTTGATGACCGATCGCATATTGTCGACGGTTTGATCCCCCCGTTCGACCAGATCGGTCGCCTGCCGAAGGATCTCGGTCGCGAGCGGATCGTCCGGGTGATCTGCCGCGGCCACCTCGACGGCATCGACCGCCGCCCGCTTCGCGTCGGGAAGGTCGTCGGGTGTCGTTTCGACCCTCTCGAGCGCGGAATCGTCGTCCGTATCGAGGGGATAGACGACAGTATCGAGCGGTGAGAAGGATGTGGACACCGCTCGAAGCCAGCAGGCCTGCCGGAGCCGGTCAGCCGGGTCGTCAGGGGAGTCGCCGTCGGCGACCTCGGCGAAATCGAAAAAGCGGGGCACCAGATCCCGATAGACCGCGTAGGCGGCTGTGGCGGCGCCATCCCGTTCGAGGGATGTCGCATCGAGGTCCCCATCGATCCGCTCAGCCATCGTCGAAAGCGTATCGAGGAGCGGATCCTCGATCGACGGTCCGTCGGTGAGCTCCAGGAATCGCTCGGTGTCGCGGAGACGGATGTCGATGTAGACGGCTCCCCGAGCGTATGTCATCGGTTCGGCAAGGGCGTCGGGACGCGTTCGTGTTCGAGCGCGTCCGAGGTCCCGTTCCGCGGCCGCGAGGTGGATGATCGCCTCGGATGGGTCGGTCCCTCGATAGTCGATCTCGAAGGTCTGAGCACGGTCTTCGGCGTCGGAGAATCGTGCTTCCGTCTCCTCGGTCGTGACGTCGTCCCGTTCCTCGTCGATGGTGACGATCACCGTTTGAAGCCGTCGTATCGACGCATTCACGGCCGAAAGCGCTTCGTGGCGCTCCTCGTCCGTCGGGTCCGTCTCCGTGAGCGCGCGCTCGCCCCGGGTCCGGTCCTCGCGACTGCGGTCGGGCCAGTCGTCATGTCGCTGATCGACCGGATCGGCCTCACGCGATTCAAATGCGTCGAGGGCATCATCGAGTTCCCCGATCGCCGCTTCGAGGTGATCGTCGGTGATCCGCTCCGCGTGGGGGATTTCCGGGATGTCGATGGAGGACGTTCGGCGGAGCGACGGCCAGTCCGGCGAGCGGGCGATCCGTCGTCGCTGGAGATAGCCACCGCCGACGGCCAGTGCGCCGCCGGCGATGAGGAGGTCGCGGCGTGTGGAGGGCATCGGAGGCACATACTGAGCGCGGACCCATAACGGTGTGGTCGACGCGGTATGGAAGGGGTTTTATGCGGTCCGTGGAAAGTACGGTCCACTATGGGAAAGAAATCGAAGGCCAAAAAGAAGCGGCTGGCCAAAAAGGAGCGCCAGAACACCCGCGTTCCCGCATGGGTCATGCTGAAAACGGACATGAACGTCACGCGAAACCCCAAGCGGCGCAATTGGCGTCGGAACGACCTGGACGAATAAATGAGCACGAGCGATTTCGAGGAGCGCGTCGTCACCGTCCCGCTCCGCAAGGCCAAGGACAAGCCGGTCCAGCAGCGCGCCGACTACGCGGTAAAGGCCGTGCGCGAACACCTCGCGAAACACTTCTCCGTCGACGAGGAGGACGTCCTGCTCGACGCCTCGATCAACGAGGCGCTCTGGGCAAAGGGTCGCCAGAACCCGCCGAGCAAGCTGCGCGTCCGCGCGGCGCGGTTCGTCGAGGACGGCGAGCCCATCGTCGAAGCCGAGACCGCGGAGTAACGTGTTACGGGCGACATTCACCGGCTCGTCGTACGTGGGCGTCTTCGCCCGCGTCGCCGACGACCTCCTGTTGGTCCGACCGGACGTGGACGATGACCTCGCAGCGGACCTCGGCGAGGAACTCGAAGCCGACGTCCTCCCAACCACCGTCGGCGATTCCAACACCGTCGGCGCGCTCGCTACCGGCAACGAGGCCGGGATCCTCGTTTCCGACCGGGCGACCGAGCGCGAGAAGGCACGGATCGCCGAGGCCGCTGACCGCGAGGTCCGCGAACTCCCCGGGAGGATCAACGCCGCCGGCAACGTCGTCCTCGCGAACGATTACGGCGCGTACGTCCACCCCGACCTCCCGCGTGAGGCGGTGATGACCGTCCGCGACGTGCTTGAGGTCCCCGTCGAACGGGGCGACCTCGCCGACGTGCGAACGGTCGGCGCGGCCGCAGTCGCCACCAACACCGGCGTCCTCTGTCACCCGAAGGCACGCGAACCGGAGCTGCAGGCGGTCGAGGAGACGCTCGACGTCCGCGCCGACCTCGGCACGATCAACTACGGCGCGCCGCTCGTCGGCTCCGGGCTCGTCGCCAACGATGCCGGCTACGTCGTCGGCGAGGACACCACCGGTCCGGAGCTCGGCCGCATCGAGGAGGCGCTCGGGTTCATCGACTGAACCGGGCGCTGGCGACGATCCTCACGCGACCACCGGTCCGGCCCCGACCGTACCCACTTTTAGCAAGACTCTTCCGTCTCCCTGTCCGATTCCTGAACATGAACGCGTACACCGTGAGTGGTCGGTTCCAGAGCCGCGATGGGGATCAAGCATTCACGAAGGAGATCGAAGCCGAGAACGAGTCGCTCGCCCGCGAGCGGCTCTATACGTTGGTCGGGAGCCAGCACAACCGCAAACGAACACAGATCGAGATCGACGAGGTCGTGCTCGCATGATGGGCGGCGGCCAAGAGCAGCTTCAGCAGCTCTCACAGGAGCTCCAGATGCTCGATCAGGAGATCGAGAGCCTGGAGGAGGAGATCGAGGGACACCAGACCGAACAGACCGAGATCGATGAGGCCGTCGAGGCGATCGAGACGCTTGAGTCGGGGGCAACGGTGCAGGTGCCGCTCGGCGGCGGGGCCTACGTCCGTGCGGAGGTCGACGACATCGACGAGATCATCGTCTCGCTGGGCGGCAACTACGCCGCAGAACAGGACCGTGACGACGCGGTCGACGTCCTCCAGCGGAAACGCGAGTCGCTCGATGACCGGATCGAGGAGACGCGCGAGGAGATCGACGAGCTCGAATCCGAAAGCACCCAGCTCGAACAGCAGGCACAACAGATGCAACAGCAGATGCAACAACAGCAGATGCAGCAGCTCCAACAGCAGGCGGACGACGAGTGAGGTAACCGAACGTGTTTGACGGACTGAAAGACAAACTCAGTAGCTTCCGGAAGGACGTCGAGGAGTCGGCTGAGGTGGAGGAAACCGAGGAGCCGGCGGACACCGAAGCGTCCGCCGACCCCGAAGGCTCGACCGACATCGAGGCCGACGAGGCGGCGACCGCCGCGGTCGACGACAACGAGGAGGCTGCGGGGACAGCGGGGGCCTCGGAAGACGCGGACCCAGTCGGCGTCGAGCGCGACGCTGGAGCGGTAACCGCCGAGGGAGACACGGGTGCGGCGACCGCTGGCGGCGACGCCGACGATGCGGGGTCGAACGAGCCCAGCGCCTTCCAGCGCGCGAAAGCGTTCGCGACCGGGCGGATCATCATCGAGGAGGAGGACCTCGAAGACCCGCTTTGGGACCTCGAAATGGCGCTTCTGGGCAGCGATGTCGAGATGAGCGTCGCCGAACAGATCCTCGAGACGGTGCGTGAGAACATGCTCGGCGAGTCGCGCAAGCAGGTCGAAACGACCGGCGAGCTCGTCGAGTCGGCGCTGTATGACGCCCTGCTGGAGGTGATCGCCGTCGGACAGTTCGACTTCGAGGAGCGGATCGCCGAGGCCGACAAGCCGGTCACGCTCGTCTTTACGGGCGTCAATGGGGTCGGCAAGACGACCTCCATCGCGAAGCTCTCCGAGTGGCTCGAAGACCGTGGGTACTCCTCCGTGCTCGCGAACGGCGACACCTATCGGGCCGGCGCGAACGAGCAGATCGCCGAACACGCCGACCGACTCGACCGCGAACTCATCGCTCACGATCAGGGTGGCGATCCCGCCGCGGTGATCTACGACGCCATCGAGTACGCCGAGGCCAACGACGTCGACGTCGTCCTCGGTGATACCGCCGGTCGGCTCCACACGAGCGACGACTTGATGAGCCAACTCGAGAAGATCGCCCGCGTCGTCGACCCGGACATGACCATCTTCGTCGACGAGGCGGTCGCCGGACAGGACGCCGTCAACCGCGCGAAGGAGTTCAATTCGGCCGCGACGATAGACGGCGCGATCCTGACGAAGGCCGACGCCGACTCCTCCGGCGGGGCCGCGATCTCCATCGCGTACGTCACCGGAAAGCCCATCCTCTTTTTGGGCACCGGACAGGGGTACGACGACCTCACCCGGTTCGACCCGGAAGCCCTCGTGGAGAGCCTGCTCGGGGACTAACGGGCGTCGTTTTTCCGGGGGCTAGAAAAAGGAGCTGCAGGCTTTAAAACGGGAGCCGCCTACTCGTAGGCGGCGATCCCGGTGAGGTCCTGTCCGAGGATCAGCGTGTGGATGTCGTGGGTACCCTCGTAGGTGTAAACCGTCTCCAGGTTCGCCATGTGACGCATCGGCGAGTAGTCGGCGGTGATCCCGTTGCCGCCGAGCATCTCGCGGGCGATCCGCGACTGGTCGCGGGCCATCCGGACGTTGTTGCGTTTGGCCATCGAGACGTGCTGTGGGCGGAGGTCGCCGCGCTCTTTCAGCTCCGCGAGCCGGTAGGCGAGCAGCTGGCTCGTCGTGATCTGTGTCGCCATCTCCGCGAGTTTGTCCTGTTGGAGCTGGAATCGCGCGATCGGGCCGCCGAACTGGTCGCGCTCCAAGGCGTACTCGCGGGCCTGTTCGAAGCAGTCGCGTGCGGCACCGATCGCCCCCCACGCGATCCCGTAGCGGGCCTGCGTGAGACACGAGAGCGGACCCTTCATGCCGCTCACGCCCGGCAGGCGGTTCTCCGCCGGCACCCGGACGTTCTGGAGGCTGATCTCGCCGGTGATGGAGGCGCGAAGCGAGAGCTTCTCGTCGATCTTGTTCGTCGTCACGCCGTCGCGGTCGGTCTCGACGAGGAACCCGCGCACGGGGCTGTCCTCCGCGGAGGTCTCTCGCGCCCAGACGACGGCGACGTCGGCGATGGGCGAGTTGGTGATCCACGTCTTCGATCCGTCGAGAACATACGCATCGCCGTCCTTCTCCGCGCGCGTCTCCATCGCGGAGGGGTTCGAGCCATGTTCCGGTTCGGTCAGCCCGAAGCAACCCACCTTCTCGCCACGCCCCAGCGCGGGGAGCCAGCGTTCCTTCTGTTCGTCGCTGCCGAAGGCGTGAATGGGGTACATCACGAGCGCGCCCTGCACGCTCGCCATCGATCGGAGCCCCGAGTCACATGCCTCGAGCTCCTGCATCAGGAGCCCGTAGGCGGTCTCGGAGACTCCGGGAAGGCCGTAGCCGTCGAGGTTGGGCGCATAAAAGCCGAGTTCACCCATCTCGGGGATGAGTTCGGTCGGGAACGTGCCCGCCTCGAAGTGTTCAGCGATGTCGGGTCGGACCTGTTCGTCCACGAATCGCCGGGCAGTGTCACGGATCAGGCGCTCCTCGGCGTCGAGGTCGGCCTCGAGATCTACATAATCCAGCATGATCGAAGCTGAGCGTTCGGTCGACAAAAACCGTTCGGGATGCCGACGATCATGGACGCAAAGAAGTCGGCAGATCCCGGAGTATGCTGCCGATAAGTTCTGAAAACGAGCCGATCCTCAGCCGTCGGCCGCGGTGTCGGGCCCGTCGTTAGCCGAGCGATATGCGTCATAGCGATCCTGCACCTTCGGGACGATCCCCTGTCGGAAGTATAAAAAGAGGACGACGAGGAGCACCCCGAGCGCCGCCGTCCGCCATTGACCGATCTCGCCGAGGAACTCATCGAGGAGGACGATGGCACCGGCCCCGACGACCGGGCCGAGGAGCGTGCGTGAGCCGCCGAGCACGAGCATGACGAGCACCAGCACGTCGACGGCCTGAAACTCGAACATCGAGGGCAACACGTAACCCTCCGATTGGGCGTAGAGCGGGCCGACGGCCCCGACGATGGATGCGCCGAGCGCGCCGGCGAACACCTTCGTTCGGATCACGTCAATGCCGGCGGCCTCCGCGGCGACCGGGTCCTGCCGCACGGCGTCGAACGCCGCCCCCCACCGCGAGTCACGAAGCCGGGCGTACCCGACGAGTGAGGCGAGCAGCACGGCGATGAGCACGTACGCGAAGGCGACACGCTCGTCCACGCCGGCGAGGTCGGCGATCGGTGCCACCGAAAGCCCGTCGAAGGGGAACCCCGTGCTCCCGCCGGTGATATCCCGTGCGCCGACGAAGAACTCCAAGGCGGCGAGTTGGAGCGCGAGCGTGAGGATGGCGAGCACGATGACCGTCATCCCTCGCCTGGCGGCCACGTAGCTCACGGCCGCGCCGAGCGCGCCGGCGGCGAGCGCGCCGAGCGGCAGCGTGGCCCACGCGGAGATGCCGACCGCCTCCGCGATCAACGCGGTGGTATATGTGCCGATGCCGGCCAAGGCCCCGAAAAAGAGGAACAGCTGATCGGTGTGAGCGAAGACGATGTTGAGCGCGACGGTGAGCGTCGCGAACACCAAAAACAGCGCGACGATCCGAAGCTGGTAGGTCGCCCCGCCGGCCGTGACGATGAGCGGAAGCGGAAGGAGGACGAGCGCGAGCGCGGCGATCTGGGTCGCGTCGGCGCGCGGGATCATGATATCTCCTCCGGGCGGGCGATGAGGACGGCGACGGCGACCGCGAACAACAGGACGTTCGCGAGGTAGGCGCCGACGACGAAGTTCGCGGCGGTGATCACGAGTCCGAGGCCGAACCCGGCGAGCACCGTCCCGCGGAGGTCACGGACGCCGCCGACGATGGCGACGATGATCGCGAAGACGGTCAACTCGAAGCCGGCCGAGACGGTCACGTCGGAGCTGGCCGCGCGGAGCAGCCCCGCGATACCCGCAAGGACGAGGCTTACGACGAAGATGATGGTGCGGATCCGCCGCGGGTTCACCCCACACAGCAGCGCACCCGTTTCGTTGTGGACGACGGTCCGGGTGGCGGTGCCGAGGCGGGTCCGGTCGAGAAAGCCGAAGAGCCCGGTGAGGACGGGGATCGCGACCGCGAACGTGAGCACCGTCGAGCCACGGACCCCGATACCGGCGAGTTCGACGCCGGGGACGCCGTGGGCGAGCGAGTAGGTGAGCGGCACGTAGACGTACATGAGGCCGTCGAGCGCGATGGCGAGCCCGAGGGTAACGAAGATCCCGAGGACGATCCGCTCTTCGCCCTCGGAGCGATAGACGCTCGACAGCAACGTTCTGTCGACGACGAGTCCGAGGGTCGCGACGACGATGAGCCCGGTAAGCGCGCCGACGGCGACGCTGCCGATCGCGCCGGCGACCGTGACCGCGACGACGACGGCGATGACCGCGAAGGTCCCGAGCGCGAGGTTGAGGACGTTCCCGAGCCCGAAGACGAGGGTGATGGCGGCCCCGAGCAGCGCGAACGACAGGCCACGGGCTAGCCCGTCGATCACGAGCTCGATCCCCGTCGTAAGCGACATACCTGTTTCGTCTGCGGATGGCGTCCGGATCGGTATGTCTCCTTCGATACGTCGCCATCGATGGACGGTGCCGTACACCGGCGGATAGATGTGTACAGCAACGAAAGGGATTTGACAGCGGAGCGATGAGGGAAGATATGCTCGAAGTCGACGGGATCACGCGGACCTACGGCGGGTTGACCGCCGTCGACGACGTCGGGTTCGCGGTCGAGCCCGGCGAGATCGTCGGCGTCATCGGCCCGAACGGGGCCGGCAAGACGACGCTTTTTAACGCCGTGACCGGAGTCGACGCACCGGATTCGGGATCCGTCCGCCTCCACGGCGAGGAGCTCGTCGGCGCGCGGCCGAACGCGGTCTGTCGTGCGGGGCTCGCACGGACCTTCCAATCGGTCCGAACGTTCGACGAGTCGACCGTCCGAGAGAACGTGTTCGCGGGGGCCCGCTTCGGCGGTGGCCACGACCGCGACGCCGCTGCACGGGCGACGGCCGCCGCGCTCGATCTCGTCGACCTCGCGGGGGACGCCGACAGACACGCAAGCGACCTTCCGATCGCGGCGAGAAAACGGGTCGAACTCGCGAGAGCGCTCGCGACCGACCCGGACGTGCTGTTGCTCGATGAGATCGGCAGCGGGCTCACCCCCGTCGAGATCGACGCGCTCACCGAAACGATCGTCCGGATCCGCGATGAGCGAGGGGTCGCCGTCGTCTGGATCGAACACGTGACGGACGCCCTCTTCGACGGGGCCGATCGCGTGCTCGTCCTCGATGACGGCGTGCTGATCGCCGCGGGAACACCGACGGAGATCCGCGCGAACGACCGGGTCGCCGAGGCGTACCTCGGGGGCGGACCCGAGCGAGCGGCGGAGACGACCGCGATGGCGGGGGCGTCGACGGCATCGTCGAAGCCATCGACGGCCGCGACCGATGGCGGCGACAACGACGGCGGAACCGGAACGGAGCCATCGCAGTGATCCGGGTCGAAAACGTCGACGTCGCCTACGGCGACTTACAGGTCCTCTGGGACGTCTCGCTGGAGGTCCGCGAGTCGGACGGGGTCGTCGCACTCGTCGGGCCGAACGGCGCAGGGAAGTCCACGCTGCTCAAGGCCATCTCCGGGCTCGTCCCCGTTGCCGACGGGCGGATCGAGCTCTTCGGGGAGGACGTCTCCACGCTCCGCCCCGAGACGATCGTAAAACGAGGGTTCATCCAAGTCCCGGAGGCGCGACACCTCTTCGACGGGATGACCGTCGAGGAGAACCTCCGAATGGGCGCATATACGCGGGACGACGACGTCTCGGGAACGCTCACGTCGGTCTTCGATCTGTTTCCCGTCCTCGAGGATCGGCTCGACCAGCGGGCGGGAACGCTCTCGGGCGGCGAACAGCAGATGCTCGCAATCGGCCGCGCACTCATGGCCGACCCGGAGGTGCTCGCGTTGGACGAGCTCTCCGTCGGGCTCGCCCCGCAGTTGGTCCGCCGGACCTTCGAAGCGGTTGCGGAGTTAAGCGAGGAGCTGACGGTCATCCTCGTCGAACAGCACGTCGACGAGGCGCTGGCGCTCGCCGACAGGGGATACGTCCTCGAAAAGGGGCGGATCGCGGCCACGGGAACCGGCGAGGAACTGCTCGAAAGCGACCGCGTCCGAACCGCGTACCTCGGGTGAGGTCGACGACCGGACTCGACCGGCTCAGCCC
>SL_4KL_010_BRINEDRAFT_10000297_pt1 | contig 25179 bp, 27 predicted proteins | sample SodLak_010_BRINE_2_FD_10664 | JGI IMG/M metagenome (IMG submission 10664) | reverse complement strand
TCGGAAACTGTGTCCAGAGAAGAATGTCGTGAGAGCTAGTTTGATCGTGTTTCCATCTCGAACATACATAGTTTATAAAAATAAAAATAGGCGACGCTACCTGTCCGGATTCAAATTGGCACAGGCTGTAATTCTTCTGCGATATTTTCGAGGATGAATTTTACATCAACGAGATGCGCGACCGCAGCGTACAAGGTCTCCCAGTCGTTGTTGCAGATCCGTTGTTTGGTGAAATGCCGTAAACCTGCTCGCTCGAGCCAGTCGCACGTCGTGTACATTTAGCGATTATACTACTTTAGACAAAATTCCTATGATTGTAACATGGGTCGCTTACAGAGTTGTACAGCGGGTTAAGGAAAGTTCCGGTAAAATGCTAAAACGGTATAAGGAAGAACGGTTTTCCCGGAACAATTGAACAACCGTGGTCGCTTATCATATTCGTACAAGGCGGATTATAGCGATAAAATAAAAAAGGCGTCAAGACGTGGTCATATCGGATAGTAGACTAAATGGACTGCAACGTCGCTTTGATCTCCGCAACAATTTTCAACAACAGCGTCAGAGTCAGGGAGTTGTTGTGCGCTTACTCCGAGCCGGGTCGGTCGTTTCATACTTCCTTGAAACAGGAGGCGCTTCGAATAGCATGTGCGAGAGGGTTCTACGCTGTCGTGAAGGAGCTCATACACACCGGGCAGGTTCGGCCCGATGAAGCGACCATCGAGGCTGCCAGGAGAAGGAGGGGGGGCAACATCCGTGTCATGCGACTCTTGAGGACTGTCACGTCAGTCACTGGGTGACGCCAGTACACTTTTGTAAACAAATTATGTACCTCGAAGATGTAAAAACTCATCTCCTGGTACACACACCAACCACACTTCTCCCGATATCACCTATCGGCAGTGGAGTGAGGCAACGCCATCGTCTACTTCATCTTTCTCCCATAAGTTGTCGTAAGGTTTCGGGACGTTGATCCAGTGCAAATCACGGTTGTTCAAATGTTCTGGGAAACCCGTTCTTCCTTACACCATTTTAGTAGCAATTCCCCGGAACTTTCCTTAACCCGCCATACAACCCTGGTACGAATCAAGGTGTACAAAAATTCAGTTGTCAGACTATAACACTCATACCCCAAGAAGATGTACCTGCTTTGACTCTTTCAAAACGCGTCTAAACAATGAATACTCGTTTGTGTCGGCATTGTAAGAAGCAAGTAAGAAAACAAGTTGGATAGCATGGGCTGCCCAGACCTGAAACAGTTTGACATGAGCGCCCTGTCCTTAGATCGGTCCGTTACACCGAATGTGGTGTTGCTCGGAAGAAGGGGCGCCGGAAAGACGACGGCCATCCAGCAAACGCTCCACATGAACCGGGATTTCGTGTCGGACACGATCGTCATGAGTCCGAAAGAAGAGTTAGACCTAAGCTATACCCGTTCTCTTGCGGCTATATCTACGGACAAACAGCAGCCTTACGGCGTCGTCGGTATTTACAAAGGCTTGGACGACAACGTCCTGACAAACGTTGCTAATCGGACGAAAGCCCCTGATCACACACGGTCCTGTTTGGTCGTCGATGACTGTGTATACCACCAAAACGCGTGGAGGAGCAGCCCTTTGAAAAATTTATGGTTCAACGGTCGAAATATGCACGTGATGATGATGATAGCGATGCAATACCCGATCGGTATGTGTCCTGTAATGCGAGTGAACATCGACTACGTGTTCTTGTTCCGCGATAACAATGTCCGTGTTCGCAAAATCGCCTATGAGAATTACGGCGGCATGTTCCCGACGTTCGAATCTTTTTGCGAGGCGTTGGACAAATACGCGAATAATCCAGGAGAAGCCCTCGTGCTACACGTACACAGCCGTTCCGATAAAATACCCGATTTCGCGTTCTGGTACAGAGCTGGTGAAGCCTTTACATCAGCAGCAGGTGCAGGCGCCGACATTCACACTCACACGGACGATCAAGGTGCCACACAAGGAAATAAGAGAGCTAGGACGGAGTGATGAACAAGTGTACCCGTGACAGTGAGCGAGTTCGAAGAATCGTCTTTATTCGCCATCTTCGTCCATGGACATCTCGGGAACACCTGGGACGATGAGGCCGTCCGGGAACACGTCCAGTGCAGCGATCTCTCGCCTCGACGCCTTGTCCACTATTACGGCCGTCATCGCGTTCTTGGTCACCATCCAACCCGCGTTCTGCGTGCCCACGCAGATGTCTTGCGCCGGTTTGCCGATCATGCCGCCTAATACCGTCTTGACCCAGTCCACATCTTCGTCCGAAATCGAGTCCCAGTCGACGAGCAGCTGGTGCAGACGTGAGGATGTTCCGGATGTCCCGGATGTCCCGGATGTCCCGGATGTCCCGGATGTCGGTGTCTTTTGGGACGTCTCCTGAGACATGTTCGTACTTCGTCTTCGGGGTTGGTTCAAACAGAATAAAACACATGATGGGGATCGTGTCCTTTATACTAAACGGTGTAAGTACACCCTCAAAAAGCCCAGCCCAGCATGAACAATCGTTCGACGCCCCACGACTGGACGTACGCGAGCAGGTCAAAGGGAAACGATGACGGTGAGGGTAACGGCGGAAAATCGCACCGGTCTTCTCCCAAATGATAGCGTAGGTAAAGCGAGCGTTCGCGCACGAAATCGCGGAGAGACATGTCGGCACGTCCGGTCGTGGTAGAAAACTGGTGAACGGGCATCGTCAACATCTGGAAGACAATCGAACACGCGAACGTCCCGAAGAACTCGTACCCATCGATGAACCCCAGGTCGCGCGATAGCCGCATCAACACGTCCCATTTCTCGTCTGTGATACGACGACGAGGCTCCGATTTATGAAATATCGGGTAAAACGCCTCATAAACGTCGAAAGCGCGCTTGTACTCGGAGCCGCGTATCAGGCACGCGAGGAGGACCGTCTTCGTTTTTTCCGATAAAGCGCTCTCTACGTTCTCGGGAGAACGACCGACCAGCGTCGGCAGGTAAATGCCGATCGATTTTCGCAGATCATCATCGAGTATGTTACGACGACCGTCAGGAATCGGCGCGTATCTCCTATCCCGGAATTCCTCGACGAATCCGTTTTCGAGCAAGGTCGCACAAACCTCGATCAGAGGCGCGTCCAGGTCCGCCTCGCCGAAAAGAAACATGGCGAAACGATCGCGATCTAATCCCCTTCACCCCGCACCAAAGGATCGCTACGCGATCCATCCCTTTATTTATGATGGCCGATACGAAAAAAGGATCTAAGGCACGCGCTCGTTCCTCTCATGTAGACATTGTTGCGCATGAACCGCATGAACCGCATGAGTATCATCACGGATTGTGCGCCGCATCTCCTAGTACGCGTATTCGACGAACTGAACTTTCGTGACGTATGTCGCGCGTGCGCTGTGTATCCGCCATGGTACCATTCCGTCAAACCTTTCCTGATGCGTATCGATTTCCGAAATTGTACGCAAAACGGACAGTACGCTCCGTTGCCTCGACCGCTACCGCTCACGCTCGACACCCTGTTCCTCTGTCCGGCGAACCGTCCTCCCGCCCAAGAAACCGAAGAAGAAAAGAAGAAACACGACGAATTCTTGACCACTGTCCCGTGGCGCGTGCGCGATCGCTTCGAATGCTACTGCAATCATTACGACATGTGCTACAATGATTCGTGGTATTATAATTCGAAATATCCGTGCTTACCCCTATCGGCAGTTCACGGACACCTGACGTGTCTGCGGTACGCGCGCGAGAGGCTCGGCATGCGCTGGGAAGAAGTCGACGACCCCATGATCTGCAGCCAAGCCGCTAAAGGCGGCCATCTGAATTGTCTGACCTACGCTCACGAAAACGGCTGCCCATGGGACGAGCTCACCTGCGCTTGCGCGGCTTGGAACGGCCATCTCCATTGCATGGAGTACGCGTACGATCGCGGAGCTCCGCTCTATGCGGTAGCATCTCATTATGCCGCGTTCAGGGGCCACCTCCATTGCCTGCGCTACGCGGTAGAACGGGGCGCGCCCTGGCAAGAGTGCAATTATGCGGCCAAAGGGGGGCACCTGCACTGTCTCGAGTACGCCAAGGAGCTGGGCACGGTCTCGTTCGAGAGGGCGTGCGAGGACGCCTGCGTCAGCGGCTCTCTCGAGTGCTTGATCTTTTGCCACGTCATCGGAGGAGACCAGCAGTTCGGGACGGAACACGACCATTCCTGTCATTTCGCGGCATTGTACGACAACCTAGACTGCCTGCGTTACGCCCGCGAAACCGGCGGCAGCCCGTGCACTTTTCAAACACTGATCAACGCCGCTCGAGGAGGAAGCGTGGCGTGCCTGCGTTACCTCGTCGAAACGGTCGGCATGCCCCTAGAAAAAAGCCTGCTGTACGATGCTTGCGGACACGAGCGCGAAACCGTAGACAGCAACGGAAACGGACACGCCGAATGCGCGAAATATATTTGCGAGAAGGGCGGGTTTGCGGCGGACGTAGCGGCCATCACGCTCGCTGCGCGCGAAGAAGACGTCGAGTGCATGCGCGAGTGCATCCGTCATTTACCTGAGCCATCCGAGCAATCGATCGCGTACGAGGGAGCACGACATGTATGCCGTGAATCCGTCCGAAATTGGGACTTGGACTGCCTGCGCTGCGCCAGAGAGAACGGAAGATTTCAGGCTCCGTGGGACGAGTACACGTCTGTATTGGCCGTAAACAGAGGTGTAAAGCACCTGCGCTACCTCCACGAAAACGGGTGTCCATGGGACGCGCGCACCTGCGCGATGGCCGCTTACGAGAGGGACGTGGAATGCCTTGCGTACGCGCACGAGAACGGCTGCCCCTGGGACGAGTACACCAGGTATTTCGCAGAGTTCGACAAGTATGCGGACGATGACGAAGAAGACGACGACCGTCTGTGTTCGGAATATTGCAGGTCTCACGGTGCACCTTACGTCGACCCTCAAGACGAGCGTTTCGCTGACGCGTACAAGAAATGCTTTCGAAAAACGACGGATGGCGACGATTTCCCGACGTTGGACGCCTACAGACGATCGAGGTTCATGCTTTTGGGGAGGCCGAAGGACATTCGGGATGACTATGAATGGGAAGGGTTCAAATGGACGTTTGCGGGCGAAGACCTCAGGTACTGCGTTCCTTGATCGGTATATCGACGTCAATTCGATGCGCCTAAAACAATCGATGCTCGCGTATAGAAGCTTGCCACGGTTGTTCAAATAGAGGAAAAAATCGATCGCTCTATGTATCCGTAGTTCCGGTACTTCAGCATCATGACTACTCAGACGAGCTTAATGAGTCTCGAACAAACGAAAACACGGGCACCAGAAGGTGACTCGTCCGATATTACGGAAATCATGGAAAAATCTTTTCCGAGGTGGTACCCGGGAAGCGAGACTCTGCGCAACGTCAAGAACGATTTACCGCTCCGTCCACGCACCAGGCAGCTCCTCCAAGAATTCTTCCGTGACAAGGAACAAGACATCGCCGGGAGCTCGTGCGCACAACTGATCGTCTATTTTGTGGTCGGCGACCTGTGCCACGCGCTACAAAAACGGACCGGGTACGGAAGGAGTCAGTGCGAGTATGTGGTGATGGATTTGTTCGGTATGCCGCGCACGATGCGCGTTCCCGTGTTCAATGCCATCGTTCACCAGACGTACTTGGATAGCAAGTTTTGCGATTGGTTCGCAAGGCGTGACATGGACAAGTACATCCGATGCGCCGCAGAAGGTATAGCGGAGACTATCCTAAGCTACATCCCTCCCATATCCTCCGCGCATGTTCACGCCTGTCTCAGGGACATCGACGACCCGCTAGTCCCCATCGACAGGGTAAGGTCGTTCCTTTGGGGGTGGAAAAACGACCGGGAGGTCGAACACCTCTTGCACGACGATGAATGGGACGTAGCACACGGAGGCGACGCACTCGTCGATCTGAAATGCAACGTGTTCAACCGATTGTTCAAAGCCTATGAGCGCGACGACAGCATCTGGACACCCCTCAACGAGAACGAGGTTGATCTCAGTATCACGTTCGAGCGCGATTGTCCTTACCTGTTCTCCGATGTCCAGCTGTTCTGCGTGCTGTACACCATGACGGCAGTTGCTCAGCACCGAGAAAGAGATCTGTGGAGACGCATTGTATCGAAACTGGTCAAGGCGCGATGAAAGGATGATGCACCAGATTTTTTCTCTATGTACTCCTGCAACCGTAAACAAGAGTATAAGCATACCCCGAAGATGTAAAAACTCATATCCTGGTACACACTCCAACCACACTTCTCCCGATATCACATATCGGCAGTGGAGGGAGGCAACTCTTCCGACCGACCTTGACGTATGTATTGGTGTTAGGTTGAAAACTGCCTGGTCCGCCGGGATCAGACACTCGAATGAAACCCGTTTTCGATTTTTTAGCGATAGGGAGAAAGGATCATCGAGTAGACACGCTCCCGCCTGACGCCATAGCAATTAGTTTTTCGCGAAGCTACGGCACGTTGATCCGGTGCGAAACAAGGTGTAACAAAATTCTTTTTCCATCTACGAGTCCGGTCTGAAACGAGTTCGAAATACGTAATCCCGTAAACTAGGCCGCAGCACCTCCTCGAGCACCTTCAAGTCGGAAGGATCGCACATCACATAGTCGAGGTGTAAGCTGGTCAGCGAGGTCAGCCGGGACAGTTCACGTACGCCGTAGCACCATCGCGAGCGCAGGTTGTTCGCATCCAAACAATAAAGGCGGGTAAGATCCGTGAGGGGCGACAGGTCGGTCGCGTTGAACTGATCCAGATCGAGGCATTCCAGGTGTCTCAAAGGGACCAGGTGGCGCAGGTGGTTGCTGGTGATGCCGCCGGATATGGCGGAACGTCCTGCTGCGCCCCCATTTTCTTCTTGCTCGTCGGAAGTCGATCCCATGAGGCTGAGGAGGCGCAGACGGGTCGCGGAAGGACATTCCGCTAACGGGCGCAGCGTCGCGAAGCGCACCCCCTTCAGACGCAGCACTCGCAAGTTGGGCATGCTCCGTAAAAAGTCGAGCGGCAGAGGGTCACAATAGTCGGCATTGATGCAATCGGGGTCTTTGAATGCGAAGTTGTACGGATAATCTAGGCCGCCCTGGCCGATGACGTGGAGCGCCCTGATTCCCGTAGCGCTCTGCAAAGCTGGCGCCAGCTGGCTGAGATCTTCGCGAGGAACTTTTCCGCTCGTTTTGAGGGACAGGAACTCGAGACGGCCCAGGTATGGTAAAGCGGGCGCCAGAAGACTGACGGGTAAATGATACAGCTTGAGCGCCACCAGGCTTCTGAGACGGCTAAGCGATTCGGACAAGCCGGGAAACCAAGTCGGAGGATCGGCCGCCGTCTCTTCGATTTCGGCACCCAAACGAAAAACGTCGCTTCGTTTGGCTTTGATGCTCAGATCGGTCAGGCGCGTCAAGCTGCCCAGGAACGTCATGTCTAGCGTGCGTCGTTGCACGACCGGGTTGGCGAAGTTGATGGCCAGTTCTTGCAACTGCGCCATGGAAGCCAGACTGCTCATGTCGCTCGTCTCGTAGCATCTCCTTATCCTCAAACACCTGAGCGACGAACATTCAAGACACCCGATACACGGAGGGTGTCTTGAATGAAACAAATCACGTATCACGTGAATGTCATTCAAGTAAAGTTCGCGCAGGAGCATGCGGCCAGAAGGATGCGTTTTCGCGTACATCGTGTAGTAATACGTAGGCGTGCTTATCTTCAAATCGCCGTCCGTGACGTGAAAAGATCCGTCAATTTCTTCGCCGTCAGGAAAAGCTCGTTCAATCTCCTCGTTCGACGGAAGTGCTCTAACTGGAACTGAGAGGGTCATGCTAACGGCGGTCACCCTTTTCCAAACGTTCTCAAAAAAGGAACGGGGCGGGGGTCTGTCATGGTCACCATCAGTCGTCGTCGGCAGATCCCCGACCTTGAAACCCTTGAGGCGTCGTCGCCTTTCGTGCAAGCACGCGCCGATGTGTCGTACAGCGGCGATATAATTGCGACACGGTTCTGGAGCGCTCGAGCAATGACACCAGTCCAGTTCGAGGTATTCGAGCCCGGACAGGTGCGCCAGGTCCCAGAGAAGCACGTTCGTGACGCTGTCCTCGTGCTGGGGATCTTTTTTCTTCGACGCCAGGAGCAAAAGTACTTTATCGTGAAGCGTCAAAGCGCGCAGACCGTTGTCGTGCAGGGCGCGCAGCCACCCAATGCCCCCCGTGGTCAGGATATCGTCCCCTAGAGAAGCGTCCAGGAACAACTCGCGGATTCCCGCAAAGTGAACCAGGGAGGCCAGATCGACTTGCCGGTCACATACATCGAACTCTCCTTCTTCGGAACGTTCATCCGCATGTGCTCCAGATAAAACTGTAACCTCGAGCGTGCGAAGGTTAGGGATGCAGCCGTCGTGACGCGCGCTCACCAACAAATCCATATCCCGCTGACATGTTATGGGAATCGCCAACAACGAGAGCGACGCAAAACGAAGACCGCCGGTCATGGTCTGCAGTAAAAACGTCACACATTTGTCAACGCACGGTGGTAAAAATCCGTCGTTGGTTTTCAATCCGCGAACGTTTTCACGAAACTCCGGACGACACAACGCGCGTCGCACCAACTCGGCCGCTCTATCGGGATCTAAATGGCGCGTCGCCTCGATGCTGGGAAACACGATGGGGGCGTCGAAAGCGTCAAGGGACGCGTAGTGCAGACCGAGGTGATCCCTATCGACGAAACGCAGCCCTCCTCTTTCATCGTCTCGTGCACATCGGTACAGACTGTCCCGCGTTTCTGAACGCGCCGCCATACACACTCCTTTTTCGCTGAAATCGCGCCGCGCACGCTCTTCGCCTTGTCGGTTCAGGAAGTGGAACACATGGAGCTTACAATCACGCGGCAGGTCTCGCCACGACGCCATGACCCTCGTCTTCAACTTTGCGATTCGTTCGCGTTTTTACGCACAAAGTATAGTATAAGGCGCATTCACAACAAAAAAAGACAAGAACAACTGATATCAGCAAATTAGGTTTTATACCATGGGCATGTTCATCGACCACGGCATCGAGTACGCGGGCGACACGCACGACGGAGACCATGTAATCATGGTACATTCACACTCTTTGGACCGACGGCTGGCCGAAAGCGCGTACTTCAGGGCGCGCCGAGAAACGTGGTTCACGCCGGCGTTGAACAAAAACTTTGTCAAGGTAGACGATGACGTCGATGTCGACATCGTCCTCACGCCCGAAGAGAAGGATCGAGTGGAGACGGCGCTCAGGGAAAGGGGCTACGAAAAAACGTTCACGAGATGGGGGTGGTACGAGACGGTCAGCGTATCGAGCACCATGGACATCAAGTGAACACGACATTGTCTTTGAGTCGTTTTTTTATGGACAGAGCAAACGGTGTATCAGGCAAAGTCAGATCTAGGAAGACGAATTGCAGCAGTCTGAAATGTTTTTGTATTATACGGGTGGGCAAGTGTCCCATGCTTTTTTTGAAAACTGCTGTAAAAAAGGAGGACGGCGCTGGATCGATAATATTCATTTCGTGCAGAAAATTTGACTCGAGTAAGGTTTACAAGTTGCTGTAAGACGTCAAGCGCGACGATACGCGCGTTTTATACTTGCTTGATCGTCGAACGGAAATAGAGAAACAATGGCGTGGGGAAGATACTCCTGCGGCAGTGTCAAAATGAATCAATGACGGCGGTGTGAAATAAGACGGCAAAGCTGAGTGTGACCGTAAAAGAAGATAATGATGTGGCTAATCACGTGTATGAAAGCACGGGGTTCTCGAAAAAGGAAGTGATCGAGGAGTATTACTACAACGACGGTATATACGATCCCGCCGTCGTGTATGAATGGTCGGCGCCATAGCTTTTCCTAACAGTGCTCCCAAATCAAACATTGCAACAACGTCTCGTGACTGGGTGAATCGGAGGAGCAACGGTGTTCAAGGATATCAAAAAAAATTGATGCAGGAACCCAAAGTTACAGCATGATCACCCCACCCTCACGCACGAAACTCGAAAAGTAACCTGTAAAAAACTGCAAAGACACCATGGTCTGCCGTGCAAACGTCTCATACGCTGGCGTAAAGTTCCATGTGAACGGTGACGGATACGTGCCTAGACTTGGAGACGCCCTTTTCCGCGCACAAGGATGTGGGATCATCAAACTACTAAATACATTGATCTCCAAAGGATTCGAACTCGATGACGGTTGGGTAGGCAACGCCGAGCTTTTGTACATCTTCAACGAGACCGGAGCTCCTCGGAAGTTCCCTTACTCTGATGGCAGTTGTGAAGACATGCTGGATGGAAACTTCATCGTTGGCAAATGGTTGACAAAGGAGCAACGAATGAGCACCGAGCCCGGTGAACAGTCCGTGCTCAAGAATATCGTCGAAAAATTAGACGCGGAGGAGCCTGTCCCCGAGTGGGCACAAGACTGAACTGATCGAAGATCGAGTTCGGCTTGGTTGCGATTGATTGCAGCGGGCGAGTCCCGTTTCGACTTTTCTTTCTTCTGAGCTTTCGTTTACAAGAGCTCTCGGTCTTCGAGATCCTTCGGGATCTCGGTCAACTGCCACCACGATGGATATATGTGCTGCCCCGGAAGTCGGTCCCACGTCTATCCGCACTCCGCCGATCTCGAATATTATCGTGTTCTTTTTTCTTTACGGAAACGCGTACGGGCTGAAGAAAATGAAACGCATCCGTTTACACACGAAAATCAAACATGAAATAGAGCGCGATTCCTTAGTACCCTAAACGTATAAGAGGCCGGGTGCGAGAGAGGGGGAGTCTCCGGCTTCGGACCAGGACGAAGCAAGTAATATATTTCGGAGGTCTCGGCTTAAAGATAACGGGTTAGCTTTATACGGAATCGGCCAACCTTACGTATAATACTTGATGCGGGTCGTCAATATTTGGTGGCATGTTGTCCCCGAAAAAAAAATTGATCTGATTGGTTTTCAAATTCCGTTGTACTATCTCATCCCATTCCATTATATCCGTCCCTGTGACAAGCAGCAAACAAAGCCATGGCCTGCAGCAGCATAGGCGCGAACATCAGGTTCGTTTGCGGAGTCGTCTCTACGACAAACAACAGCACGCCCTTCCAAGGCCCCGAGTACCACATGCACGTCGTGCTCCAGAATGCAGCGGCTGCTGCTTATGCGGATGATGCTCATACGCTCGAGGACCTGGATCACGCGATCGAGAGCTCGCGAGCGAGCAGTTTCTGGGGCTTGCGACAAGAGCTGGAGGAAGCCGGGTTCTGGGTGTACGACGATCTGTGGGCGGGCGTGGGCGCAGCCGTCGTCGAGTACGTATTGGTCATCGATCGTCTGTTGCCTCTGCCGTTTGGAGGGGAGATGTTCGGAGACGGCTTGCGCTTCATCAGCACCATGAAGCACGGCGAGAAGGAAATGCGCTACCTGCGGGACGTGCTGAACAAGCGCCTGGAAGACAGAGATAGGCGGCAATTGTACGGTATCAGGCGCACGGCCAGCTTTAGCGTATGAGCCGAGCTTTAGCGCGTGAGCCCAGCTTTTGTACGAGTTTTACCGTACATAAATGAGGATGCCTTTTGTCTTCAAGTAAAGGATTGCGGCATATATTACGAATTGTTTTTCAACTTTTTGTTCTTGTGCATGCATGCTCGCTACATGCTCCACATGCCGTGTAATGGTACGCTGCTTCCATTATCGGCGTTCCTTCCGTTTGCGAAGTGAATGCTTTCCTTAGCGACGCAGACATGGACTTCAGTTTTCGAATAAGAATACCGCTCTACTCACAAAAACGACTATAAGGAAATCGTATTCCCTTTACATGCTTTTGATAGTAGTAAGGGATGTACTCCGCCGTTTTTATGGCACTACTTCAGTGCATATCGACGATTTGAAACAATATATGGTATGAATCCGCTCTGTGCCGTGATATACGGAAAGACCGTAGTGAGCAGCACCTCGTCGCATTCAAACACGTGTGTATAATCATAGAGAACGTGGAAGGCAAATCCATTTCGACGACCGCAGGACGGGGTCCTATACTGCGTGTGAAGTTTATGATCGCGCCCGAAGACGGGTAAAAAATATACTTCGGCGTCGATCTCACCCATTGAGTCAGTGTTGTATGCGCCTTTTCTATTTCTCTTTTCGGAGAAAAAATCGATAAAACCCAGTGCGCAGTGGGAAGGCACAATAAAAAAACACAAAATGTCTTCTAGCACACCAACGAGGCAGAGGAACGACAGGGACGTGGCCTTCAGGAGCAGGGTCAGCAACTGGCGCGACGCTTCTGCGTCTGAAGTGGAGGACATCGCCCAGCGTCTGACAAGGTATCTGGATGCCAGCAGGTACTCCAAGGAGGTCCTGGTGCGCGAGCTGCTGCCCCAACACGTTGTCAGTTTCGACGATGGCCATGGCCAGTACAAGTACAGGATGAAGAACGGAAACGTCCTCACTTCTACGTACAAGCTGGCGCACTATTTCGACCCCTCCCTTCCGGAAAACTATCAGAGCGGGCGCACAAACAGAAGCACACGCGTGCCTTCTTCGGCCCGTTCCGCCCCTTCGGCCCCTTCTGCTGCTGTAACAGCTGGAAGAGGAAGAGGAAGAGGAAGAGGAAGCAGGGGGGGTCGCGGAGGACGTCGTGGAGGACGTGGAGGAGGACGTGGAGGTCATGATGACGATGACGACGGGTCCAACGACGATGAACAAGACGCGTTTCATTCGACAGTTCCGCCGCCGAACTTTAGCGGCAACAACAGAAAGAGACAGCCCGACGTGGACATCATGAAAATGATGCGCGAATTGATGCTCGAGAACCAGCGCCTCAAGGCGCAGCTGAAGCGGCAGGAGCGATCATCTCGCCGCCGGTCGAGTTCGGGCACGCCCAGCTCCTCCGACGACAATGACCTGAACGTTCCGACAGAACGCGTCAAACGCACCAAACGCACCCTACGTGCGCCGGAGATGCCGGAGTTGCAGGACGAAGATGGCAGTTCCGAGGAGGAAGATGATGACGATCTGTACTCTGGACGGTTTTTCAAAGAGAGGAACCCTTACGCAGTGAACGATTCCGCCGACTTGCAGCGGCGTCTTATAGAGCTGCAAAGGCTTCCCGCCGTTCGTAGGCAGTTGACGGTGGATCAGGTGGTGGAGCTATTCGGCAAGCCCGTCTCATGGAACGGGAGCGACCTCACGCTCGGCCACCTCTGCAATTTTCACGCCCAGGACGTGCTACACGCCTTCCTGCACCGCGGCGTGACGTTCGCGTGCGCCATGGAGCAGAGCCAAAAGTCTTTCCTGCTGGTGGCGCTGGCGGCGCTGGCGTCGATGACGAAGCGCCCCTGCATGCTGGTGGTGGGGCTCCAGCTGAGCAGCTGCAAGGACCTCTTTCACAAGATGAAGAGCACGCTGCTGGATCTCGGCATCCGCAGCACGTTCCTGAGCAACGCGGAGACGGACTGGCGCAAGATCAAGAGCAACCATGCGGACGTGAACGACTTCCTCCGGGGAAGCCACCTGCTGATCACGCCTTCGTACGCGATGGCGCGTTCCACCGTGATCGAGGAGTTGGACGCGCGCGACGTGCTGGTGATGATGGACGAGAGCGACGCGGCCTTTACCAAAGACGCGTGGCCCGAAGGCTCCAAGGAGGCGGAGTTCGCCCGGCTCGTAGGCAACCCGCAAGATCCGGAATCGCGCGTGTCTTCGGTGGTTCTGGTCAGCGCCACGCACGTGGCGGACTATCACACCTGGAACACCAAGATGCCGAACGTGCCCAAGGCGTTCATCACGGTGGACCTGGAGGTGCTGCGCCAGAGGGGGTTCACGACCCACGCGGAGATGGACCTGATCGGCACGGTGACCCAGGACGAGGGCAACAAGAAGACGCAGTACGGCCTGCGCACCCAGGCGTTCAGGACGATGATGCAGGACTTCGTGACGTGTCCCGGCACCAAGAAACTGATGATCGTGGCATCCTGCCCCTATGTCAAGGCGGGAGAGAGCAACCTCTTCACGCAGGCGTCAGAGGTGCTGGACTTGGACCCGGAGGCCGTCGTGCTCCTGCACAACTCGGGGCACTGCTGGTTCGTGGTGCGCAAGCGGGGCTCTCCGCTGAGGGAGCACGAGGTGGAGCACGAGATGAAGATCAACACGCCCAAGGCGAACGGAGACGGCGTCAAGGAAATGCCCGTCAAGTTTGTGAGTCTTGCGTTTGATTTGCTCCGTGAGCGGTTCTGTCGTGGACCCAACGGTGAGTACGTCGACAAGCGGTTCGTGATCGTGGGCTACAACGCGCTGTCGCGTAGCACCTCGACGCGCACCGCCGACATGGTGCCGACGCACATCTTCGTGCTGATGGGCAAGGGCCGCAACAGCGCCGACACGCGCCAGACGCTGATGAGGCCAGCGGGCAAGACGACCACAGTCCGTCACGCCAATGGCCACGGTAACGTCAAAGTGGTGACGATCGCAGAAGACTGGGACCTGGTGCGCGCCCTTTACGGTTTTCAAGAGTTCATCGGCGAAGAGACGCAGAAGAACCCGCGTTTCGACTTTGAGTCGTACGACGGGTACAGCGTGCGCGCCGAGCCGGTGATCAACAGCGTGCGCCGTCACACGCGGCCCCAGATGCCCATGAAGGGCACCTGGAAGTTCCAGGCGACGCCCGAAGAGATCGCGGCACTCAAACAAGAGCGTCACGCGAGGAAACGTGCCATCGAGCAGATCCAGGCGCATATTAATCGCGCCAATGACGAAGTTGAAAACGAGGGCGACGAAGACCGAAACATGGAGGAGTTCGTCGTGCCAGACACTACTCCCGTGCAATCAGACGACCGCTACATCACAGTCGGAGAGGACCTGCCTCTAGAGCGTCGCGATGCGGGCGGGGCCTCGACTTCCAGAGGAAGTGTGAATGACGCTATTATGCGATTGCTTCGCGGCATCGAGGAAGTTGGAGGATCTGTTCGGAAATCGGAGCTTTCATCACTTGCCGTGTCGGTGGGCGTGAACCTGAAGACCGGCCATCGCAAGATCACCAACACCATGCGCAGATATGGTTGGATTACTCACAAGGATGTCGACCCAGTGTCCATCACGCGCAAGGGGCGCGAAAAAATGCTCCAACTAGAATAGAGTGGGTGGAGCACGCCTATTATGTTGAAATCAATCGATCTCTTTAGTGGCATAGGCGGATTTTCTTTAGCACTACTTCCCGTCTGTCGTCCGGTGTTGTTCTGCGACAAGGACGCGCGCTCTCGAAACGTGTTGAGGGCCGCTATGCGCGAAGGCGTTTTTCCTTGGGTTCCTATCGAGGAGGAAGTTCACGATCTGAGAAGGTGTGCCTTGGGTAAGAAAGCATCAGTGGACGTAATATGTGCGGGATTTCCTTGTCAAGACGTGTCCGTTATGAACAGAACCGGACAGGGCGTTTTCGGAACCCGTTCTTCTGTGGTGAGGGAGGTGTTTCGCGTCGCTCAGGAATTTAGAGCCTCCGTGATCGTGCTCGAAAATTCTCCCAACATTCAACATCGCGGACTGCATGTGATCGAACGCGTCGCTGCCGAAGCCGGTTTCGAGGAACAAGCGTGGGGCGTGTTCAGCGCATCAGACATAGGCGCCCCCCACGACAGGAAAAGGTTTTACATGATCGCGTGCAGGCGTGGCAAGGAGGGTATCCTTCGACACATGAGAGACAAGCTCCTGAGGAGCGACGACGATTTTGGCATCGACGCGAAATACTGGAAGCGCAACAAGCCGCCACCCCGAGTCGTCCGTTCCTGCGAACAGTCTTTGTCAAATACGAAGCATCGTGGATTCTTGCTCGGAAATTCTCTCGTGCCCGCGTGCGCCCGTCACGCTTGCACGGTTTTACTAACGTCTTTGGTCCGCGAAATCAAGCACCCGTCGCCCCCTGTTACCATTTCGTCACGTACGAGGATCGAGATGTTGGTGCCCCTCGACAAGATCATACCCCCACACGGCAGACAACGGTACATTAGAGACTCCTGGTCCACTCCTCTCGCCTCCAGGTGGCGTCCGACACGAATCGGCGGCATGCGAGCAACGCGCATCCTTCCCAACCAGATCATGTACGAAAGAAAGACGCAGGACTACATGAAATCTAGAGGACGTCCCGAGCTGGAGAGCTGGACGGTGAATCCAGAATTCGTGGAGTGGATGATGGGATATCCAATAGGATGGACGGTTTGTTACACCTGATTTGTACACATTATTCAGAGTCAAGCAGGACGCTGACTCCGACTCCGACAAGGTAGATGTACTTCAACGTGCGGTTGACGACACGCGCGCCTGAAATCTTGGCGCCTCAACTTCACGCGATCCTTTTTTTGTCGCCGCAAACATTACTACTACATGACTGTGCGTTGCCTCGATCTGTTTTCGGGCATAGGCGGGTTCGTGTACGGATTAAGCGACCGCATCGACGAAGTCGTCGCCTATTGCGAGCGATGCCCGCGCGCGATTCGTGTCCTTGAAAAAAACATGCGTCTGAAGAGAATAGCCCCTGCGCCCGTGTGTAAAGATATCAGGGCTATGACGGCTGATTGGTTTCTGACGAACAACGTGCGCCGCTTTCGAAACGTCGATTTACTGACCGCCGGATTCCCTTGCGTCGGTTTCAGCGCCGTCGGACATCACCGAGGGTTCCAAAACGAAGAAACACGACTCTTCTTCGAGATGCTCCGGGTCGTCGACCTATGTACGCCGCGTGTTATCGTGTTGGAAAACGTGCCCAACATATTGAAGACGGGAATGAACGTAGTGGCGTTCGAGCTGGCCGTGTCTAGATCGTACGACTTGCATTGGTGTTTACTCGCTGCGAAAGACGTAGGGGCTCCTCACTGTAGGAGCAGGTGGTATTGTCTTGCCGTCAAAAAGAAGCAGCAGCGCGTCGTTCTGAACAAGTTCTCGCTGCCCCTCGATCTTTCCCTCAACAGTCAACAACGCGCGAAATGTACGCCTCTTTCTTCATCTTCATCATGGTGGTCGAAACACAAGGAGCCCGAAAGGATGACTTGTCGACCTTTAGACGACGAGCTAATCGCCCGGCACGTCCTCTTAGGAAACGCGGTCGTCCCTCAGGCAGTACGCCGAGCGTTCGATTATTTGGTGAGCGTCGCTGGCGTCCTTTACAACGATATCTTTAACGACCACCGTATGTATCGTCCAGACGAAGCATTTCAGATTAAATGGCCTACAAACGGTTCGTTTTTGACGGTGAAAGGATTGTTGACGGTGCGCGACGAAAAACCCGTTCCCGTCGAAAAAAGTCCACCTCCACTTCCGAGCCTGATATTGTTACCGGAATCGTTTTCGACGAATAAACCATTGAAACCGAATCCAGAGAAACTGATCACGCGTCCCATGCCTCTCGCGAGATGGGCGACTCCCGTCAGTAAGAGCTTTTACGTCGCCAACTGTCTCACGAAAAGAACGGCGGACAATTTACACGTCCAGCTACGGTTCGAACGTTCCACCCCCGATCGTTTGCGGGGATGTCAGGCTTCCCCGCGTTTCGTCGAGTGGATGATGGGGTACCCAAGGGACTGGACGCGAACTCGGTAAAATAAGATTCAAGGATTTAGGGTCGACACAGTGTCCATCACGCGCAAGGGGCGCGAAAAATGCTCCAACTAGATTAGAGTGGGTGGAGCAAGCCTATTATGTTGAAATCGATCGATCTCTTTAGTGGCATAGGCGGATTTTCTTTAGCACTACTTCCCGTCTGTCGTCCGGTGTTGTTCTGCGACAAGGGTGTCCATCACGTAGAGCCCTTTTGTGTCTCCCCCGACGAACACCACGGTATCCACCGTCCTCCTGGCTTTCGCATGAAATACGTCCAGGGATGCGCGCAGGTCGGCGATGTACCCTTGTAGAGCATGTTTTACGTCGACCAATCTCATGGTGCTCATGTTGATCCCGTTCAGGTCTTTTACCGTGCGTGGTTCAATGCGACGCGACCCACCTCAACATCGCCGCGGTTAGCATTCTCGCCAAAACGCGTCGCGATGCGCACGTAGAAGCTTCGTGTGCCGAGGACCCTTCCCTGGACGAGCGCTATGACTTTTTGGCGAACAAGGCGTACGGTACCCCCCGGCATCTCAGCGGACTCAGGCAGTTCGGACCCACCCCATCAACGCATGTCTTTTGCCCCGGTGGCGGTGGCGGCGGCTGCGGTAGCAGTAGCAGATCTGAAAGATGTAAAGAGTCATAGGCGTCAGATCAAGTACCTGCTATAAACGAAAAAAAAATTTACCGGTCGTCGACGCGTTCGGAACATTTATTTTCCCGGTCGGCTTGTACATTATGATGCCCGAATACATTTGTTGATGTTCTAAAATCCCCCTTATAAAGAAAAATGGAAGTTTTCGGAAGATGGCTGGCAGCGTTATTGTGTAAGCAGCCAAGCTCTGCCAACACGAAACAGAAGTTACACGCAGCCGTGCATGGTCCGCGTGCTTCCTCCTCGACACCGGGATCCTCCGTGCACGGTCCGCGCGCCTCACCTCTTTCGAGTCATTGTTCTTCATCACAACACATGACTGGGATCTGCGGAGCGGAGGCCGCCAAGCAAACGTACACGGTCCCACTCCCTCCGCCTCCGCCTCCGCCCCTGTCTTCTCATTTCCCTTTTTACGTGCCAGACCGCAAGCTTTTCGAGGACAAAGGCAGTTCTACGCTGTGCGACATCCGAGGCTCTCCAGAAACCTTTCCAATGTTTCCGGAGTCGCTACCGTGTGCGCGCGTCTCTCTCGACAATGACCAGCAGGCTTCCTGCAGCAACAACGCTATGAATAATACGCAGTACAAGCTTCAGACATCAGCCTCCACGGACGTGTTCTACAAGAGCTGTACAGCCGGGAGCAACAGCGGGAAAATTATGCAGCGCGTGCTGCACCAGATCGACGTGCAGGTCGACATGCTGAGCTCGATGACGGCGGTTCTCCAGAGGCACTCCACCGACGTGCACTACGAGCTCGTGTACTTCACGCGAGTGGCGGACGTAGCGCGCGACACCGGAGCAGAAGACGTCGCCCAAACGGTGGAAGACAACATGAAATTCTTGCACGAGATGAACAAGACAACCGCCCGAGAAATTGCCACGCTGAACAGCATGTACAGACATCTGTGCAAAAACAAGTGCGGTGTGTCCGCCGCCATCATCAAGGCAAACAACGCCAACAACATCAAGGACCGCTCCGCTGGACAAATTCCCAGGTACGCCTCCGCCAACCTGTAATCCGTATTCCGCATACAGGCGGCGCGCTTTTTCGAAGGTCGTCAGGTGGTCGCTGCCACCGACACCCACCGCCTCGTCAAACTGCATGTTCTACAGGATCACCAGCGTGTCAGGGAACTCTCCGGTTTGGGCGTACTCGGTAAATTCGTTACTGATGCATAAATATCAAATTGCGTTGTGCTGCCACAATTGTTGTATACGTGTAAAATCTGCCATGGCGTGTCCATCGTCTCATTTTGTGGTGCTGGATTTTGAGGCGACGTGCTTCGAAAACGCGAACCCAAACAAAAAAGCGCGACGCTGCGAGATCATCGAGTTTCCGATGGTCGTCATGGCACGGGTCAGTCGGAAGGCAACGAACGCATCAAACGCTTCCGAAATAGAAGACGACTTAGAGGTCGTAGGCGTGTTCCACGAGTACGTGCGCCCCGAGATAGACGGCGTGCTCTCTCCGTTTTGCACCAGGCTCACCGGAATCACGCAGGATACCGTTAATTCTGCGGATACGTTTCCGGCGGTGTTCAAACGCGCGCAAATCTTTTTAGTAGAACACGGCGTGACAGCCGACAACGGGGTGATCGTTACGGTCGGAAACTGGGACCTCGAGCACATGCTGCCGACGCAGGTGGGGCTGAGCGCCATTCGCGGCCAAATGGACACTAAGATTCCGCGCATTTTCCGGCGTTGGATCAATGTCAAAAACGTGTACAAGAAATTGGCGGCCCAAAAGGCGTTCGGAAACGATGACGGAGACCGTTCGTTGGAGGGGATGCTGAGGGGAGCGGGGTTGGTTTTCGAGGGCCGTCCTCACAGCGGAATAGACGACACGCATAACACAGCACGTCTGTTGCGCGCGTGCGTGCACAAGGGATGGTCGGCGGCGTCATTCGAAAGCGACGACATTTCGAGCGCTTGATCTACCCAAAGAAGCGGTTGTCTCTTTTGCCGAACATCGTGCGCGTGCGCACCTGTCAATAAATATACTTTGTGTAATGACATCGAATCCGATGTCCGACTGTGCCAGGGTAATTACAATAGTTTCGGGGAGTTTGTCATATCAAATAGTTCATGACTTTTCCAAAGGGCGGTACCCGTCGACAATTTACAGAAATCGTCAATTGACTCGTTTTACGATTTTTCCCGGAACTTTTGTACTACCCTGTGCCTCGGCGAAGATGACGGAAGCCGACCGGGAGGCACGCGATTTGCGAGAGGCACAACAAGAGGGCCGAGTTGCGGCGTTTTGCACAGGAGTCAAAGAAACGCATCAAAGAATAAAAAGATAAAAGCCCGAAAGGGATGGCTTTCTATGAACAGGCGGTCTACATAAAATCACTGCTTTTGATTTTTTGGTGATGATTCGAAAAAAAAAATTTGATTCCCTTCGTTTGCACCATTCACACTCAGTCCCTAAAGAGAATTATGAGAATGTCTTTCGTGCCAAACGAAATGATCGGGCTGGCTCTGAGCGCGTTCGCTGCCGGAAGGGACAGCCACACCGGCGTGCCGTCTCTGAAAGAGATGGAACGCGTATTGAGTGCCTGTCACCCACCGCTGCCTAAAGAGCACGCCCACGAGGTGCTCAAAGCGTGGGTCGTCGGCAATTGGAACGCCACTCGGGCTTCCATCTCGCCCCCTCCTGACGCGTCCGTGCTGAACGCCACCTTGAACAGCTTGGACTTCCTGCGCGACCGTGACCTCCTTGACCTCCTGGACTTGGACGATCCTGAGGAAGCGTGGTACTGGATGTCGACGATCACAATGATATGTGGTGGAGGTGATACTATGGACGCCAAGGCCGAGATTGCTTCTCGCGCGCTGCCAAAGGCCGTCGAGGTAGACTATACAAAGAAGCTGTCCCTCGTCCAGCTGCTGGTAGAGGAGGGCGGCGCTCGGGTGAGGACGGTCTACTTGGACGACGCCCACCACAATTACGAGTTAGACAGCAACGCCGCCAATTTGGCAATCGACAAAGGAGAAGTCGAGGTGGCGGAATACCTGTGGGAGAACCGCCATCGCACGGGCATGGACACAGATACGCTCGTGCACGTTTACGCGACTTACGCGGGATCGTGCCTCTTTAACCCGCTCATGATGGAGTTCCTGTTCAAGAAGATGAACATGCACGACTACGACCAGAAGGGTGGCCTGTCGATCTGCAACGTGACAGAAGACAAAGGCCTTTACGGCACGGCGCTCATGATGATGAAGATCACGGGCAAGCGAAATCAGTTTTCTGAAAAAGAATTCTGCGATCTCGTTTACTCCGCGCTGTTGGATAGGAACACGGCTGCTGCCCGCGATCTCATCGACGCCTGCGCATCCTGCGCGTCTGAAGGCTACTCGACCGCGTTCATGGGGCAGCCGCGTTTCATCGAGATGACGGCCAACATGGGTTTCGTCGAGGGCATGGAGTTGGTGATCGCCGAGGTCAAAAGATCCGGCGCTCCCGCTCCGAATTACGCAGACGCTCTGGCCAAAGCGTGCTTACACGGTCATCTCGAGGCGGTTCGTATCCTTGTCAGAGAGGGAGCGATGCCTACTCCCGCGGCTATTACCCACGCGATTTCTGCACGCGATCACCGCGTTGGAACAANAACCGTTCTCGATGAAATTCTGCCTCGCATGCCGGCGGATGAAANTCGTACAAAGGTTNTGATCCAGACCATCATCACGGCGTATTTGTGCGGTCATGATGACGCGGTCCGTCACGTGTTCGATTACCTGGCAAAAATGGGCTGGCTCGAGCTGATCGACTACAGGGCGCGTTACGAAGGCGAGAATTCCTTGGTCTTCTCCGCTGAGCGTGCGACGGGGAGCAGACGCCTGCCGATCCCAGAGCATAAGTGGTATTCGCAGGCTGCGATCTATACGTACTACCGCACGGGAAACGTATCCGATCTGCGCTCCGCAATCTAATCTGAAGGCCGAGCCAAACTGCACCAAGCGCGGCGAATAGCCTGACGCTCTTTTTTCTTTTTAGCGAACTCGAACAGAGTAAAAAAATTGATTTGATTTGATGAACACCCTCCCACGCACGCCGCAAAGAGAAAAAGAATGGAGAGCAAAAAAGAAAAAGCAGTGACCCTCCTGCCTAACGACGTGATCGAACTCGTCCTCAGCGCGTTCGCTGCCGGAAGGGGCAGCCACACCGGCGTGCCGTCTCTCAAAGAGGTGGAACACGTCGTAGGAGCCTGTCGGCCTTCGCTGTCCAGAGAGAACGTTCACGAGGTGCTCAAAGCGTGGGTCGTCGGCAAATGGAACGCCACATCCGCTTCCATCTCGCCCCCACCTGAGCCGGCCGTGCTGCACGCCACCTTGAACAGCCTGGACTACCTGTGTGACCGTAACTTCCTGGACCTCCTGGACCTGGACGATCCTGAGGAAGCGTGGTACTGGATGTCGACGATCACAATGATATGTGGTGGAGGTGATACTATGGACGCCAAAGCCGAGATAGCTTCTGACGCGCTGCCAAAGGCCGTCGAACTAGACTATCCGAAGAAGCTGCTCCTCGTCCAGCTGCTGGTAGAGGAGGGCGGCGCGCAGGTGAGGACGATATACGACACTCAAGAAGAACCCGAAGAATATAGCAACGCCGCTAATGTGGCAATCGACAGAGGGGAACTCGAGGTGGCGCGCTACCTGTGGCAGAACCGCCATCGCACGGGCATGGACAAGGAAACGCTCGAATCAGATTTATTGACGTACGCGGGACCGTGCCTCGATAATCCCCTGATGATGGAGTTCCTCGTCAAGGAGATGGACATGCACGACTACGACGAGAAGGATAGCCTGTCGATATGTAACCTAAGCGGTTGCCTTTACGGCACGGCACTCATGATGATGAAGCTCACCGGCAAGCGAAACCAGTTTTATGAAAAAGAATTCCACAATCTCGCTTACTCCGCGTTAAAGGATAGGAACACTGATGCTGCCCGCAATATCATCGACGCGTGCGCGTCTGAAGGCTATCCGACCGCGTTTATGGCGGAGCCTCGTTTCATCGAGATGACGGCCAACATGGGTTTCGTCGAAGGCATGGAGCTGGTGATCGCTGAGATCAAGAGATCCGGCGCTCCCGCTCCGAATTACGGAAACGCTCTGGCAAACGCGTGCTTACACGGTCATCTCGAGGCGATCCGCATCCTTGTCAGAGAAGGTGCGGTGCCGACGTCCGAAGCTGTCAAGAACGCGCTTTCTGCGCGCTCCGATCGCGGTACAAGAATGGTGCTCGATGAGATTTTGCCTCACATGTCCGCGGATAATGCTCATACAACAAAGGTTATGATCCAGACCATTGTGACGTCATATTTGAACGGTCATGATGACGCGGTAATTTACGTGTTCGATTACCTAACAAAGACGGGCTTGCTCGACATGATGGATAATATGGTGCGTCTAGAAGACGAACGATGGTTGATCTCGTCCGCTGAGCGTGTGACGGGGAGCAGACGCCTGCCGATCCCGAAGGATGCATGTTACTACTCACAAGCCGCGATCTATACGTACTACCGCACAGGCAGCGTATCCGATCTGCGCGCCGTAATCTAACATGATATGAGCCAAACTGAGCCGAGCCGAGCTTAGCCGTTGAACCGTGGATAGGTAGCCCGTTTTTTTCTAAATCCGGGCGTGACGGAGATTGATACGAGAGACGACAGCGACCAAACCGACGCCGAGCATGTTGAGTGCGAGGTCCACCACGAATCTTTTGATCGTCTTGTTCCGAGGAATCGAAGGGCGCGTGGCGGCGGACTGTGCAGATCGATCAGTTTGAAAAAGCGCTGCTGAATCGAACAATGTCGATTCTACCGTCGTCAGAAATCCGTCCTCGTCTTCGGAAATCGTGGTTATAAAGCGGTCCATGCCGTCTGTTCGCGAACTTCGCTTCGTCAAGACGTTCAACAATATCGGGCTACACAGCCCGAGGCACAGCAAAATTCGCGTCAAGCCGGACATGTTGTGAACGACGGATGTAAGACGAAGCGTGCGCAGCTGCAACAGGACGTCCGTCAAACCGCAGGCCATGGCGAATACCTCGAATTCCCTTCTAAGACGCACGATGCATGCCATCGGCGCTATTACGAAACCGTTGACGACGGCGTCAAACACGAACGCGATTAGAAACCTATGGTCAAGTCGTTTTCGGTATAGCGCCAACCACAACACTTCGTTGGACAGCGTATGGGATACGATGCGCCTGGCCAGCTCCCACCCGAACACGCGAGGGGACGTGAAACAACTCCAAACGAAGCGAAACGTGAGCGCTGACGAGCGGACGCCCAGCTTTTTGAAAAGGTCTTCGGACGTCATATGAAACTCTTTCCGACAGACGGGACAGGATATCGGCGAGTGCTCTCTGTATCGGAAGAGTGCCCATGCCGCTATACAACTATCGTGGAACACGTGTCCGCATGGTGTCACGGTACATCCCGACCGCTCATCTCTATGACGTCGAAATGGAAACGCACGAGGTGGGGCGTCGATATCATCTTCTTTCGTCGTTTCTAAAGGGTCGAGACACACTGCGCAAACGTCAATGACTTGCCCTGTTGTCATCGTTGTGAAATAAAAATTTTTGAACGCTTTTTGATAGCCAAACGAAGGAAAGTCAAGTCGTCTATGAGTCACCCGTCCCCTCTTCGGGAATGGGCGGTAAAATGCACACCTTCGGAAACTTCTTTCGAACGGTCGAACTCACGCGTTTCTCCTCGAACTCGTTTTCGTCGACGCTCTCATTAGACGGCGTCACGTCCGGTGCCGTTGCTTCTCCTCTGTCCTCGCGCTGCCATTCTGCCCTTTCTTTTCCTCGTTCCCGCGCGGCATTATTGAACCGTGCATGAAAGCGCGAACGGAAACAGGATTCC
>SL_4KL_010_BRINEDRAFT_10000296_pt1 | contig 25223 bp, 16 predicted proteins | sample SodLak_010_BRINE_2_FD_10664 | JGI IMG/M metagenome (IMG submission 10664) | reverse complement strand
CTGTTTGGCACAAGTCCACACGATATCAGCTACTGGATCTACCCCGTCATCGGTGGAGCTGCTGTATTTACGATTGTTGAGATAGAAAAACAGCTTCTCGGAAAACGACGGAAACACAGCCCCGAAAAAACCTCCCCGTAATTGCCCATTATAAATATTCAATCTCTTGGGTTATTTTCTGAGCGTTGTCTGCATTTTCAGAGTCATTAACCATAACGTATTCACTCAATGAAAAAGCTATCCCTATCCATCACGCTGCTGTTTATTTTCGCACTGTTCGCATCCCCGGCAATCAGCCAGGGTGCGGATGCCGACCGAATAGAAAAATTCGTTCATCAACCCGAAGTGGAGTTCGACATCTATTTCCTCGCCTCCGATGAATTTTTGGGTCGCGACACCGGCACGCAAGAGCTCAAAATTGCCTCCCGATATATTGCAACTACTTTTCAAACCAACGGTGTTCAAAAACCCGACGGTTATGATTCCTATTTCCAAGAAGTGCCGTTTTTACGACTTCCGGTACCGCAATCCGCAGAGTTTCGGGTTGATGAACGCACCTTCACACTCGGCAATGATCTGCTTACACTCAGCCCCGTCAGAGGAGAGTTTAGCGCTGAAATTATTAAGCTCGAATACGCCTCTGAGGAGGAAATTGCCGAGCAAGATGTAGCAGGGAAATTTGTGGTGGCGGAATTTGGACTCCCAAATGTGCGGTCTCCCCAACAGGCGTACGGGCTATCATCAGAAAAACGCCAATGGGTACAGGAAGCCGGAGGCCTTGGCTTGATTGAGCTCTACACAAGTCCACAAATTCCTTGGCCGATGATTACCAATTTTCTGGGAGGAGAGCGGATCGAAGTTGATTCAAACGGTGAACAACGTGAACAGATCCCACACTTCTGGATGAATGCGGTGGATGGAGAGAAAAAAGATCTTATCTCGCAGCAAGATGGCGAAACTGCACAGCTTTCGATTGAGGGAGATGAGCCTGAAGAGTTCAACAGCCGAAACGTTATTGGCGTGGTAGAAGGAACCGATCCTGATTTGAAAAATGAATATATTCTGCTCAGTGCCCATTACGATCATATCGGGCTCACTGATGGTGCAGAACCGCCATTTTCCGGTGATGAAATTCATAACGGTGCCCGTGATAATGCTGTAGGAACGTCAGGTATTATGTTTGCTGCCCGATACTTTGCAGAAAATCCTCCAAAACGATCTGTTATTTTTGCCGGGTGGACGGCTGAGGAGCAGGGCCTTCTCGGGAGTGCCTATTTTGCTGAAAATCCCATGATTCCACTCGAAGAGATTGTTTATAACCTGAATATTGATGGCGCCGGCTATAACGACACCACAAAAGTGACCGTTATCGGGCTGGGCCGCACAGAAGCAGATGATGATCTGAAAGCTGCGGCTTCCGCTTTTGGGCTCGAAGCCATTGGCGATCCGGTTCCCGAACAGAACCTGTTTGATCGCTCCGATAATGTAAACTTTGCACGAAACGGCATTCCGGCACCCACCTACAGTTTGGGAATCACCGATTTTGATGATGAAATCAACAAATATTACCATCAGCCCGCCGATGAGCCCGACACCATCAACTACTCGTACATTACACAGTATATTCGTTCGTACCTATTTGCGGCCGAAGCGATCGCCAACCGCGATGTAGCGCCATTTTGGATCGAGGGCGATGTGTACGAAGATGCCGGAAAAGAGCTTTACGGCAGAGATTAATCAACCCGAAAAGGAACAGGGTTCCAGCTAATACCGGTTTGATGATTATCACTCCCAAATTTCGTATCCTTAGCGCTTCTTTGTAACTAACTTTTTCCAATGTTTTCTGATTCTGAGATTCAAAAATTCCGATCCCTAAAAACGCCGTTTTATTATTATGATATGGGGCTTCTCCAGGAGACGCTCGATGAGGTGAAAACCCACGGCCTGTCGAAGGGATATCATGTTCATTACGCCATTAAAGCGAATTTTAACTTCGAAATTCTGGAGCTTATTAAAGAGGCCGGGCTCGGAATTGATTGCGTGAGTGGTAAGGAGATTGAGCGCGCTCTGGAAGCGGGATTTGATCCAGAGCAGATCGCCTTTGCTGGTGTAGGGAAAACGGACGATGAGATTAAAACCGGGTTAGATGCAGATATCTTCTCTTTTAACTGTGAATCCCTGCAGGAGATCGAGGTATTAAACTCCCTTGCAGCCGAAACCGGGAAAGTTGCCAACGTATCTGTTCGGCTGAACCCAAATGTGGAGGCAAAAACCCACAAATATATCACCACCGGGCTAACGGAGAATAAATTTGGGGTCAATCCGGAAAATTTACCTGAGCTTTTTATAAAACTTCCGGACTATAAGTATATCAATCTAACAGGAATTCATTTTCATATCGGGTCGCAAATTCGGGATCTGCAGCCGTATATCGACCTTTGCAAAAAGGTGAATATGATTCAGGATATGTTTGAGAGAAACGAGATTTACCTGACCCATGTAAATGTAGGCGGCGGATATGGAGTAAATTATGAAGATCCCGACGGGGAGCCGATTCCCGATTTTGAATCGTTTTTTAACGTCTTTGATGAACATCTGAAGTTGCGGGATAATCAGCAGGTCCATTTTGAGCTTGGCCGAAGCATCGTAGGGCAATCCGGTAATTTGATTTCAAAAGTGCTTTTTATCAAAGAGGGAATAACCACAAACTTTGCAATTATTGATGCGGGAATGACGGAGCTTATTCGACCCGCTCTTTACCAGGCGTCTCACCATGTAGATGTACTTACCAGCACCAAGCCTGAGAAAACCTATGATGTTGTGGGGCCGATTTGCGAATCATCTGATACGTTTCGAAACGGAATTTCCCTTCCCGAAATAGAGCGGGGCGATCTGGTGGCGATCCGAACTTCAGGAGCCTACGGCGAGGTAATGAGCAGCGGATTTAACCTGCGCGAAAAAGTACCCGCCTACTATTCCGATGAGATTTAATGGGGCACAACTCTTAAAAGTTTAGGTAGTTGTCCAAAAAGAGTGTCACGCCGCACTTAATGCGCTCATTTTTTGAACGCGCAGCGAAACCTCCAAGCCTTAACGTAGGCAGGAGATGCCGGATCAAAATCCGGCATGACAGAACTGATGATAAATTTGCTTATTACACACCCTTTTTGGACAACATCATCTAGCTTTTTAATCAATTTCAGAATCGCACCAACGTTTTACGATGTTGATTAATGCTCTATTTGTTACATTACGTTTTTAACTCCGGCAACCCTTTGTACCCATGGCAAAACGAATTTATTCAGAAGAAGAGGTTGAAAAACTTATTCGGCGAGCTGTTCAGCTTGAGGCGGAAAAATCGTCGGGCAGTCGTTCTTCGGGCAAAGGACTCACCATACAAGAACTGGAAGAGATCGCATCGGAAACCGGTATCAATCCAAAATCGATTCAACAAGCGGCCGATGAGCTTGAAACCGGGCCACTAACATCAGACAAACCGGAATCGACAACGGTTAGCCGTAACGAAATTGTTTGCGAGCAGTGGGTTGANGCCATCCCCAGTGACCAGGTTATTGATGATTTAATTACGGAGCTGAACCACCGATTTGGCACGTCGGAAGATGATGGCAACTGGTGGGATAAACTTTGGGATGATTACAGCGGAAGGGCAAAAGTTAAGCGATCTTCGCGAAGTATCGACTGGAGCTACACCGACGAGATGGAGATGTACACCACCCGGGTGTTAATGCAAAAGCGGGGAGATAAATTTCGAATTCGCGTAAGTAAACGTCAGGGGTGGAATATGTCCTGGCATACAGGCGGCGGGTTTTCACTGCTGGGAGGATACCTGACGGTTGTTTTTCTACTTGCGGGCGGCATCATTGGGCTTACTGTTTTCAATAATGTTCTAATGGGGCTTCTATCCGGAATTGGTTTCTCGGCCTTGGCTATTCCCGCCACAAATTATTACAGAAGACAAAAGCTTGACAAGCATAAAAATGAGGTGGCCGAGATTGGCGAGGCTCTCGCTTTTCAGGCGCGTCAAATGGTGCGGGAGACGGGATCAAAAACCAAACAGAAATCTTCCCAAACATCTGATACGAAAATTATTGAGATTGAGGATTCCGAGGAAGAATCGACGGATGAAAAAACATCCGGAAACGATCTTCGAAATATGTTGAGAGAAGATTAATTGCGCGATATTCAGTACTGTTCACAAATAAAAAAGGCGAGATCAACTCTCGCCTTTTAGAAGATGTTTTGACTAATTCAGAATCGGAACAGATTCAAGAAGTAGGAGATCCCGCATCGGTGTGCGGGATGACAGAATTAATACTTACAGCTTCGACCAAATCAACGGGCAAGATGCCCGTTCTAGATTATCCTCAGCGTCATTGCGCCGCTGCGGTTCATCTAATTCAGAATCAGTCAAAATCCGTAATTCGAACTTCAGAAGGCTCGCGCTCTTCACGTAATCGCTCAGACACTTCTTCCGCTCCGCGAAGCACTCTAAGCATATTCAGGCCCGCAATTTTCTCGAGCTCCTCTTCCGTATATCCGCGTCGCAGTAGTTCTGCAAACAGATCAGGGTAGGTAGTTACATCTTCCAGGCCAAGCGGCAGCGTTGGAATTCCGTCATAATCACCACCAATTCCAATGTACTCAACGCCAATTTGGTCGCGGATATGATCGATATGATCAGCCACCTGCTCCAGGGTAGATTTCGGTGCCTCATTTTCGGCGTCCCACTCTCTCATTTTTTCTGATACTACATCCGGCTTACCGGGGTTCAGATACTCTACTTTTGAGCGATATGCATTTCTTTCTGCAAAATGCTTACGACGCTCTTCGGATGTAAATGTCTCCACAAATGTCACCATCACAACACCATCTTTTTCAGGAATCAATTGCAGTACATCATCCGGCACGTTTCTGGGGTGGCCGGAAATAGCTCTTGCATTAGAGTGAGAAAACATCACCGGTGCTTCCGACACGCGAATGGCATCTTTCATGGTGGCTGCCGTTACGTGAGACAGATCCACCATCATGCCCAGACGGTTCATTTCACGAATTACCTCTTCACCAAATTCATTGAGTCCATCGTGCTGCGGGTCATCCCCGGCGGCATCAGCCCAATCCAGCGTACGGCCGTGGGTAATGGTAATGTAACGAGCTCCCAGATCGTAGAACATCCGGAGTACAGGCAGGGAGTTGGCTATAGAATGTCCGCCCTCCATACCGATTAACGAGGCAATTTTTCCATCAGCAAAAATTCGCTCTACATCATCGGCCGTCAACGCCAGCTCAAAATGGTCAGGATATTTCTCAACCATTCGGTGGACAAAATCGACCTGTTCCATCGTTTGCTTTACGGCCTCATCCTCAGGAATATTAGCGTTCACATAAACGCTCCACCATTGTGCACCTACCCGGCCCTCTTTCAGTCTAGGGATATCGGTGTGCATCGGGTTATCAAGCTGAGTGGTGTCGTAAAAATCGAGCTCAGAAAACTTGTAGTCCACCCGATTTCGGTACTGCCACGGCACATCGTTATGGCCGTCAAAAAGCGGAACACGCTCTAAAATTTCAATCGCCTGCTGGCGGTGGTCGTTATCAGATTCTGTTGCGTTTTGAGCACCCGCGCAGGATACCTGGAAAGCGAACAGAAATAGAAAAGGGAGTATGTACTGTTTTTTTAACATCGGTTATGGTTTTGAGGGTTAATTGGTAATGAATTAAGAACGTAAAGATCGTTTAAACTAAAAAGGTGGATTCAGTAACAAAGAGTAAAATCTAAAATTGACTTTTGGTTCAGGACAAATACGCTTCAATTATTCAGCCGGGGCTTCTGCATCTTCAATTTCTGAAAGGTCCACGTCATAAGGGACAAACGCTGTTCGTACACGAACCAGCGGATCGGTTTGTGTCCAGGCAAAAAGAATTCCCTCGGCGGTTTCGGCCATTCTCGGGAAGCCGCTTCGGCGGGAGGAAGATGTGATTCCTACCCGGACGGATTGATTCTCTTCTCCAATTTTCTTCATCATTACATCGCCAATTTCATCACGCTCTTCCAGCCAACTAACGTACACATCGTCATCCCGGCTGACCACAACATCAGCACGGCCGGTAAGTCGATCATTCGATATCACCTCGGGTTCGGAAAATGTCTCGCCCCTATCATCGGATGTTACCACGTGTACTTTCCTGCTGTCATCAGCCCCGGTAAACCAGGCAACCGAAATTTTATCGCCGTTGGCATCAATCCGCGGCCCATTTACCGGGCAGCCGTTAATTTGCCAGCCATCATCGTGGACTTTTACCGGTTCATTCCACTCTCCCGATTCCAAATCGTACCGGCTGATATAGATATCTCGAATTTCATCTTGCGTGCGGCCGCGATAGACAACGTAGGCGCTGTCGTCAGTTAAAATCAGATCTGTTTGGCAACAATCGCAAACCATGCCGTCAATTTCCCGTTTCCGGTTGATGGTTCCATCCCTCGAAACTTCCGCAGATCGGATTGTCATCGATTTATCGGGATCTGAATACTCATCATGGCCACGCCCTTCGGTGTTACGTCCATCAAGCCAAACTGCCAAAACACGATCATTCGTCAACGGCTCCATCGACACAAACCCGTGCTCCGTTGCGGTTCCATCAAGGTGTGGGGTGATGGGATCGGTCCATCGGCGAGCCTGCTCTTCGGGAAATACTAAATTCACATTATAGGCATACGGGCCACCCTCAATTTTTCTAAGCCAATGAGCGGCTACAACATCTCCATCTCGCGATACCGCCGATGGGAAATCTGCCCAGTTTACGAAATAATCTCTGCTTGTATTTACTGTACGAGGCTGCGACCAAGATCCATCGTTGAATGTGGCGAGCTCCACAGCGTAAAAATCCTCCTCAATCTTGGAAATCCAACTCATCGTTACCATGCCCGAGTTATCGATATGCAGATTGGGATACTGGCTCCCCACTACGGCGGGATTGCCAATATTATACTCAAACGCCGGTTGCTGCAGATCTTCTGAACAGGCGTTCATCATTAATAACATAAAGAGGGCACAAAAAATGTATCTTAATCTATCCATTCGAAATCTTTTTGGGTGATGATAATCCTTGGTATTTTCCACCTGATTTAAACAGGAAATACGTTTCCACTAAGTGATTGTGAACTCGGCACCAAAAGTTGAATTGGCAAACCCTTTTTATAAAGAGTTTAACAGAGCAAAATTGTGTTCTGCATCGAATTCACGTTGATTAAAATAATCCTGATATCTTTAACTTCCTAAATCGTTTCTATTGCTTCAATTAGATGGTATAACGCTCCATTTCGGAGATCGTGCATTATTTGACAACATCAGTACAATTGTTAATCCCGGCGAACGGATTGGCCTCGTTGGACCCAATGGTGCGGGAAAATCCACGCTTCTTAAAATTATTGCCGGCCTGCAAAACCCTGATAGTGGCTCTGTGTCCATCAGCAATGAGGAGACCGTTGGATATTTACCACAGGATGGTGTTGAACCCGACCCCGACCTGACCGTCTACGAAGAGGTGGAACAAGCATTTAAGGAAATTCTGGAGCTGCGCGATCAACTTGAGTCTCTCCAATCCAAAATGGAAAACCTGGAGCCCGGCAGTGATGAGCACAACCAAGCCATCCAGCGATTCGGCACCGTTCAGCAACAGCTCGAAAACTCCGGCTCGTACACTCTTNAAGCCGATATAGAACGAATTTTAATGGGCCTCGGGTTTGATGAAGAAGATTTTATCCGATCCACAACGGAGTTCAGTGGCGGCTGGCTGATGAGGATCGCCCTGGCGAAACTACTGCTTCGAAAGCCCACCTACCTCCTGCTTGATGAGCCCACCAACCACCTCGATATCGTATCGCTGCAGTGGATGGAGAAATTCCTTACAAACTACGATGGAGCAGTGGTTATTGTATCGCACGACAGGGCTTTTCTGGATACGGTTACAACCCGAACACTCGCTGTACGAAATGGAGACCTGGGTGATTATGCCGGTAATTACACTTTTTATGAAAAGAAATACGAGCAGGAGAAAGAGCTGCTGGAAAAGAAGTACGAAAATCAGCAGAAGGAGATAAAACAGACGCAGGAATTTATTGATCGTTTTCGATATAAAGCTACCAAAGCGAAGCAGGTTCAAAGCCGTATAAAGCAGCTTGAAAAGATGGAGAAAATTGAGCTGGAAGAGGAGCAGTCGAACATCGGGTTCAATTTTCCTCCACCGGGACGGTCGGGACAGATTGTGCTTGAGCTGAAAAACGTGGTGAAAAAATATGGCGATAACGTTGTATTCGATGGAATTGATTATGAAATAGAGCGCGGCGATAAAATTGCGGTAGTCGGACCGAACGGTGCCGGTAAATCCACGCTGATTCGTATTCTTGCCGGGCTTGAGCCGATAACGGCCGGAGAGCGAAAAATTGGGTATAATGTAGAGCCGGGATATTTTGCCCAGCACCAGGCGGATGAACTGAATCCCAAAAACACACCGCTCGAGGAGATGAAACAGGCGGCAACCGATCAGAACGAAACCCAGCTGCGTACCATTTTGGGGTCTTTTCTTTTTGTGGGTGATGATGTATTTAAAAAAGTCAGCGTTCTTTCCGGTGGTGAAAAGAGCCGTGTAGCCCTGGCAAAAATGCTGCTGACATCCGGTAATTTTCTCATTTTTGATGAGCCCACCAACCACTTGGATATGCAATCGAAAAATATTCTTCAGCAGGCGCTTCAACAGTACGAAGGCACGTTGATGATTGTATCGCACGACAGGGATTTCCTCGACCCCATTGTTGGTAAAACTCTGGAAGTACAGCCCGGCCGATTGAAAACCTGGATTGGTAATGTCAGCTATTATCTGAAATTAAAAGCTGAAGAAGAACAATCGGCAGAAGAAGCAGACCAAAAGAAAAAAGAGCAGAATAAGAATGAAGGATTGAGCCGAAAAGAGCAGCGCCGACTGGAAGCAGAAAAACGGAATGCTCTTTCAGGTAAAATTAAACCGCTGCAAAAACGACTCAACAAAATTGAAAAAGAGATTGAGGAGATGGAGGAGCGGAAATCAGAAATTGAGGAGGCGATGGCCCAACCTGATTTTTATGATGACGCCGATAATGTAAAAGAGGTCTCCATGGAGTATGAAGAGATAAAAAGCGGCCTGGCCGATAACCTTGACAAGTGGGAAGAGATCGCCGGCCGCATTGAGTTTATTGAAGAGGAGTTTGAAAATGACAGTAGATAGATAATAGTAGATGGTCTATAGACTTTATACTATCTACCATCTACTCCAAATTACTTCGCAAATATCTGGCTCTCGTCGCGGAACGCCTTGAACTCTAATGCGTTTCCACTCGGATCGAGGAAGAACATAGTAGCCTGCTCACCGGGTTCGCCTTTAAAACGAATGTAGGGATCGATCACAAACTTCTGGTTGTGTTCAATGAGTCGATCAACAAGCTTATGCCACTCGTCCCACTCCAAAATTACCCCGAAATGTTTGGCCGGTACCTCGTGGCCATCCACCTCATTTTTGGCCGATTTACCGGCATCTTCGGGGCTGACGTGCGCCACTACCTGGTGACCAAAAAAGTTAAAATCGATCCACTTTTCGGAGCTCCGGCCGGTTTCGCAGCCCAAAACATCCCGATAAAATATGAGGGTATCTTTTAGCTCTTTTACTGGAAATGCGAGGTGAAAACGGGGGATTTTGGAATCGGACATAATTAGTTGGTTTAAGATTTTCTGAAATTATAAAGGGTGACGGTTCTAAAATATAAGAATTCAGAAGTCAGAACCTTAAAACCTCCAAATTCTGACAACAACTTACGGTTCAAGCCGGTTCTCAAGGTCTCTCAGAAATGATTCGATCCGATCGGCATTTACACCGATATCACTTCGACCTATTCTGGATTTCGATCGCATATCAACCCGCGACCCATCATCGGTTTCAGTTATGCGAAGTACCACATCGTCCTTAAATCCAAACCAGGCCAGCTTTTCGGTCGCCTCCACCCGTCCCTCCTGACGGTTGATGCTCACCAAGTCCCAATTCCGTGAAACAATCAGTGTTACAATCTCATCAATCACTTCTTGTTTGGGAGCGGCCGTCATTAGCGGCTGCACGTTGGGATAAGCTTCCCGCTGTGCTTCAGCGGCCTCCTCACCGGAATATTCAGGTGGATTTTGGGCATCCTCACGCAGACGAACCATCGCGACAAATTCAGGCGGATTTTCCATATCGGTTGTAATATCGTGAATGGGTGGTACGCCCTGGGCTTTCTGTTGCCAATAAAGCGCGGTACCGGAAATCAGCAGCGTAAACATCACCCCTACAACCAACATGGAGACAGCTTTTGCGCCGGATTTTTTCATAAAAAAGAGCGCCAAAAGTTGTGCAACTAACAGACCAATTGCAGCATATGCGCTATATCGGAGCAGAGAAAACCCCATTCCAAGTGTCCATAATTCCCACTGGTATCCGTAACCGGAGAGAATAAAAGTTAACGTTGCCAACAACGAGAGATAGAAGAGTGCCTTTGCGATGAATTGTTTCATAAGTATGCAGTTAAGTGTGATTGTAGAATGCCAATATAGAATTTCGTCAGATCAAAACAACAACAAACGATTAGCAATTCATTTTTCTGCGCTAACTAAATGTATGTCAGTATTTACATTAGCCTTCGTGTGTAAATCGCCTTATTTTTCGGTACTGAAAAAATAATCAAACCAACTAAAATTTTACCTCATGGAAGGATCTGTTCGCGTTCGTTTTGCCCCCTCACCCACCGGTTTCCTACACGTAGGTGGCCTTCGCACGGCACTTTACAACTACCTGTTTGCCAAACATCATAAGGATGGAAAGTTTATCCTGCGGATTGAGGATACCGACCAGAGCCGATACGTTGAAGGTGCCGAACAGGATATTATAGATTCCCTGAACTGGTGCGGCATGGAGGTAGACGAGAGCCCGCATCACGGAGGAGACTACGGCCCGTACCGGCAAAGTGAACGGAAGGAGCTGTATCACGAGCATGTGGAGAAGCTGATAGAATCAGGCCATGCGTACTACGCATTCGATACACCCGAAGAGCTGGATCAAATGAGAGAACGGCTGCAAAAATCGGGAAATCCATCGCCAAAATATGATGCCATTACGCGTCAATCTATGAAAAATAGTCTCACACTCCCGGCTGATGAGGTAGAGAAAAAATTAGAGAATGGCGATGAGTATGTAGTTCGCCTGAAAGTGCCGCGACGGGAATCGATCCGGTTTGAAGATATGATTCGCGGACACGTTTCGTTTGAATCGAAAGGCCTTGATGACCAGGTACTTCTTAAATCAGACGGAATGCCTACCTACCATCTGGCAAACGTGGTGGATGATCACGAAATGAAAATTACACACGTAATTCGCGGCGAAGAGTGGCTCAGTAGTGCTCCCAAGCATATTCTGCTCTACAACGCATTTGGCTGGGAAGCTCCGCAAATGGCACACCTTCCGCTAATTATGTCGCCAAGTGGTGGAAAGCTTTCAAAACGAAAAGCAGAACAGGAAGGAATTCCCGTAAATACGAAAGAGTATATCAAACAGGATTACGAGCCCGAAGCACTTGTAAACTTCCTCGCCTATCTCGGCTGGAGCCCCGGTGACGACAGCGAAGTACACTCCCTTGATGAACTTTGCGAACTATTCACCCTCGATCGGGTCAGCAAAGGCGGCGCAGTGTTTAATCATAAAAAATTGTTGTGGTACAACGAACAGTACCTGCGCGAAAAACCTGTCGAAAACATTATCGGGCGGGTGAAGAAAGTAGCTGATGAACAGGGTGTGGATACCAAAAGTGATGAGTACCTGAAAGAAGCAATTAATCTGGTTATCGAACGGGTAAGTAAAATCGACGAGATCCTTACCATGGGGAGCTTCTTCTTTGAAGCCCCGGAAGAGTACGATGAAAAAGCCCTCAAAAAGTGGAAAGATAACAGCGGCGAGCTAGTCAGCGATTACAAAGCTGCTGTTGAACAACTTTCCGATAACGAGTTTGAGGCCAAAACACTTAAATCGAAACTCGAAGATGTTATCGAAAAGCATGATGTAGGATTCGGCAAATTAATGATGCCGCTCCGAATTGCCGTTACCGGTCAAGGGTTCGGCCCCGATCTCTTTACATCCATGGAGCTTTTGGGCAAGAAAACGGTTATCAACCGATTAGAAACAGCGTTGGAAAAGCTGGGATAGCTTAAGCACTCGACCGTCGAATTAACTCGACGGTCGAGTATCTTAAAAAATCCCCTTTAATACCTGTGGGTTAATTGTTTGGTACGAGAACTTTCTAAACTCGCTTGATCTGCTTGGTAAATCTAATAGCTCTGTAGCTAATTCTACATCACAAATGGCATTACCAGTCATACCGCAATACTCACTGTAGGAAGAAAACTCCCACCCTCCCGGATAATCAGTCAATTTTGCTTTTAACGGGTTTTGATGAATGTATAAAAAGCACGTCAGCGGATAATTCGAGTAACGGTCAGAATCAATAATTAATGACTTTGCTTTCGTACCCTTTCTAAACAGTGACCCACTTCGATTGTACGCTTTGTTTATGCCTTTGGTATAAGAGCTCAGCAGAACCGAAATTGACCTGTTAAGCGGTTTTACTTTAGATTTCTCTTTTAAGGCTAATTGATCATACTCTTCCGGAATTTCAATCATCCAATGAAAATGATTCGGCATTAAGCACCACGCCAAAATATTACAATGAAGCAACAGGTGTTGCTTCACCTTATCCAAGAAGTAGTAGTAATTTTTTCGTTCAAAAAATATTCTTTGATGATTGTTCCCCTGATTGTAAACGTGATAAATATTCCCTCCCAAAAATTCCATTCTCCCCCTCTCTAATGCTTATTACTTATGTTTTAACAATATCTAATCAACATAAAAAAGGTATTTCAGTCAAGATTAAACTTATACTTAATCCTACTCGACCGTCGAATCACTCGACGGCCGAGTGCCCCCACTTTTTTTGTATTACATTATCGCTGAAACCTACTATATTGATGTAATAAGACTAATAATAAATCAAGCTTATGAAACTGTTCCTCAAAATTCTCGCCGGTTTTCTCATCTTCATTATTGTAGCCGTAATTGGGCTAAACCTCTACTTTACCGACGATCGGTTAAAGTCGATGATACTTCCTGAAATACAAGAAACCGTAGGTACCGAGGTTGAGGTCGAGCGTATCTCCCTCACTTTTTTCAAAACATTCCCCCGATTTGGTGTTGAGCTGGATCAATTTATGCTCCCCGATCCCGAAGGCGAACCGGTAGCAAGCCTCGAGCAGATGATTCTAGGCGTAGAGCTGTTTCCGCTTCTCCGTAGCGAACTCTCCGTATCACAACTCTCCATGAATCAACCCATAATCAACTACAGGGTCTATGCCGACAGCACCTCAAACATCGATTTCCTTCTCGCACTTGCCGAAGAGGAGCCCGATGAACCGGCCGACGAAGAGGGATTTGCCATCGCAATTCCTGAGTTCTCTCTAAACGGTGGTGCCATAAATTATCGTAATGATCTTGATACCACACTGGTACAAATTGCCGATTTAGACGCAACAATTTCCCTTCGGTTTGATGAACTTATTGAAACAACTGTGGTGTCCGAAATCGGGTCTATCAATGCATCCATGGGTGGCACTCAATACCTCGAAAATTTATCACTCAGCCTCAATCAAACCTCTACCCTCGATCTCGAAAACGAGCTACTAACACTATCAGAGGGAGATCTATCCATCCGAGGACTTGGCCTGCGGCTTAGCGGCACCGTGGCCGATTGGGGAGAAGGCACACCGGAACTCGATCTTCAATTCTCTTCCAGTTCAGAGAACTTTGGCGAACTTTTACGACTCGCCCCACCCGAATTTGACGAGCAGCTTGAAGGCCTCGAAACCCGCGGTTCTCTGGTGTTGGAAGGATCAGTTAGCGGCCGGTTTATAGAAGACGACCTCCCCCGCTTCGATCTCTATGTAGATGTACGAGACGGCTATGTGCAAAACCCGGATCTGCCCGATGCCATCGAAGATATTGAGCTGGAGATAACTATTAATAACGATCTTGCAACCATCGAGCACTTTCGGGCGCGAGCCGATGAAAATCGAGTTTCTGCTTCCGGATCTATCGAGCGTCCTCTCGAAGAGGACGGCCTCTTTTCACTGGAATTTGATGGAGATGTGGATCTCGCCACGGTCAGCAACTTCTACCCTATTGAAGAGTTTGGCGTACAACGCCTCGGCGGATTACTGGCAGCAAGCGGAACCGCCAACGGGCGGCTGGATCAACCCGAAGAAGCGTCATTTTCCGGGCAATTTTCCCTTTCCGATGGCTCTTTACAGTATCAAGACGTTCCCAACGCCATTGAGGATATCAACGCGATTATACAAGCAAATCAAGATCGTGTGGTAATTGAAGAGTCCGGGTTAAGGGCTTCAACGAACCGATTTTCGATGTCAGGAAGTGTAGATTACCCGCTGGATGAAGATCGCCTGAATGTAGATCTCACATCGAACCTCGATTTTGATCTTGCCACCATCAAAGACTTTTACCCTATTGATACCGACACGCTCGATATGCACGGAAATTTATCTGCAAATGTAACACTTCGCGGAAATCCCGACCCGGACAATCTCGAAAATCTACTCCAGCAAAGTACGTTTGAGCTTCAGAACGGCTATATCGCTCACAAAAGTTTTGGACGGCCGATTGAAGATCTCGTTCTGGAAGCAGAGGCTACATCAACCCGACTGCAAATTTCCCAGGCGCGATTCCGTACCGGCGAAAACAACCTCGCCATGTCGGGTTCAGTTGCGGATTATCTGAGCGATGATCCACAGTTTGACCTCTCGTTTGACGGAAATGCACTGCTCGGCGACATCGCAACCTACTACCCATTGGAGCCGTGGATTGAGGAACTGACGGGTGATGCCGAAATGAGGCTGAATGCACAAGGACCGGCCGGAGATCCGTTTCAAATTCAGCTGAACGGCCGGATGGAGGTCAGTAATGTAAGCGCACGAGGTGATTCGCTGCCACTGCCCGTTACCGATTTGCGCGGAATTCTCAACATCACCCCGACTGAGATGAACCTCGAAGATTTTTATATGAACTACGGGTCATCCGATATTGTCCTCGAAGGGACCCTCGAGAACTATCTAGGATTTCTGCAAGAGCATGAAGATACGTCCACCATGCCGGCTATTTCGGGATCGTACAGAAGCGATCTCCTCGACATGGATGAAATGATTGACTGGGATGAAGAGGCCGATCCTAACGAGCCGATTCCCATTGAGCTGCCAAACCTCACATCTGTGGTAACTGCAGAAATTGGGGAGCTGATATTTTTCGGTATCTCCATAACCGACATCACAGGCCAGGGACGCACCACTCCCGATCAAATCTTCATGGAAGATGCCCGCGCTACAATGTTTGATGGCACCGCTACGGGCGAAATGGAGTGGAATGTTCCGCGGCCCGATCGGTCGGATATTACGTTTAACGGAGAACTCAGCGAACTTACGGCAAGCGCCTTTTTCCGCGAAACCGGCTTCCTAGGCGAAGACAGCAACTTCCACGAATATATATCCGGTGATTTCAGCACGGAAATCCGATATTTCTCCGAACTCGATGAAACCGTAACGCCCGATATGACCACCACAGATGCCGAAGGAAATTTTGGAATGACCCGAGCCAGCCTCAATAACCACCCGATTCAGGAGCGCGTTGCCGATCTGCTTCGGGCTGATGAACTTCGACGCGTAAATCTGGATGAATGGAACGCAAACTTTACGATTCAAGACACCGTGCTGACTCTTACCGATTTCCGTTTAACAAGCGATAACATTGGGCTTGAACTCGAAGGAACACAGCATATGGTTACCGAAGTGTTGGACTTCAAAGCCACCATATTCCTTCCTGAACAGTTTAAAAGCACCATTGCGAGCGTAATTTCAAACCGTGCGGCGGATGCACTTCAACAGGATGATGGCACTATTGCCGTTCCCCTTTTAATAACCGGTACTTCCGAAGATCCACGCGTACGGCCCGACAGCAGCATCATCCAGGATATTATTGAGGATACACTCAGAGATGGCGCCCGGGATGCCGTTCGCCGAATTTTTGGTGGAAATTAAACAACTTTTCCCTGCACTTTTCTGTATACCACGAATAGTGCAGGGCTTTCCTCCTTTCCACTTCATCAAATAACCAAAGCAGTTTCCTCATCTGTTTTGTATTTTGGATCTGAATTTTTCAAATCATTATCTATGGACAACAATTATATCACCTGGGGACCCGACCCCGTCATATTTACCATCCCCCAATTTGAACTACCTATTCCCATCTCCATTTTTGGGCTGATTCTTGCAGCGATCCTTTTCTATTTCGGGCTGCAAAAATTAAAAGCAGATGCTCCCAAAAATGAATCCCCCGCTGAATGGAAAGGTTGGGCGTTAGCCATCGGAGCATTTATTGTAGGTCAACTGCCATTTTTACTTATTCAATCACCATCACTCGAAAATATTGGCCCTATTGAGCCCCGTTGGTACGGCTTGATGTTCGCCTCTGCCTTTATTTTCGGCTATCTGATCACATCAAAAATGTACAGCCACGCCGGACGAACCCAGCAAGAGCTCGACCGGCTCCTGATTTATGTACTTATCGCCACGGTGATTGGTGCACGCTTGGGACACGTCATGTTTTACAACCCCGATTTTTATCTGCGAAATATTCACCTGATACCACAGGTTTGGACCGGTGGACTTGCAAGCCATGGAGCGGCAATCGGTATTATTATAGCGATGTACTTGTACGTTCGTAAAACGAAAAAAATGACCTTTTTCTGGCTTGCTGATCGTGTTGTTCCCGGAGTGGCTATCGGAGGAATGTTTATCCGAATCGGTAATTTTATGAATTCCGAAATACTGGGGCGCGAGACCGATCTGCCATGGGCCGTTGTTTTTGAAATCGCCCCCTCACTCGAAGCTGCTGAGCGGATGATTCCCAGGCACCCATCCATGCTGTATGAGTCGCTGCTCTGTATTATTGTTTTGGCTGTGCTCTGGTTTATCTACAAAAAATATCAAAACCGCCCACCTGAAGGCTCTCTATTTGCAACCTTCCTGGTCATGCTTTTCACCGGACGATTCCTGATCGAATTTACCAAACTGCACCACTCAGAGTTTGAAGCAAGCTGGGCGCTGAATATGGGGCAATGGCTCAGTATTCCGCTCGTAGCTTACGGAATTTGGGTACTTGTGAAACAGGTTGATTGGAGTAAACAGGGGAAGTAGGAGTTGAAGAAAAACTCCAAGGTTTACCAAAAAAGGGTGTCATCCCGCACCTGTCTACCGAAGCGCCAGCGCAGGCAGGCTTGATCCCTTGTGCTGAATTTGTTTCAGTGCGGCATCTTCTACAGTAGATCAACGGTAATTATCACCCAGTTGATGGACTAATTTTCAATACGGTGGTGTTGCCCCCTCTTGTATTCTCCCCCACCCGCGGGGGAGAAATACCAATTAGATTAAAAATCATAAGCCCCTCCCTGTTTCGTTCTTTTGCGAAATGGGGAGGGGTTTGGGGTGGGGCAAAACCGCTACGGCACCATGTCGCTGAGGGTTATGTACAACGGGCAGTGAGCGAAGCCATCCCGACGGCTTTTGATTCGGAGCTTGCCCGTTGATTTGTTTGAAGTTTAATGCAAAAGAATCTACTTCCATTCCCGGGCAAGCTGCCCGGGGTACCTGGGTACCTGGGTACGTGTACAATTTTAGCAAGTAACATAAATTCCCCAGCGTCCCCGCACCACTGCGGTTCATCACGAACTTCCCCAAATAAAGGATAACCAATAACGAAGGAGACCCCGCATCTCCGCTCTACTTCGTACCTGCAGGCAGAAGTATATCCAACTTGTTGCTATCCATCAGAGAAGTATCGACACACAGGCGTGCGGGGTGACGCCTTGGTGGTCACTAGGTTGAAAATAAATTTAGAGACATGACAATTTTAATGATGATAGTCCTTTTCTCACGCCCTTTTGAACAGTCTTAGGTCTATTATTAGACTAAACTATTCCTAAAACATAAACTGGAAATTTCCACTCAGTCCAAAGCTCTCCCCGTCTTCGTGGAAATCAGCCAGTGCATTTATCTGCAGGGTGATAACTGATGTTGCAAAGTGGTTCCAGCCCAGAACAAAACGGTTGGAGTTAGAATCCGTAACGTCGTATGAGAGGTGATCCCAGCGACCCACAACTTCATTTTGGTCGTTAATTTTGTTTCCAAGTGTGGCATACATTCCGGTGATCCGCTCGTTGGCTACCGACCCCTCTTCAAAACTGGTTTCCAGAAATTCAAACGTTCCAAACCACACATCAGAATCGAAGGTAGCGTACGCACCGTAAATCAGCCGATCTGTTGCGGTGATACCCGTATTTCCAACAGCATGATCTTCGGTGTTGTTGATGGCACCATTTGCCCCGATATACAGAGATTTGCTGCCGCCAAGATCAGCGGTGTACCCCAGTTTTGCCAGGTACATAAAGTAGCCGTCGTTATTTCTATCAAAACCCTGCCCATTAAACATGGAGAGATTGTAATCGAAATTACCGAGATCACCTTTTGCCGATACACCAATTTCACGAACGTTATTCAGGGTACCCACCAATCGAGCACGGTTAATCACATCCGTAGCGCCGGGGTTCGGTTGCAGGTCGAGTGCGATATCCGGCTTTTGGATACCTGCTACAATTTCAAACTCTTCGGCAAATTCGTAGCCGACGTTAATATCGAGCAGACTGAAATCGCGGGAAAAATCCATCTGGAAAAAGTAGTTAAAGTTGTTATCCAAATCGCCGTGCATAATTAACAAACCGTTTCCAAAACCGAAGCTTCGTCCACCGTTAAAGTCATCATTTTCGAATGAAAAGTTTGCCCGCGATTGTAAAAGCAGACTCACATTAAACGACTCATTTTTGAGCAAGTTCGTCATCTCATCAGTCAACGGTTCATCCGACTGAGCAAATAGATTTGAGAATGAAAATATAGTTAGTGTAACAAGTAGTAATAGGGACTTCAAATAGGCCATTTTACCTTATTAATTCTTCTAAAATTTATATTTCGGTTAAATTAAATCGTTTCGTTGCATCCCTTTTTAAGCGGAGAAATTCCTTTGAGAGCATTTTTTGTTGTCTGTCTGTAGATTTTTGGAACTCCCATGTAAAAATACATCCGCCGGGAAAGCAGCCATGAAGGTAAATAATATCAACCACACCTTCATATTTAATCCCCTGCCTATATGTAGCTATTTTATATTGACTTGTCTGGGGGACTCTATCCTGCTTGAACCGAAACTCTCCAACCCTCTCTCTTTCATCAAAATAAAAAAAAGCCGCCGGACCGGTTTGATGGAAATCAATCCAACAAACAGCCCAACGGCTTCTTTGGCAATTATTTCGTTATCGCTTTACATGCTGATGATTTAAAACTGAAACTGGAAATTACCGCTTAGTCCAAAGCTTTCGCCGGCGTCATCAAATTCTCCAAGAAGATTTACCTGGAAACTAATTACGCTAGTGGCCTGATGATTCCACCCCAGTGTAAACAGGTCAAAATCACGGTCAGCTACATCCCAATTTTGATGTTCCCATCTGGCAAGTACTTCATTCTGATCTGAGATTTTATGACCACCCGTTAAATAAAATCCGGTAATCGTTTCGTCCACCAACTGTCCGGCTGGGGTAAGTCGTGTATCGAAATTGGTGCCAAGCAGCTCAAAAGACCCGAACCAAACATCACTATCGTAATCTGCAAATACTCCATACGCAATTCGATCGCTCATAGAGAATAGCCCTGTATTACCCACCGGTTCATTTTGGCTCGTATTTAAGAATCCATTACCACCCACATAAAGTGATTGGTTCCCGCCCAGATCAATATTATATCCAACTTTTGCCAGGTACATAAAGCGGTCATCATTTCCGAGAGTTCTCAATCCAAATCCATTATAAACAGATACGGTATAATCAAAATTGTCAACGGTACCCTCAGCACTTATCCCAATTTCCCGGGAGTTAAGCATGGTACCAATTAACCGTGCCCTGTTAATGAAATCCGTATCACCGGGGCTTGGCTGCAGATCTAACCCAATATCCGGTTTCTGGGCTCCGGCTTTAACAGAAAATTGTTCAGAAAATGTATATCCAAGAGCAAGGTCAATCACTGGCCTTTGCCGCAGAAATTCCATCTGAAACGTATAGTTAAAATTGTTATCCAATTCACCACGGAATGAGAGCCTGCCAACACCTAGTCCAAAATTCCGGCCATTGTTAAATCCATCTTCAGAAAACGAATAATTAGCGGTTGATTGAAGCAGTATTCCAACATTGAAAGGATCACTTTTAAGCAGATCAGTCATTTCATCGGTGAGTGGCTCATTGGTTTGAGATAAACCCGATGAAACTGTTAGAAAAATAAAGGTTAGTAGCAGTATTAATTTTTTCATGATTGAGAATAATTTAGAATTGATAAGGTACTTTGTATTTATACCAAGACAGTAAAACTGTTATCCTACCTGCTATGTTCCAATCTTTTACGGCCTTCTTGTTAGAAATAGAGTTGAGCTTATCGTACATTTACAGAAACATCAAATAACAAATAGAGAGCATTTTTGAAAAATATCAAATTTGGCACCGACGGCTGGCGAGCAATTATTGCGGATCAATATACATTCGAAAACCTGACATTTGTTGCGCAGGCAACAGCCCGTTGGATTACAGAGGAAAAAGTTACAAAAAATGGAATTGTCATCGGCCACGACGCCCGGTTTATGGGGCGTGAATTTACTGAACATGTAGCTTCGGTATTCGCTGCAATGGGAGTTCCCGTTCGCATGGCAGACAGCATTACTCCCACACCGGCCGTAAGCTGGGGAGCATTGAATTTTGATGCTGTTGGCATCGTAATAACGGCCAGTCATAATCCACCAAACTACAACGGATTTAAAATTAAAGCGCCCTTTGGTGGATCAGCCACCCCCGATCAAATTGCGGCCGTTGAAGCGCGATATGATCAATTTGATCCGGATTTAGAAGTTGCACCGTACAAAACCTATTTGAAAACCGGCCGGATTCGAGAAATTAATCTAACGGAGCAGTATACCGATGTGATTCGGGAACGGATTGATATAAATGCTATTAAAAATAGTGGAGTACGCATTGGGCACGACCCGATGTTCGGCTCCGGAATGGGGGTAATTAAAGCACTTTTGGGTGAACAGGTTTATGAACTGCATGGAGAGGTGAATCCATCATTTAAAGGAACAGCTCCCGAACCTATTGAGAAGAACCTGGAGGAATTTTCGACATTCATCAAACAGAACAATTGCCAAATTGGAATTGCAAACGATGGAGATGCCGACCGAATCGGCCTGATGAATGAGAACGGTGAGTTTGTGGATTCACACCGAATATTAAGCCTGCTCGTAAAATATCTGCACCGGGAGAAGGGATTGAGCGGCACCATTGTGAAAACATTTTCAACCACTAATATGCTCAACAAGCAGGCGGAAAAGTATGGGCTGCCGATTGAAACAACCCCGATTGGGTTCAAATATATCGCGGAAAAAATTGTGAACGAAAATGTACTTGTAGGCGGCGAGGAGTCCGGCGGATTGGCCGTCAAAGGCCATATTCCTGAGCGGGACGGACTTTTTATTGGCCTGCTCATGACGGAAATGATGGTAAAATCGGGCAAAAAGCTGAGCGAACTCGTCCAAGAACTATTTGATGAGTTTGGCGAGCACGCCTACTATAGAAATGATATGCATACTGAAGAGTCGAAAAAACTGGCCATGATTGACCATTGTGAAAACAAAAAAATGGATGAGATTGCCGGCCTGAAAGTTGTTGACTGGCAGTTTACTGATGGCATCAAACACCTGATGGAAGATGGTTCGTGGCTACTGGTGCGTCCTTCAGGTACCGAACCGGTACTTCGTATTTATTCCGAGGCACCCACTGCAGATCAGGCGCGCAAACTGGTTGATGAAGCCAGTAAGAAAGTAGATACTTTTTAAAATATACTCTTGTGAAATGGCTGAAGAGAATTCTAAAAGCGCACTCCCTATTTGGCTCACCTCAATCTGTGGCGGTGCCTTAGCACTTGGAGCCATAGCCCAATTTACGCCGTTATTGCCGGGCAGTATTGCTATCGGTTTCTACCTGATTTCGTACGCCACCGGTGGATACGAAGGGTTCCTGAACACCTTTAGAGATTTTCGCAACTGGGAGCTGAACATCGATTTTTTGATGATTGCAGCGGCCATTGGTGCGGCCACGCTGAACCAGTGGATCGAGGGGGCTATTCTGCTGTTCCTCTTTTCGCTTAGCGGAGCGCTGGAAAGTTACGCATTGGGAAAAAGCCGGAATGCCATTCACTCCCTGTTAAAACTTCGGCCAAATCAGGGGCTTAAACTGCTGCCCGATGGGTCAGAAAAACTGGTTCCTATTGAGGAGCTTGCCATCGGCGACACGGTAATTGTAAAACCGGGCGAACACATTCCCATTGATGGAACCATCACGCGTGGTGAGACAACGGTAGATCAGTCTGCGATTACCGGAGAGAGTATTCCGGTGCCCAAAGAGAAGGGCGATAAAGTTTTTGCCGCTACGCTTAATGAGAACGGGGTGATCCACCTGGAGGTAACCAAACCGGCAAAAGATACCACCGTTGCAAAAATTATTGAGCTGGTTGAGAGCGCACAAAAAAATCAGGCGAAAACACAGCGTTTTCTCGATACGTTTGAACCCCGATACGCAATCACCGTTGTCATTGCCGTTATTCTTCTTATCCTGATTCCCTGGGGGCTTCTGGAACACGATTTTGACAGTACATTTTACCGAGCTATGACGGTTCTGGTGGTGGCATCACCCTGTGCGCTAATTATCAGCACGCCGGCATCTATTATTTCTGCAATTGCCAATGGAGCTAAAAACGGAATTCTGTTCAAAGGCGGAGCGCATGTTGAGCAAACTGTAGGCATCAATACTATTGCGTTTGATAAAACCGGAACACTAACACAGGGAACACCACAAGTTACCGACCTTTTCTCTTTTGATGATAATTCCGAACAATTTTCGACGGAAAACGACCAGATCAATGAACTTCTTGCCATAGCTGCCGGCTGCGAGCAGCACTCCGAACACCACCTTGCCGAAGCAATTGTTCAAAAAGCGGCAGAGGATAACATCAAACCGTACCCCGTTGAAAATATGAAAGCTACTCCCGGCCAGGGTGTAGAGGCAGATTTCGATGGTGTAAAAGTTGCGGTGGGAAATAATAAAATGTTTGAAGGTTCTATCACCGGCTGGAATGAAGCGATTCCCGACAAGGCAGAAGAACTGCGTAAAGATGGGAAAACAGTTGTGTATGTGGTAAAAAATGGGCGGCCTGTCGGTATTATCGCGTTGGCTGATCAAGTTCGCCCGGCGGCTGCGCAAATGATCAGGCAGCTGAAAAAACTGGGTATCAACAAAATAGTTATGCTTACGGGAGATAATCGTGGCGTTGCCGAAGCGATTGCCAAGGAGCTGGGAATTGATGAGGTGTATGCAGATCTGCTTCCCGATGAGAAAGTGGATAAGGTTGAGGAGCTTAAAAAGTCAGGAATGGTGGCGATGGTTGGGGATGGCGTAAATGATGCTCCCGCCCTGGCAACGAGTCACCTCGGCATTGCCATGGGGGCGGCCGGAACCGATGTTGCACTCGAAACAGCCGATGTGGTTTTGATGGGCGATGACCTCACAAAACTGCCCTACCTGCTCCGTCTCTCCAGAAAATCGAAGCGGGTTGTTTGGCAGAATATCATTTTCAGCATGGCCGTAATCGTAATGTTGCTGTTTGGCGTATTTTTAATCGACCTTCCGCTTACCCTGGGTGTGATAGGCCACGAGGGTAGCACGCTGTTGGTTGTACTGAATGGGCTACGCTTATTGGGCCGCGGCGGTTTAGCAGAGAGCGTATAATCAGTTTTAATAACGATTATCAAATACGAAATAATTCAACCATTATTCATTAGTATTTACAACAATACTAATCACATTACCCTATTTTACAGATATGAAGAAAATTTTCGGCACCCTACTTTTCTCACTACTTTTGCTTGTCAGTTGTTCTGATGATACCGCCGATACATCTTCAGATTCGGCTACGTCCATTACATCAGCACAGGCTGAACTGCGAGATCTGTCCGATTCATTTTCTGTTTCATCCGAAGTTGAGGCCTACACCCGTGTATATATAGCCTCCCGAATGAGCGGTTTAATTGAAGAAGTTCATTTTGAAGAGGGAGAGCAGGTAAACCGTGGAGATCTGTTAGCGAAGCTGGATGTTCGTCAGCAACAGATTGAATTGCGCCGGGCCAATGCTACACTCAGCGAAGCGAAAGATGCTTTCGAACGTACAGAACAGCTGTACGAAAGAGATGCTGCAACCCGGGCAGAATATTTAACGGCACAACGAGATTTTGAGCAAGCCAAAAGTGATGTGGAGTTGTTGGAATGGATGATCAACTTTGGCAGTATTCGTGCACCGATAGACGCTGTTGTAACTTCGCGACTGGTTGAAGTTGGAAATAACGTATCCGAAAATGAACGGATGTTTACCCTGGCCGATATGGATCTGCTTGTAGCCCGTCCCGGAGTTTCAGAACGAAACCTTTCCCATTTAGAAGAAAATCAAGAAGTTGAAATTGCGCTGGATGTCTATCCGGATCGAACATTTACCGGATCAATTCGGCGAATTTTTCCTGAAGCTGATCCCACAACACGACTTTTTACCGTAGAAGTGGAAATTCATCAAGAAGAGGATAAACCAATAATTCGCCCCGGGTATCTTGCCCGAACGAAATTTACGGGTGATCGGCGAGACGATGTCCTCACGGTACCTTCCGAGGCATTAGCTGATCGCAATGGAGAAACCTACCTTTTTGTAGTTAATGACGATGAAACCTCCGTGGAAATGCTATCCGTGGAGGTGGGTACTCAGCGCGGCGGTTACGCTGAAATTATATCCGGAATTGAAAAGGGAGCTAAGGTTGCTGCATCCAATTTAGATGCACTCGATGACGGTACATCTATACAG
>SL_4KL_010_BRINEDRAFT_10000295_pt1 | contig 25228 bp, 27 predicted proteins | sample SodLak_010_BRINE_2_FD_10664 | JGI IMG/M metagenome (IMG submission 10664) | reverse complement strand
AATCTTTATTTTTTTTGATTGGAATATGTTTTTATAACTAAACAAGTGTTAATCCGTTAGACATGTTCGGATTTCTTTCAAGCATATTCACGTCTAAGAAAGAGAAGTACTCTACAGCTTCTAATATTGAGGAAGCAGATGTTCTATACTTAGGTAAGACTGATAGAAGAACTCAAAGAAAAATGATTAACTCGTTAGATAAAAAAGGGCTTGATACTCGTTTAGTTTATCAAGAAGATATAGAATTTACTTCCGATGAGGTTCTAATTGAAGGAGTAAGTCTGGAAGAGCTAGAAAGCGAGAAAAAAGTGATCTGGCGACCTAATACGTTTTTAAATAAGAAAAAAGACTTAGAAGATGTATCAGATTATGCTCATTTAGCCAGATCTGAAAAACTGGACTTTACATCAGATCCTCTAAGGACTCCTCTTATAGGTGACAAGAAGAAAACTAAAGAGATATTAGGCTCTTATGGGGTGGAAACTCCGGAAAGTTATGATAGTTTAGAAGAAGTTGATAAAGCCTTATCCTCTGGAAAAGAAGTAGTGAAAAAGAATAACTTTGGTAAAGGCGGAAAGGATTTTGAACATATTGAAGATACCATAAACTCTTTTGATGAAAATAAGTTATATGAAGAGTGTATAGACCACTTTAGCAATAACTCAGTCCAAGATAGAAGAATGTATTTAGTTGGAGGACGCGTAGTTTCTTTAGCTGAAAGAAGAGCATCAAATGAAAGTTTCAAGCCTAAAAACATTGATAATGGCGGCTACTTCACAGATGTTAACGAAATGAATCATAGCGAAATAAATCTAGCTGAAAAAATTACAGAAAGTTTCGGAGAAGGAATATACGCCGTAGACTACATTAAAAATGAGAATGGAGAGGTAAAATTCCTAGAACTTAACGATACACCAGGAACGAAGATTAATCGATTAGATTATAACGTAGATATTTTTGACGAAATAGCTGAATATCTTGAAGATCCTGACACCTATATCAAGAAAGATTTAATTGCTGAAGATTTAAGAGAAGATTTGAACATAACTCGGTCAATTCATGAAACTTCAGTAGACCCATTTGCTTATCTGGAACGAATGCATCATCCTGTAACAAGCTACGCCGGAAATAATCATAGTTTAGCTTTATAACCTCAGAAGTCTATTTAAAACCGGTTAGCAGGTGTATTTATAAATAAAGAATATAATAAATTAAACTATACGAGGTATAACTAAAAACATGGAAGAAATCATAGCCCAAGTTGCAGCATCACCAGAAGCACTTGTAGTTGGCGCAATCGTTGGATTCGCCGCAGCAAAACTAACAGGAAGAAGAAAAAGTGGAATGGGTGGAGGATTCTAAAATGGATATGAAAAAATTCAGAAACTACATGTACAAAGTTGAAAACATACTAGACGAACTAGTAATTGTACTCCTATCTGTAGGTGCAGTAGTAGTAGCAGCATGGACAGTATTATCAGCACCTGAAGAAGCAACAATACTAAGCTTTGGAGAAAGAATCTATCCTTGGATCACAATGCTTGCACTGATGATTATAGGTAGAGAACTATGGCTAATGAATAGAAAAGTTTCACACTACCTTGAATCACAGGAGTAACGGTGAATAATTAAGTGACAGGATTCCAAGATTTACTAGCTTCAATGGCCGACGCAGGTTTTTTCGTAGGCCTTTTACCTTTTGTTTTAGCTTATCTACTATTCTTTGTAGCACTTAAACAAGTACCAATATTCAAAGAGCAAGGAGACGACAGATTCCCTGCACTAGTATCACTAGTACTAGCATTCTTTGTAGCTAGATTTGTATCAACAACACCTGCATACCAAGAGTTTTTCGTAGATTATCTTGGATTCATAGCAATTGCCGTAACAGGACTACTAGGACTACTAATTGTAATATCCTTTGTAGGACTGGATATCTGGAGAGACGGCGAAGGAGGTAATATAGCAGGATATATTTTACTATTAGTAGTATTAGCCGGATTCTTTGTTACAGGAGGAGCAGAACTATTCACTCCTGACGATCTGGACGACAATGTAGCACAAGAAGCAGTAAACATTGTCGAGTTTGTGATTGACTCAGGCTTAATCTGGATACTACTAGTCCTAGCAATATTCTGGTGGACTCTAAAACCAGCAGAAACCAACGATGATGACAGACACATATCAATACCAGAAACCTTCTTCCCACGACGTGGTGGAGAAGAGTAAACAGGTGAACCAATATGGCCTTTGAAGTTATAGTTGAAACCATGGTTGAAATGACAGTTTTCCAACTGTTCTTTCCATGGTTAGTAGTTTTAGCAGTAACATACGGAGCATTAACAAAGTACGAATTNATCAGCGAGGATGAATCAGTTAACGGCGTTCTTGCTTTAGGTATAGCTTTCATGGCCGTAGGAGGATCCTTCTTATTCATCCCTGAAGGACTTTTAAGCCACGTAGTCGCAGCATTAACATTTACAATATTTGCCGTAATCGGGCTGATGATTGTACTAGCTATAGCAGGTTACGATCTATCACAGCTCACTGAAGAAAAAAGATCTCTACCCTACTTACTAGGAGTAGCTCTGTTCATAATTTCCTTATTAGCCATAATACCGGGTTATCTTCCTGTTGACGAAGCTTTACCCGAAATCGAAAATCCAGAACAATTCTTCGAAGACTTTGTATTACCCGTATTAATATTACTATTCTTATTGGCAGTCGTAGCTATGACAATGGTTATGGGTAAAGACGAAGAAGAATAATTACCTTAAGTTAGTTTTAACAGATAAAAATTGAATTAAATAATGAGAATAATCTTTAATCCCAATCTAAATCTTCCACATCTTCTTCAGAAACATTAGTTTCTGTTTGTACTCCTTTTTCTTGTTTAAGTTCTTGAACTAATCCAGTTAAGTCTCTAACATTATCTACAAGGTTTGGTAGTACTTGCTGGAATGCTTTTTCTAATCCGCCTATTCGAGAATCATATCTGTCAATATGTTCTTCTACTTCATCGATTTTCTGAATGAATTGCCTTTGGTCCTCGTCATCTCTTACCTCTAGATCATGAACTCTTTGCTTCAGATCTTCTATTTCTTCTGCAAAAGTGTCTAGTTCTTCATAAACACTTTCAAATTCCTCTTCAACTAACCGGAATTTTTCCGCGATTATTGTTTCAATTAACTCCTCCACTTCGCTAGAAGCTTGTACTGGTTCAGAAGAGGGTTGATTTGCTCCCTGCGGATTACTTTGAGGGATTCTTTCTTGTGCATTTTGTGGTTCTGGTATAGGTTCTTGTTGATTATTCATTTGCATTTGACCTTCTTGTTGCGAGTTGTTTGAGTTTTCTGAATAACCTTCATCCATTGGACTTACTGCTTCAGTTTCTTCCTGATATGGAGTCATTGGTTCTGGTCCTCCTGCGGGACCTGTTGAAGTTGCAGAATCTCTAACAACGCGATTTATAGCTTGATTAATTTCTTGCTCGGTATATTGTCCTTGTAATTCTTGAAGTATTTCTTCTTCAGAATATCCCTGATCAAACATGTTTTCTATGCTTCTTTCAATTGAGGACCCAAAGTTTGTTTCTTGCTGATCGTTTTGTTGAAAGCCTTGATCTTGAAAATCTTGATCGTTACTTTCTTGACTGCTGCTTCCGTCTTCTTTGTCGTTGAAACGTCCAAATAATTCAAATTTCATTCTTTAGTCCTCTAATTTTTTAGTTGCTGTTTTTATATGATAGTTATTTTTCTCTGCTTTTTAATTTACTGTCGATCATTTTTTCTACTTGACGCTTTGAAACCGATTCTCTTTCATCTAAAATATCGTTTACTTGTTTTTCTGTCATGAAATTAGATTTTATAGGGTTCATTAAGTCCATGTATTTTTCAAGCTCTTCAAAATCTTTTTTGGTTGCCATATTTCTTTTTTCTTTATTAAGCTCTGTAATATCGACTTCCATATTTGCTATACGATCTCTGAGTTCTGTAATCTGATCATCAAGTTCTTCAATATCTTGATTCAAGTCTTTAGTCTTATTTAGAATAGTATCATCTAAAGTATTTACTCTTGCATTTAGATTCCTTATTTTTTCTTCTAAATCCCTAACTCTTCTGTTAAAATCATTAACCCTATCTATAATCTGATTGATCAACTGTTGATCTGGCATTGTACACTTTTAATTTAGCAAAACCTCAATTATAATGTCTTGGTATGAACACAGAAAACCTAGATGTATTCGACTATCAGTACGACGAAGAAACCGGAACAATAGAAGTAAACACCCTGGGTTCTATGTACGGAGCAAGCATAGAAGATTACGAAGAAGTAATGGCTAGAGTGATTGACATATTACAGGAAATTCCGGAAGCGTCATCAGTTGTACTATCAGAAAGCAGGGACTACGAGTATACAGAAGATCAAGTAAGAATGCTCAAAGAAGTGGCTGACACAATCGTCAATATCTCAGGTCAAGGCTACCTATCAGAAAACGTAGAAACAGGAAAATGCTCTAAAACATACGAAACCCATCTCCCCGAAGTGCAGGAAATAGTTTTCAGCGATCTTAGAAGAGATCCCATAGGAGCCTATGTACAGTTAAAAAGGAAAAAACGCCATTTCAAGCAGCAACAAAAAGAAGCATATCCTCAACAGCAGAGATGTCTAAAATACTTTACACAAGATGTTTTAAATCCAGTAATCAAAGAGCTAGAGCAATGTAAAATAATAAAACAAAGTATAGATCACTTAGAAGGACATCACGTAGGCGATAGAGACATATACCGGGAATATTTCCACCCCTTAGTTAGACCTAACTTCATGCTTACCAAATTCATGAGCCTTCCTCCTGAAAAAGGCGAGGAAAAAGACCGATACGAAACACAACAAGACGTAGACGTAGCAGTATACAACGTACCCGACCAAACAAGACCAGTCTACCACATAAACCCGCCCGAATTTAAACTTGAGGAAGAACTTTACACACTTCTAGACGCAGCCAGAAGATACATGGCCTCACACAAACCAGAAAGCGGAGAATTTGCACAACCAGACAGAATGAGAGATGTATTCTCAAATATAGGTAAAGACATGCTAAGAGACATTGCCTCTCAGATGAACATACAACTAAGTATGGAAGAACTAGATTTACTAACAAAAATACTAAACAGGTACACCTCAGGATTAGGTGTTTTAGAACTACTACTATCCGATAGGAAAGTACAAGACGTTTACATCAACAGCCCAATCGGGCAAACACCCATCTATGTTACACATCAAGATTACGGAGAATGTGAAACAAATCTAATACCTACCAAAAAAGAAGCAGAAAGCTGGGCAACAAGATTCAGAATACAATCAGGAAGACCTCTTGACGAAGCAAACCCTGTACTAGACACAGAAACAGAGGTACCTGGCGGTCAAGCTCGAGTTGCAGTCATACAACCCAATCTATCTCCGGACGGAATGGCCTTCGCATTCCGAAGACACCGTTCACGAGCATGGACATTACCTTTATTCATAAACAACAAGACTATCTCCCCTCTAGGTGCAGGGTTACTAAGTTTCATCGTAGACGGAAATAGATCCGTCCTTTTCGCAGGTACAAGAGGAGCAGGAAAGTCAAGTCTATTATCTGCAGCAATGCTAGAAATTATGAAAAACCACCGAATTGTCACAGTCGAAGACACTTTAGAACTACCAATTCCACAGATGAAAGATCTAGGTTACAACGTAACACGTATGAAATCACGTTCAGTAATTACACAGGTAGAGAACGAACTAAGTGCTGACGACGCAATTAGAACATCTTTAAGACTTGGAGACTCAGCGCTAGTAATTGGAGAAGTACGTTCTAAAGAAGCTCAAGCTCTATATGAAGCAATGCGAGTAGGAGCGGTAGCAAACTTTGTAGGTGGAACAATACACGGAGAAGACGCATATTCTGTATTCGATCGAGTAGTAAACGATCTAGGAGTACCGAGAACCTCATTTAAAGCAACAGATATTATTGTATCTGTGAACAAAATTAAGAGTCCTGACGGTATGGAAACATATCGAAGAGTAACAGGAATTACAGAAGTACGAAAGGAATGGACAGAAGACCCTAACGAAGAAAATGCTTTCGTAGACCTAATGAAATACGATTCAAACGAAGACAAATTAATACCTACAGACACACTCCTAAATGGAGAAAGCCTAATACTTCACCGTATCGCAGAAAACATCAAGGAATGGAAAAATAACTGGGAAAAAGTCTGGGACAACATTCAACTTAGAAAAGACATGAAAAAAGCAATATCCGATAAAGCAGAAGAAACTGGAAACAAGGAACTACTAGAAGCAGATTTCGTTGTAAAAGCAAACCAACAATACCACATAATAGCAAGAAAGGTAGAGAAAGAATATGGAGAACACCATTCTGACCGGATATTCGCCAGATGGAAGGAATGGTTAGAACAACAGGTGTAAAATAAAATTGGATCAAGAAGACAGAGACGATGTAAAAGACATTCTAGAAAAATTAGATAGAGATATCGAATTACCACCTTACAATAATAGACAGAATTCTACTTATTCTAAAACATATAAACAATATCAGAGAGAAGAAAGGCACTCTCAAAGATTAAACCGTTATGAAAAATTCTGCCAAAAGTCCGCTTCCCTCTTACAACTAAGTGCTGGAAAAAGCACACACGATAAGCTTACTCACCCCATAAAACTACTTACTTGGAATATAACTCCGGGAATGGTGCTCTCAGCATCAGTTATAACAGGATTCATTGCCTTTATACTATTCTTTATTCTGTTCGTAATTAATGCAATAGCCGGCTTTTTCATACCAATGCCTATAATGCTAGGTCTTATGCTTCTAGTTTTTGGTAGCGCTTACTACACATACCAATATCCAATACTGGAAGCTAAAAACAAAGTTATAGAAAGCAGTGGTCAAATGATCTTAGCAATACTCTATATGGTTGTATTCTTAAGAAAAACGCCTAATTTAGAAGGAGCAGTAAGGTTTGCAGCAACCAACTTACAAGGACCAATCGCAAAAGACCTGAAAATGATATTATGGAAAATAGAAATAGGAGAAGAAAATAATATTGACGAAGCATTAGAAAACTACACAAAGCGCTGGAAGAAATACAATGACGACTTCTTAGAGTCACTAAGCATAATAATATCTTCCATGAACGAGCCTAACCCCGGAAGACGACAAGAAATGCTAGAGAATTCAATTGAAACAATTTTAGATGGAACTAAAGAGGACATGAAGCACTATGCTCAATCTCTAAAAACACCCGTAATGATTCTAAATGCAATGGGAGCAATGCTTCCTGTTCTAGGAATGATTATGCTTCCATTAGTATCTGTTTTTATGGGCGGAGCAATAACCCCGCTACACCTTGTTATACTATTCAACATATCTCTTCCGATCTTCTTATGGTGGTTTATGCAACGGGTTCTGAGTGCTAGACCTCCAACCGTATCTTCCGAACCAACAGACGAAAGCATACTACCTAAAAGAGGTAGATACCCATTTAACGTGTTCGGTAATGAAATCGAGCTACCAGTCTGGCCAATCGGGGCCGTAGTTGGTCTAGTAATTGCGATATTCGGTATAATCGGATACATCTCATTCCCTGCATTCTACCCTGTGGAAGATTTCGATCCATCTATGGCTCCAGGAGTATTCATGTCAGACGGCGAAATGAGTCCCTTCCCAATGCTTATGAGAAGCATATTAATAGTACTAGGATTAGGAATTGCTGTAGGCCTGACCTTATTCTTAGGCAACACAAAAAGAAAAAAGAAAGAAAAACAGATTGAAGAAATTGAAAGTCAATTCCCTACAGCTTTGTTCACACTAGGTAATAAGATATCAGGAGGGACACCTATCGAAGTAGCGCTCCAAAAAGCCGCAGAATCAACATCCGACATGGAAATATCAGAACTATTCCAAACAGCATCAGGAAACGTACAGAGAATGGGTATGACTTTTGAAGAAGCCCTTTTCGATGAGAAGCATGGAGCTTTGAAACAATTCCCAAGTAAAATGATAGAAACAGTGATGAGAGCAGTTCTTAGAAGCAGCGAAAAAGGGACGAAAATGGCTTCAACCGCGATGATAACTATTTCAGACTATCTAGATAACATACACAAGACTCAAGAACAATTAAATGATCTGATGGAAGAAACCAAAACCACAATACAAATGCTTGCATACATGCTAGCTCCAGTAGTATCAGGAGTAGCTGTAGGTATGAGCCAAACCATAATATCTGCAATGTTTCAACTAACAGAAAGCTTTGAAGGCGCACAAGACGATCTACGAGCAGATGACGCTCCCGGAGGAGAAGAAGCTGGAGCCGAAGCCGGTGCAGGAGGAGGAATGGAAATGGGAGGAATACTCGGAAATATGGACACCGCAATCCCACCAGAGCTCCTACAATTCGTAGTCGGCATTTATCTAATACAGCTTATCTATATTTTGGGCACATTCTACACAAAAATCACTAAAGGTAATGATGAAACTTACAGAAACCTCCTAGTCGGAAAAATACTTATATCAGCTATAATAATTTATTCCTTAGTAGTGATCGTGGTTAGCCTAATGTTTGGTGGAATAGTCAGTGAAATATAAAGGAACCTTGGCTACAGAAGAAATCCTCAAAATAGTTTTAGGTATAATAACCGCCGCAGTAGTGATATACGTAGTTACAACACAAGCAGGAGACGCAAATCTATTATGATAGCCCCTCAAGAAATAATGCGACTAATGTTGATAATACTGATAGCATTACTTCTAGTGACTATTATATTCTCAACAAGTGCCTCTGCTGGCGAGGCCGCATCACAAAGCTGCTCCGCGATGGCTGGAAGAATTTCAGACATAACCGGAGGAGTGACTATATGCTAAGAAAATCTTATAACAAAGGGGTGGCAATGAAACCCCTAATAGTAGTTATTTTAGCCGTTATTATCGCAGGACTTATAGCTTCTATCTCAATGACTATTAATGAAGAACTTTCGATAATAGAAGGAGAAACTGAAGATGAACTGCGTGAACAGAGTAATACTATAGTACTGGACGGAACTGCAATCAATCCTGACGAAAAATTAAAGGCCTCTACTTGGTACGTTATGCTTAGAGCAGAACATTGCCAGGCAATAACAAACTACCTTGTGGGCGACGACATAACAGAAAAAGACGAATATGAAATAGCTGAAGAGTTAGATGAACAGTTAGAACAAGACGAACATATTTACAGAGAACCTTTAAACGTCTTAATACACGCCAATCTTAATCAGCTAAGAAACCTAGAATGTCAGGGCGAAGATCAACTCCTAAACTTTGCAGAACTGCGTGAAAGTGCCTTAGACTTAGCTGAAATGGATACCAGCGATATAAGAAGTGAAATAGCTAGTAGGGTTACAAGCCAAGTTACTGGTGCTCTAACAAGCGCATTAATTACTTTCCATAAAGTTAACACTTGTTCACATCTTCTGATGCCTTGCATGTTATTTTGGGGTGATGATGAAGGATACGATCACTCTGTTTTTGAGGTTGATGAAGCTAATGATATGGAAGGAAGATTTGGGACAATTAACTTTGTTGTAGAAGACGAAGATTTTGCTATCTCTAACCACGGAGAAGACTATATTAAAAGACAACATCTCCCTGGAGACCCAGGTTATCTCAACTTTGACGAAGATGAAAGCTTTCTACTTACCATGAACGAAGAACAATATTGGGGAGGACCTGAATATAGCGGCTTGCCTAACAACGCAGGAAATCTATATTTTGCACCAGACCCTCATCTAGCATTCACACATACTGCAGGGCCAGCAGGTTTAGATAGAGACGAGATTAAACAATGTGAAAATTATCCTATAACTTCTCACACCCCTTATATGGAGGATGTACCTGTTATCGCTGAGGAAAAGATAGAGGAAGGTGTAGGAGACGATATTAATCTTAGAGGAGTTGCTGTTCCTCCTAGTAGACTTACCGAGGATTTGGTTTCTAACCACCCAGATATCGAGAACGTAATCTCTGAGGATATAGGAGACGAGGTGGAAGATGTAGCTGCAGAGATTGCGGAAGATGATGATTTAAGCTCATACATGAATGATTTTGCACTAGCAGTTACTGAGGACCCTGATATCGCAGAAGAACTGCTTGTAGATGAAATTATAGATTCTTCAAACGAACTCTGTAGAGGCGTGTTAGATCATTACACAAACGAAGTGCCTGATGAAAATAGATTGGATTTCGTATTTTGTTCTGGTACCGAAGGAAAAATACAAGCTAACAAAGGTGAACCAACTAATACAGGAGAATCAACAGAATTTGAGCACAACTACACTCATCATATGAGTTATCCGTTTGTTAGTATGAGCACTGATGCAAACATAAACCATGCTTGCTTAGACGAATATACCGGGTACTCTAATCTGGACAAAGTTGACAACATTCCTGGCGGAGGAGATATTTTAGATTATTGTAGTTTTGAGCAGTTAGGAAGCGAGGTAGAAATACACGGGAACGATTACACTTGTGGGCTTGAAGAAAGGGATAACTTATTGGAAGGAGGAATACCATACTATACATACGAACTATACGATACGTGAAAAACTAATGAAAGGAATGAATACTGGAATAATTGTAGTACTCATTGTGATGGTGCTCTCAACCAGCCTTATCGCTGCCATAATCGAGAGTATGCAAGAGAGAACTGATGATGAAGTCCAAGAAATTGAAGAAGGTCTCGGTCAATTTGACAGAAGCGTGGTATTACATCCTACATCCTCCGAGGCAGAAGATGAATTAAGAAGTCTTACACTATTTACAAAATTAAGGGCAGAACATTGCTTCGCATTATCGAATTACTTGACAGAAACACCAATACACGACGATGGCTTAGAAGAGGGTTGGGAAGAAAGTGTAGACCGCGGAATGGAAGACATTAGACCACTAAGAAGAATGGATTTAGGAGAAATAAGAAATCTAGAATGTTATGGAGATGATTTAATATTAGATTTTGATAATTTACAAGAAGTTATGGAAGATTTTGAATCAATAGCTCTTCGTGAAGGTTTTTGTAGAGGAGTTCAAACTGCTGGTCCATATGGAACAGTAGGTGGAGCGGCTACGGGTGGCGCAACCAGCGGAGCAGCTGCTGGAGCAAGTATTGGAGCTGTAGGCGGTCCAATAGGAGCATCAGGAGGAGCCTTAGTAGGCGGATCAGCAGGTCTAGCAACTGGCGTAGCGGCAGTTGGAATTGAAATGTTATTTTGTGGAAGCGGGGACGGTTTCGAACCTGATTCATTATATGTAGAAGATTCTGGAAACGACATGGAAGGAAGATTTGGCAATATAGCTTTCCAATACCCTGATACAGAGGAAGAAACAAACAGACCTATTACATTAGAGGAAAGCGCATTTACGAAAAGAATGAGCATACCAGATTCACCAGACGACGATTATCGAGACACCGACTACTACTGGGATGAAAAAAACTCTTATATCGGAATGGATCTACAAATAGCAGGATATCTAGCTCACGGAGAGGTAATGGACGTAAATGAGCTTCGAGAATGTGAAAACTATCCCATGACTAATTATGCACCCTACACACTAAATGTACCAGTAATCATGACGGATTACGGCACAATAGAAGAAGATGATGGAGAAAATTTTTGGGGAGTACAATACGATCTGAGCGATGATTTCGGCTGCGGAGAAATGAATGATCCTGAATGGAACGATTATTCAACTACTAAAAACTTTCAGAGAGAGTATGAGCGAGTTATATGTCCAGGAACCGAAGGTAGAATACAAGCTAATAAAGGTAGACCTGACAACACAGGGGAAGCCACTCCTTCAATATTTGACGAAGAAGAATACTATCACAAGCTATATCCTTTCATAGAAGTAATGCCTGATAGTAAAGATTGTGTTGAGGAACAAGCAGACAGATTTGATGGAGGCGCTGCTTGGAGCCGACTAGAGTTTACCTTAGGAGTACCTCTAATGGATAAGAAAGAAGAACAAACGACTCTTCTGGAATTACTTCCTGAATTCAACCTAGAATGTGATTCATTTTCAGATGTTGGAGAAGAAACCTATAATGTCGATAGTATTCCAAGCGAACTTCAGAATGCCTTAGAAAGCACACCAGAGGAAATAACTTGTGGCATACAAACCGAAACTATCGGTAATGGTGAAGAAACAATAGAATACTACAGACTCGGGTGGTATTACAATTAGAAAGAAAGGATTTTCCACAACTATGATAATTATAATAACTACCGCAGTATTATCCGGCTCTCTTTTAACCGCATTTATCTCAGAAATATCTGATGAAACTGATGAAGAACTTGAATCATTCGAAGAAAACTTCTCAGAGTTTCATAGACAAGCCACCATTCAAGAAGATCAAAATCCAGACGAACAAATCATGGATTTAGCTTGGTTCACAACACTAAGAGCCGAACATTGTTTTGCACTTATGCATTACATATTACAAGAGCCTTTAGTAGTTATGGACGAAAGTGAAGCAGAAGAAACAATAGAAGAGCATGCAGAAGAAATAGAGGACGGGGAAAGCCCTGATATTAGAGAATTTCAAACTTTTTCTGATATGGACTACGCTGACGCAAGAAGACTATCTTGTGAAGCAGAAGAACAACAGCTAAATTTTGAGCAATTAGTTCATGATGTTGAAGAAGTTTCGGAACGACTACAGAACCCTTTAAACGAACTTATAATCCGTCCTACGATGAACCTACTAAGCAGCATAGGATCTAGTATAGTCAATGCGCCAGGAAATATTTATTGTTATGCCAGAGATGCTCTAAATTGGGCTACTAGAGGTTATGTAGACGATTGTCCTGACGATTTTCTTTATCTTTCCTCTATATGGGAGGAACATGACGCAATGGACATGGAAGGAGCATTTGGAAACGTAAACTTTGATTATAACGGTACAGAACCTGCCTTCATAGATGTGCCAAATGGTAGACCAGTAAAAGCCCACGGATTACCTCATGCACCAGGTCACCTAATGGAAGATGAAGAAATGGATATCAACGATCCAGACGAAATTGACCACTACTATTGGGGTAAGGAAAATATATACGTAGCACCAGATGTTAGATTAGCATATTACAACGTTAGAGGAGACGAATACATTGACGAAGACGTCGACCTAAACGATATTAGAGGAAGCTGCGAATACTATCCAATAGCAGAATACGTGCCCTATGTTCAAAATGCTCCAGTAATATTAGAGCGAGGAGAGAGCTTAGAACCAAATCAAGGATCTTCCGCTGACTTCTTCGGAGTAAATGAACCTAATCGAGTAAGCGGATATGATGAAGTCTTAATAAGATCAGGTCCAAACTACTTCAACCTAGATGGAAAAGGAGACACAGTAACGACAACACAGGGTACAGAAATAGAACACCTTGGAAGCGAATTGGATGTTGATGGCGAAATATATGCGATCTCACAAGGAAAAGCGATAAGTGGCGGAATGATTGATAGTGCAGTGCCTTCAGTTTCAGACGAGAATAAAGCAGAAAATTGTCCTTCCCCATATGGAAGTGTTAATCCGTCAAGTACTTTTGACAATGAGTCCGATTATCAAAGAGATGAAAAAATGGATAGCGGTGTTGCAATGGATTGGGCAGAAGATGGATGGAGCGAAACAGGAAATTATGAAGGCATTGAATATACAATTGCTTTCTGCCCAGGCACCTCAGGAAGAATACAAGCTAACAAAGGGTTCCCTGGAAATACTCAGGAGTCAACCGAATTCCGCTATGGCTTCGAGTTTCATCATTTAGTCTTTCCATTCATCGAAATTGAACCTCTGGGCGCTCATGACTGCATGGAGCAGTTCAAGTACTCTGAATCTCAAGAAAATTGGGTGCCTAACAGCGGAATACCATCCGATATGAGTTGCGAAACCGGAGAAGATTTAGGATCAGTTGATGACGAGGACGATCCAGAATGGATTTGTGGAGTGACAAGCCATATCCCGGATGATACTGGTTCAAACGATCAACTTGAGGTGACGTATTATAAATACCAAATGTTCACAAGAGGATAGGGAAATGAAAGGTCAAGAGAAAGTTGTATTCGTAGTAGCAATGCTTGTCCTAGCAGTTATGTTCATCGTTTTATGGTACATGTTTGCGGAAGAATGGTTGATGACTCTGAGCGATGATTTTATGAACTTCCTAGATTAAAACCTTTTACATGCAGAAAGTCATTACAATAGGTTTCAGCATAGTTATTGCAATAATAATGATGTTTTTGCTAGGCATATTAGTTACAGGAGAAATAGAATCACTGCAAGAATCTTTACTTCAAATAATTAGAGGTGGCGAATAATAGACCGTCCTATATTCATTATCGTGGCTTTAGTACTTGCATTATTCGTAATAGTGATAGGTTACGGTCTTTACGACACAGTAGTAGGAGCTGCAGATGACAGCATAGATGAGGAAAGAGACGGCATTGAAGACGATGTTCCTGATTCAGGATTAATACCTGTGGAAAACGAAGAAAACCTTACTTACCAAAAATGTGAGGGTGTACGAACTTGTCTAAAGGCATCTTAGGAGTACCAACTTCTTTCTTAGTATCCGCAATTGTAGTAACGTTTCTTTTAGGCCAATTAAGTGCAGTAATGACTCACGTACTTGAACCTATTGAAAGTCACGACATAGATCAGCAGCTAGAGAGCCTTGGAGATGATATAGAACAGGCTTGCATGGACGAAGAATCGGTAGGTGAACTGAATCTCGATCCCGGTTACGAGGCCGCAGACGGTGTAACCGAATGTGGAGAAGACGGACTAGAGGATAGATCAATATGCTTCGATAGAAATGTATACACTCCCGAACTTTCAGAATGTGAGTCCCAACTAGGTCAAGACGTTAGAATTAACATAGACGACAGTGAAGAAATGGCTGGCGAAGTAACTTATTTAGCCTCAAGACAAGTTACTGACGACGTTGTTATCGAAGTGAGTCCTCATGAAGAAGACGAATAGAAAAGCAGTATCCGACATAGTTATTATTCAAGCATTTCTAGGTGTAATGTTAATCGCTATTTTCGCTGGTGCATCAATATCACAGTCAGACTACTTTACTGAAAGATTTCACCAGGAAACAGTAGATATTGTAGCTGAAAGAATTGCAGCAGGAGCATACATGATTAAACCGCACGAAGATTCCCATATAGAAATGAGTCTTGGAGCTTTTCATAGCATGAGAGAAATTGATGATACAGATACTCAGGAAACTGGAGAGTACGGTGACGGAGTCTATATAGAATATGATGAAGAAAACTTTGCTCTAGGTCATATACAGGTTGCAGATTTTGATCAAAGTCTGGTTATTTTTCCAGATGCAGATGACGTAACTACTTCAAATAGAGTTTGTATATCTAATGATGGAGACGAGATAAGAATTGAAGGTGGTCATTGTTGAAAGGTGGTACTGAATCAACAGCAGTCTACTGGGTTTTCAGAATAGTTATTATTGTTTTATTAATTGCCGTAACTGCTGGAACAGTTGCTAATGTTGTAGAAAGATCCATTATACAAATTGAGGCTTCTGGAGAAGCTTACAAAGCACAGGCTATAGCTTACAGTTTAACTTATACAGGAGATGAGCGAGGAGAAATTGAAGACCTAGGATCTAAACACGATCCTGTGCCTTTAGAAGATATTGGAAACGAGTTTCTTAGAGTAGATGATGACATGGAAGCTAGAATACACGCACTATATGGAGATGACGATCAATGGTGTATGCTCGATTATCCTGGTTTAGCACCACCATACTACGACGGAGTCAAACCATACTTCATAAGATATGAGGATGCTGATACATGCAGTCTTGACGAGAGTGAGTCCGACTTTGATCACCTTATCTTAGAAGCTGGTTTAAGCGAATTTGCTTCAATATATAACGACCCTTCAGAAGATCAAGACAGTCTAGTTAGCGGAATCAAAGTATTTGAGGTGACGCCCTAAATGATAGAAGCAGACCCAATATTTGAAATAATGGCTTTTATCTTCGGAATGTTATTTATTGCTGTAGTCGTTATTTTCATTGCTTTCTTTTCTGTACCTGAAGACACAGCAGCAACATTCCAAGATAACAACGATTACGTTAAAACTCAAGAGTACCTCAACATAGTAATGTCTCAGGGTCTATACGACGATGATTTATCTCAGCTAGACATGGATATTTCGGAACAATACAGAGGTATGACTCTACCAGAGGTATATAGTTACGGATATGCTCTTGAAAATGACCAAGACGAAAGTCCAGAAATAAGAACGACTACAGGAACACGAGAAATTACATATGAAGAGGTTCAAGGCATAGGCCTCGGCCACATAATCCTAATGGGCTCAACAGAACCAGAGGATGAAGTACGTCCTAGATTTAGAAATATTAGATTTCACGATAGTGAAGCATATTTAGAAGAAGATGAAGAGGTTTTCCCAGGTACAGAGCTAGAAGATTTTTATAATGACATGCTAGGAATTGATACACACATTGAAGGGTTTAGAATCCCTATAGCCACACCATGGGGTAGTGAAAACGCTTACTTCATGGTTGATACGGAGGACGATTTGGAATCGGATATTGAAGCTGAAGGGGTGTTTAGCTAATGACCGTTAAAGAATTCTTTTACAAAAGGCGTAGAGGTCTAGGTTTCGGTGCAATGGCCGTCTTTATCCTAGTGTTAATGCTTGTACTCTTTTCAGGAGGTATTGGAAGCTTAATATTCTCTATAGGAGTTTCAGAAAACATCAACGTTGCAGCTAACGATATTAGAGCAATCTCAGCTGCAGACTTTTTCGCTGATTATGCGGAAGAAGACTTGTTACCGCTGGTTGTAATGTACTCGGATTATAGAGCATCATACGTGCTTGGACACTGGAATATACAAGCCAGAACAGAATGGAATGAAACAACAAGCTTTACAAGAAATGAATTGGAAGAACTGTACGAAACCGAACTACAAACCGCTTATGAGGAACGCGAAAGAGATGTAAGAGGAGGGATGCAAGGATGTAGATTCCCTAGTTTTGAGTTATCAGAATTTACAAGCACGCAAGCCTACGAAGGTAGTAGAGAAATCGTCTTCGAAGGAGGTGGTTATATTTCTTGTAGCGAGTTTAGAACTGATGCTAGAGTACCCATGACGGATGAAATTACTTCTGTTCGGCGTACGGGTTTTGTAGATATAGCACTTGCTATGGATCATCTGACTGACGAAATTTCTGATCAGATGCCTACCCAGTTTAGAGTTACTGAGGATGCTGAAGAGCGTAAGTGCTGGACAGAATATGATGAAGATGATGGTCAGGGAGGGTTTGACGATAGTGTTGGAGAAGATGAAGACGAAATTTTCGATGATTTACGTGATGAAGCTCGTGACGAGTCAGAAATCCACGATTATGAGGATGAACCTAGTGAAGCAGAAGACGAAATTTTAACAGGAGATTATGAAAATTATGAGCTAGAATACGGTCATTACACAACATATAGCAGAAGCCATCCTAACTATTATAATTACGAAGACTCTGGCTTGTGCGATGACACCGAAACCAAGTCATGTGATCCACAATTTGAGTATACTAACATAGATGATGAAAGAATTTATTCTACGGAGGATCCTGACTGCTGTCCTGGCGTAGGTAGTTGGTGTTCTAATCCTGACTCGAGTTATGAAGAGGATAGAAATCCTCGTAAGCATGTGTGGGAGAATGAGTATGAACCTACTAGAGCAAGTTGGACTATCAATTTAACGGATCCTGATACTGAGATGTTGGTAAATAATGGAGTTGTGGAGGAGGGCTTGGAAATAGAGTATGAGCATAATTTAGAGTGAATTCCAAGTTAAACTTTCCTCATTACGGGAGAAAAGTGTGAATATTCTTTTATTATTTTTTAACCGTTTATTGTTTTAGGTGACTAATACAGTGGCAGAAGACGACGACAACACAGTATATGTCGGTTCCAAACCAGCAATGAGCTACGTTTTAGCAGTAGTAACACAGTTTACAGAAGGACAAGAAACAGTACACGTAAAAGCACGAGGAAAAGCAATTAGCCGTGCAGTAGACGTAGCAGAAATTATTCGAAACAGATTTATAGAAGAAGCAGAAATCGAAGACATTAGCATTGGAACAGACGAGATCGATACAGAAGAAGGAGAAGTATTGAACGTTTCAAGTATCCAAATCGATCTTACTAAATAAAAAGAAGATTTAGAAAACAAGTAACCCTTTCCACCCCCATCCTCTTTCTATTTTTACTAAATTAAAGACAATAAATAACACGACTAAGATCACTAAAGGCTTTTTATATAGAGAAACAAATACCACATAATATATGACACAAAACATGAAAGGAATGTCACAAGTACTCGGCTTAATTGTAGGAGCCGCAGTACTTATGATGACCGCGATGACACTCATATTCTTAACACAAGGAAGCCTAGTCGACCTATTCGAAGACTCAGACAGAGAAGCATGTTTACAAGCAGTAGAATCAGCTTGTTCGGCTGGCGGAGACACACAACCAGCACCTCACGCATGTGAAGATGGTGATACCTGGATGGACGTTCCGGGTTCAAATAGTATTGACACAGATGGTACATTAAACTGCGGATAAAAAAAGGAGGCTAAACGAATGGTAGATGGCGGTCAAAGTATAGGATTAGTAATGGGCATAATAGTTTTAGGAATAGTGGCTGCCATGCTAGGAATGGGGTTCTCAGGCGAATTTGGGAACTTTTTGGAAGTGACAGGAGATCAGACCAGTGTTTCTGATTGTGAGTATTACGAGTCTCGATCTGAGGAACCCGGCGACACATGGGATCAGAGCTTCAATGAGGAAGAATGTGACGAGGTACTTGGAGAAGACCTTGAACACGGAGGAGAAGACGGTTTCGGATCTGGACCAGGATCAGGTGACGGAATAGTCTCTGGAACCACGATACACGAATTCCAAGACACTTTAAATGTCACAGAAGATGAAGAATTTTCTTATTCATTTAATTTGGACGATTTACAAGACGAAACAGACCATCAAGGTAAATTAATTCCTGAAATTGATATTGAAGACAACGATTGGGTAACCATCAGATTTTACTACCCCGACCCGAATGACGAAGAAGAAGCATTTGAAGTACATGAAAGAAGCGCAGAAGATTACTGTGATGGACCAGACTGTGGAGAGTATAATATATATCTTAATATCGTGGAAGAGTCGTCAGGTATTGATAATGAAGATGATTTATTTGAAGAGCAGTTCTTAGATTGTGATGAAACCTCCAGTGTAGGATCTAAGATAGAGCTACGAATTAGAGAACGGGATGGAGCTACTTTATCATATTATGTTCTTTATGAATCTAGTGTGACCGTTACAAACAGTACTGGCGATGTTTGCTGGGAATAATAAAAGGATTGAGTTATATTAACTTTCTTAAATCAGTTATTTGGCTCAAGTTTTGTGTTTCTTTGTTTGTGAATAATGGTACAGGGTTTAGTGTGTGTGATGTATTTGGATTTTCTTTTGTCCCCATTTTGTCGCTGTTTCCGTGGTCTGAGGTTATTATCCAGTCATAGTTGTTTTCTTTTGCTTTTTGTACTAGTTGTCCTATTTGCTGGTCTACTGTCTCTATTGCTTTTATTGTTGCTTCAATATCTCCTGTGTGACCTACTAAGTCTGGGTTTGCATAATTTAGAAGTATAAAATTGTGTTCTTGTTCTTCTATTGCGTCTTTTACTATTTTTGTTGTTTCTTTTGCGTGCATTTCTGGTTTTTTATCGTAGCTTTTGATTTTATCGCTTTCTATGAATTCTCTTTCTTCTCCTTTGAATTTTATTTCTCTTTGTCCGTTGAAGAAGTATGTTACGTGCGGTATTTTTTGGCTTTCTGCTACACGTAGTTGTGTTAGATTGTTTTGTGCTATTTCTTCTCCGAGTGTGTTTTGTACTACTTGTTTTTCAAAGAGTACCGAGTTTGGGAAGTCTTTTCTGTAAGGTAGCATGGAGATGAAGTTAGATCTTATCGGATTTTCAAATTTATTGAATTCTTCTTTTAGTAGTGCTTCTGCTATTTGTCTCTCTCTGTCCGCTCTGAAGTTGTAGAATATAACTTCATCTTCTTTTGTCATCCCTTCATAGTTTTCATGTGAGGATGGTTGTATGAAATAGTCGTATTCTCCATCTTCGTATGCTTTCTGTACTGCTTCTTCAGGTTTACTGTACTGGTATCCTTTACCTTGTGTCATTGCTTTGTAGGCTTTTTCTGTACGATCCCAGTTTTTGTCCCTGTCCATGCTATAGTATCGGCCCATTACTGTTGCTATCTGGCCTGTTTCGTAGTTTTTAGTCCATTTTTCTACCTGTTTTAGATATTTTTTTGCGGATTTAGGTTCTACGTCTCTTCCATCTGCGAATGCATGTATATAGACATTTTCTATGTCATACTTTGAGGATATTTTTAGCAGTGCTTTTAGATGTTGTATGTGACCATGTATTCCGCCGTCGCTTATTATTCCTGCTATGTGTGTGTTAGTATTGTTTTGTTCTGCTCTTTCTAGCGATTTTTTTAGTGCTTCTTTGTTTTGTAATTCTTTGTTTTCTATGGCTTGGTTGATTCGGGTCAGTCTCTGCGGCACTATTCGACCCGCTCCTAGGTGTAGATGGCCGACTTCACTGTTGCCTGTGTATCCTTGAGGCAGTCCTACTGCTGGTCCGGACGCCTCTAGTTCAGTGTAGTTGTGTTTTTGTTTAAGTTGATCAAGATTAGGTGTGTTCGCTTGTACGAATGCGTTTCCTTCTTTTTCCTCTCGTACTCCTACTCCATCCATAACTACCAGCAGTGTTCTCATGTCGTCGTCCATGATTTTCTTTTTGTTTGTGTTAGTTTTTATTAACGACCTAAAACATAATTCTTAATAACCCACAATCGGTTAGGTGTAGCTTTGATGTCTGAAATAACTGAAAACATTAGCGAAGTACGTGAATTAGTTGAGAAACGGGACGGAGAAGTCTCTAAGGTTTTAGATAAACTAGACAAAGTTAGAAAAGACATTGTAAGCGAAAATTCTGAACATCTTGCTAAACTTAATGAGCTAGAGAATCGGATTGAAGAACTGGAACTCGATTACAAGAATGAAGAAATTCATGACGAAGCCTTAGCCAACCGTATAGATGAAATAGAAAGCGAAGTTGAAGGTTTAGAGTCTGTGGAGAATCTTAACAACCGTTTGAAAGAGTTAGAAAATGAGTTAAGCAAGATTTCTGAAAATAGTGAAAGTCATATAGACAATATTGTTGCAGACAAACTTCACCCACAGGAATCTCGTATTGAAGAACTAGAATCACAGATGCACGATGCGGACGAAGCTTTTGAAGAACTATTTGAACATGTTCTACACCTTTCAGAAATTGTCAGAGAAGGTTTCAAAAAGGAAAATTCTTACGAGTACGGTATGTAGAATACGAAGCTTTTGTGAACATTTTTAACATTTGAAGATTGTGTTTTTACATAATAGTCGCAAAAATACAAGAGTTTCCTAATTAAGTTAAGAAATCTCTACAAGCAGGAAACAATTTTTGCAACTTCCAAAAGGTGAAAAAATGGCTGAAAACGTGATATTCGGAAGCGAAGACAACGAAGATGAAAAAGAAGACAAAAATGAAGAAGAAAATACAAAAGAACAACAAAAAATATTCGGGAATGAAGACAAAGAAGAAAAAGAGGAAGAAAACAAAGAAACAACTTTTAGTGAAAAAGAAGAAAATAAAGAGACTTCTAAAACTGAAAAAGAAGATGGTAATGTAATCAAAGAATCAGAACAAGGTGGAGATGTCAAGGATCTTAGAGAACAATTGAAAAACCTAGAAGATAAACTTGAGGACTTAGAGGACAAAGAAGAGTTCGCATCCGAAGATAGATTAGAATCTCTGAAAAACGAAATCGAGAATAGAGTTGCCAACTTAGAGCAAAAGATAGAAGAAAAACAAACTAATGAAAACAAAGAAACTATTAGCCATTTAGAAGAAAAAATATCAGATTTAGAAGAAGAATCATCCTTTAAATCAACAGATAAATTAGAAGAAAAGATTGAAGAGTTAGAGGCGACTATTTCTGAAATAGAGGACAGTATTAAAGAAGAAGAACTTGATGATATCGAGGAACGTATCCATACTCTTGAGGAAAAAATTGAAAATCAAAAAATACAATCGGATTTAAAGGAAGTAAAAGAGAGAGTTGCTGAGAAAGCTGATCTAATAGAACAGGTAAAGAATAATTTAGAAAACAAAATTGAGAATAGTCAAGAACTTCCTGAAGACGTAAGAGACGAATTGGATGAAATCAAGGTCGACATGGAGAACGTGAAAAACAAGATTGAAAAGCTGGAAGAAAAAGATGAGAATAGAGATGTCAGCAAACTTGAAAAAGAAGTTAAAGCTCTAAAATCAATGGTAAGTGATTTTAAATGGTTATTCAATGATTTTGATGACTTAGCTGATCTAAAACTTCTTTCCACCGATGAATACAAAGAATTAAAAGAAAAAACAGAGGAGATAGAGCAGTATGAGACTGAAAAGAAACAGGCTAATAATGTAGAAAATGTACTGGAAAAAATAAACCAGAACCTGGAAAATCTTGTTAGCGATGATAAGGAAGATAGGAAGATAGAGAACATTGAAAAAAGAATCAATAAGTTAGAAAAGAAATCAGATGAAGATTTTGCAACTAGCGAAGATGTGAAAACATTAGTGAATGAAGTTGAGAACCAGAGAGAACATATTCAGGAACTTAGAGAAGGATATCAAGAGTACGGCGAAATGATGCAGCTAATTTTAGACAGTTTCAAGAGTCAAGATTCTTACTAAAATATCCTTTTTCTCTTATGTTCTAAACTTAAGTAAAGCTTCCTAATCCCGATTGTCTAGAACTTACTGCTTTTTCCAAATCATCAACTTTTGACTCCACTCTTTCTTGAGAAAAATCTCTTTTCTCTACAAGTAAGTCAATTATTTTTTCTCTATTAGGATCTTTTCTGCTATAAGACATTTCCTTTTTCACCGGAGGATTCATAAAAAATTCGATAATTTTTTCAGGTTCTTTATCTGATTTCCAGTTAACTTTATCTAGTTTTAGAATTTCATCAAAGCTATCATGCTCTTGAACGATTTTGTAGGCTGTTTTAGGTCCAATACCTTTTATTCCGTCAGGGTTAAAGTCTGTACCCATTAAAACTCCCATCCAAACTATTTTTTCTCTATTTAATCCTAATTGCTCTTTGACGTTTTCAAATACGACTAGTTCAGGATTTATCTCTTTTCGTCCTCCGCTACTTGTTTTTCTCGTTCTTCTACTTGTAAGATTTCTCACCATTTTTTCAGCTCCAAACATTATACAGTCCCAGTCTTGGCTTCCTACCGCGTATACTTTCTTTTGTTTGGTCATGTGTGCGGCTTGTGCCTCACCTTCGCTCGGTGCTTGAACATAGGGCACTCCCATAGCGTCTAAAAGCTGTTTGGATTCTTTTAACATGTTTTTTGTTATTTTGCTGCTTTGAGTTGCTTTCGTATATGCTTCAGAAATCTTACCTTCTTCTTTAAGTTTTTTCCATTCTTTTTTGGCTTCTTCTCGTTTTTTACGTCTTTTTGTTGTTTCTTTAGTTTTTAATTCGGGAGCCTGGCCGTCAAAAACATAGACAGGTCTAATATTATTTTCTAGCAACCTTATATTTCGGTAAAAAAGTCCTGACAAGTGGGAAGTCACATTGCCGCTAGAGTCTTTTAACGGAGTCCCATCTCGTTGTCTAATTATTGATAAAAACTGATATATAACATTCATTGCATCTATTGCTATCTCTTGATCGTTCAAATCTGCAAAAGTTATGTCCTCTTTCTCTACTAAGTCTCCTAAATCTACGCCCATAAGCTTTTGTTAAATCTTCAAAATTAATTAACCTTGCTATTTAATTAAACACGACTATTGTTTTATCCCACAATAACAATCAATTTAGAAATAAGCTACTAAGACATTAGTATGGGAGAGATATGTTATTTCTGCCAGAAAAAAGAAGCAATTAGCGGATGTGAAATGTGCGGAAGCAATATATGCAAGAATTGTGATCTAGTAAAGGGCTGTAAAGTTTGTAATGCTGGAGAACGGACATTTTAAAAAATAATATGTGAAGTTGAAAGCTTTATCTCAAAGCTTATCAAAGTGAACAAGTTCTATACTTTGAACATTATCCAATTTTTCCAGTTCATTCTCAACAGTGTCTGTTCCTCCTTCTTCATCTGTTGTAATAGCTGAAACTTTAATTGCCTTCAAACCAAATGCTACTTCTTCTTCTCCAATATCCTCGACATTAACTTTTTCTTTCACATCTTCTTTAATTGCTTCTAAATCAGTTTCAGCATCTTCAGGCATTATTTTGAATACGCATGCTATCTTTCCCATAATAATCCAGTAGTTTAAATGTAAACAATATAAATCCATGACAGGATACAACCCCTCTCTAAGAAAAAGATTGGAAAAAAGAGTTCTTGAAAGTCGCAGAAAAATCTGCAAAAAACCGGTCCAAAGACCAATTTTACACCTTACCTTGCCTAAAATGGTAAAAGGTTAATATGGTGTGAAAAAATCCGAAAAAGATCACTATGACTGAAAGTTACCTTCTAAAACAGGTTTTTCAGCTTTCTCTTAATTTTTTTTAGGAATTCCATGGCGGAATGTTTTCACCTCGTATAACAATTTAGAATATACAGTTCTTAAAAACCTTGATAGAAGTCAATACAAAAAGATAGTGATAAAAAAAGCACATAGTTTTAGAACTTAACCCTCATACTTCTAAATACTTGCCCGCTTGGTCTAGCTGGAAAGACGTCACCTTGCGGAGGTGAAGATCCAGGGTTCAAATCCCTGAGCGGGCGAAAAACCACCTATATTATGTCTAATATCAAGATTAGTTATTCTCAAAATTTAGACATATTGAGTTGATGCAGTATCTTTTGCCTGATGGTTCTGGTCCATCATCGAATAAGTGCCCTAGATGTGCTCCACAAGTTTTGCAAGTTACTTCTGTCCTGTTCATCCCGTGACTTGTGTCTTTCTGTGTTTCTATGTTTTCTTTAATTGCGTTTTT
>SL_4KL_010_BRINEDRAFT_10000294_pt1 | contig 25277 bp, 22 predicted proteins | sample SodLak_010_BRINE_2_FD_10664 | JGI IMG/M metagenome (IMG submission 10664) | reverse complement strand
GACGTTCGCGACGTGTTAGAAGCCGACGACGACACGCTCGCCGACCGGATGACCGAACCACAGTTTGTTCCGGGGTCGAAGCCGGTCGATGAGGTGCTCACCGAGATGCAGACCGAGGGCCACCGGATGGTGATCGTCGTCGACGAGTTCGGCACTGTCACCGGGTTGGCCACGCTCGAAGACGTCGTTGAAGAGGTCGTTGGCGAGCTGTTCAGCGGGAGCGACACCGACCCGATCCGCGTTGTCGACGCCGACACGGCAGTGCTCAACGGCTGGGCAACCATCGACTACGCGAACACCTCGCTCGGCGTGTCGCTGCCGACCGACGGGCCGTTCGAAACGGTTGGTGGGTTGATTACGCATCATCTCGGTCGGCTTCCATCCGAGGACGATCGCGTCGAACTCAGCAACGCAATTATCACGGTGCTTGACGCGACCCCGACCCGGATCCGCCGCGTTCGACTCGACTGGACAATCGATGCCTCCGACGACACGCCCGATAACGTGTCCGACACGCATGCAGCCGCGGACGAACCCGCCGAACCGGCCGGCCCGTTGGAGAATGACGATCCAAACAACGAAAAAAACTAAGCCCTTCGCCAATTCACGGGTGCCGATTCTCCCCTCATGGTTCGGACGTCGGGATCAATTCAGTGTTCTTGGCTCTCGGAATCGTCGCTACCGCCAATGAAATTGCTGATTGTGAGGTCAGTTCCCTTGCTTTCGCCGGGCAGGATGTCGCCCAGCGACGCACCGAGGGCGGCGGCCGCCCAGATGACCGTGATGCGAGCGAGCATTTCGAGTGATGTCGGGTCGTCGGCGAACAGCCGCCCCCACATGAGCATCAACCCGGCGGTCGTCAGAAACGACGCGCCGAGTACGCCAACCAGCCGGCGCGGAACCACGCCCAGAATTGGATTCGTGATTTTTACCTCTCGAAAGTCGACGACGTAGAGTATTTTTGTGGCAAGCAAGAGAACAAACGAAATGTTGAGAAGGAGGAAAATCGGGACGCCAACCACCCGAAACGTGACGAAGTGTTCGGCAATCTCGAAGACGCCGTCCTCGACGAGCAGTGGCAAGGCGAAAATAATGCTCCCGACGATCGCTTCGCCGATATCCCGGCTGGTGTATTTGTCGATCTGCTCGTCGAGAAACGCGCCGCCAGGTAGACGTTCGAGCATTTTTTTCGTTTCTTTGAGCTCTCGTTGCTGGGCGGCCGTCGTCATCGTCTCCTCGAGTTCGTCAAGCTGGGTGAGAAGTGCATCCATCTCGGGCGTGTTGCCGCTCGGGCCCTCGCTTGTGTCCGTGTCGGTCGTCATGGGATTTCTCAACCAAGCATGAATATAAATACTGCTGACCGAATCGCACCTAGGGGCGGCGACCGCGATGCCGATCCGCTGGCCGGACGCAACCGGGAGATTCAATCCGCCTGCAGCCGTAGGTCGTCCACGAGATGCCACTGACCTACCTACAGTTTCATCTGGTGTTTACGCTCCCCGTCGTGGTGCTGCTTTGGTATCTCCGTCCCAACTATCCACCACACAGGCGGCAGCGCGGCGCAGCTGGGATTGCGATTCTCATCGCCATCGCCTTCACCTACACGACGCCGTGGGGGTCGTACATGATCCAGCGTGGTGTCTGGTGGTATGGTGAGGGGGTCGTCCTCGCCACGGCGCTCGAAATTCCACTCGGTGAGTACGTTTTTTTCATCATGCAGACGCTCATCGTTGGTTTCTATCTCTACTGGCGTGGCTTCGATCCGACCTACCAGTCGGGTGATTTTGCGCTCGCGCCACGGCTCGGCGGCGTCGGCGTCGGGATTGCGATGCTTGTCGGCGGCCTCTGGCTCGTCGTTCGTGATCCGTCGTTTCTGTATCTCGGTGGACTCATCGCCTGGGTCGGTCCCGTGGTCGCCCTTCAGTGGGGTGTTGGCGGCGGCTATCTCGTTCGCAACCCGCGACCGTGGATTGAGGCTACGGTCGTTCCGGGCGTCTACCTCTGGATCATCGATCGGTTCGCCATCGACCGTGGACTGTGGATTATCTCCGAGCAGTACACCGTTGGCATCAGGCCGTTCGGTCTGCCAATCGAGGAGGCGTTGTTTTTCATCTCGGCGGGCGTGATGACCGTCACCGGCCTGGTTCTCTTCGAGTGGGTGCTCGACTGGAACGACCAAACGGGCCGACTCACCGATGTGATTCCGGGCGTTCGATAGAAAAAACCGGAATTTGGCGGACTGTCGTCCGTGGCGAATACAAACGCGCGAGCAACACGGATCTGCGCGGGAACCTGATCGACAACAGCGGTGTGGTGACCGACCGTCTTCTGTGTGGAGCGATTGTTCGGTTTCAGACGGTGCGTTCGACGCGCCAGGTGGTCGCGCCCGTGTACGACCAGCGCTCGATCGAGAGGTCCTCGACGGATTCTTGCAGTTTGACGATCAACGCACCGATCTCTTTTGACGAGAGGTTGACGTCGTCAGCGATGAACTTGCTTTTGAAGTACATGTCGCCGGCTTCGGCGCGCTCACGGAGGTAGGTGGCAAGTCGCGCCTCTTTTGATGCAACCGGTTCGTCGTCGGTTGCAGACGCGGTTGTTGGACTCGATTCTTCGGACGGGGTGGCGGATGCGGTGGTGCTCATTGGTCTGTGTTGGTGTAGTCGTGGCCGACACGGAGTGCCAGTAGTTGGACGCCGAGCAGGACGAGGAACAGTCCGCTTTCGCCGAGATACAGCGCTGACAGAGAGAGCAGGGGCAGCGCGATTGCCGCCCAGAAACTCAGCCAGCGAACGGACTGGGCGAGTGTCAGCCAGCTGCCGTGGACGGTCTGAACAAGGCCGTCGGAAGCGACCAAGCGGTTCGATTCGAACGTTCGTGTGGAGGAGGTCATTGAGAGGTCACCAACTGATTCACACATGGGATGAGACCAATATATAAACCACAGAGCGTTGGCGCAAATTCACGGCTAAAATCCGATAAAATGGGGGTTGTTGTATGTTTTATAACCGCCTCAGATACGGGTAGATTATTTATTCTCTACTCTGCGCTCGTTACGCCGAATCTCTCGGAAATCCGAAAGAAAATTGGTTACGACGTCGTTGTCGCCGACTACCCGTCGATTATGCTCCAGCACTGCCGCTCGCGATGTGGCGCGCGCTAGTGAACGGCGAGTCAGTAGGCGACAAAACAAGGTGAAAATAGTCCCACGCGGATTCGAACCGCGGTCATAGGCTCCAAAGGCCCATATGATTGGCCACTACACCATGGGACTGTAGTTACACGTCGGGCCGCGAATTTACATAGTCCTTTCTTTTCGCTCGACGCGACGACAACCCAGCAGACATTTGTAACCCACCCGTCAGTAGCCGATATGAATCTGCGCCGGATCGGTCTCTTGGTGGGAACGCTCGGACTACTGCTGGCGACGGTCGCCGCAGTCGTCAGCAGCGTCGTCGTCGCTGGAACGGAGGCAGCCTGTCCGAACCAGGATCCATCGTACGCGCTCGTTGGCGTCGATATCGCGACACTCGGCGTGACGTACACCGATGGCTGTAACGAGTTCCTCATCAACCCGTTGGTGACCGCTGGCCTCCTCGGAACGGTCGTCGGCCTGTTTATTGGGCTCGCGGGACTCGTCGGTGAGTTCCGGTGAGCGGAGCGATCGGCAGCGGTCAGAAAAAACGGGCCACCCAACGAGTCGAAAGGACGGGATTTAAGCGTCCATCGCGCTGCCGTATTGACGTATGAAACTTCACGAGTATCAAGCAAAGCAAATCTTTGCAGATGCGGGGATTCCGGTACCGAAATCCCAACTCGCAGACAGCGTCGAGGGTGTGCTCGATGCGGTCGCAGATATCGGCTATCCGGCGGCGATCAAAGCACAGGTCCACGTCGGCGGTCGTGGCAAAGCTGGCGGCATCAAGATCGTAACCAGTGAGGCGGAAGCCCGCGAGGCCGCCGAGGCCATTCTCGGCATGGATCTCAAAGGCTACACCGTCAACGAGGTCCTCGTCGAACAGGGCGTCGATTTCGTCGACGAGTACTACGTCGGCGTGACGATGGACCGCGGCGAGGGCGAAGCTGTCGCGATGGTCTCGACCAAAGGCGGTGTCGATATCGAGCAGGTCGCCGAAGAGGACCCTGAGGCAATCGCCCAGGAACACATCGACCCCGCGTTCGGCCTCCACCCATACCAGGCCCGCAAGGTCGTCTACGATGCCGGCGTCCCCGCTGAGTACGCCCGTGCCGTAACCTTGATTCTCTCGAAACTCTACGACCTCTACGAGGCCAACGATGCCAGCGACATCGAGGTCAACCCGGTGATGATCACGAGCGACGACGACGTAATCGCCGCCGACGCCGTGATGAACATCGACGAGGATGCCCTGTTTCGGCATCCCGAACTCGCGGAGATGGAAAAGGACGCCTACCAGAACGACCTCGAACGCAAAGCCGGCGAGTACGGCTTCGATTACGTCCGGCTCTCGGGCAACGTCGGTATCATCGGCAACGGTGCCGGGCTCGTGATGACGACGCTCGACCTGGTCGACTACTACGGCGGTAAACCCGCCAACTTCCTCGACATTGGCGGTGGCGCAAAAGCCGAACGCGTCGTCAAAGCCCTCGATATGGTCTTTTCCGATGAAAACGTCGAGAGCGTCGTGTTCAATATTTTCGGCGGAATCACCCGTGGCGACGAAGTTGCAAAAGGAATCAACGAAGCGCTCGGCGAATTTGATGAGATTCCCAAGCCGGTCGTCGTCCGGCTGGCCGGAACCAATGCGAAGGAGGGAATGGAAATTCTCAACACCGACCTCGTCCAGGTCGAAGCAACACTGGAGTCGGCCGTCCAGCGTGCGGTCAAAAACGCCGAAGAGGTGGCACAATGAGTATTTTTGTTGACGATGACACCCGCGTCGTGGTACAGGGAATCACCGGCGGAGAGGGCCGGTTCCACACCGAACAGATGCTGGCGTACGGCACGAACGTCGTCGCCGGCGCGGTCCCTGGCAAGGGCGGCCAAGAGGTCGAAGGCGTGCCCGTCTACGACACGGTCGAGCAGGCCGTTGCGGCTGAAGACGCGAACGCCTCGGTCGTGTTTGTTCCGCCGGCGTTCGCGGGCGACGCCATTTTCGAGGCGCTCGATACGAACCTTGATCTCGTGGTGGCGATCACCGAAGGTGTGCCGACCCAGGATATGGCCAAGGTGAACAAACGGCTCGGCGAAGTCGACACGCGACTGCTCGGCCCGAACTGCCCCGGGATCATCACCCCCGGCGAGGCCAAACTCGGCATTCTGCCGGGTAACATCTTCGAATCGGGCAACGTGGGGCTCGTCTCGCGGTCGGGGACGCTCACCTACCAGGTCGTCTCGAATCTGACCGAGCGCGGCATCGGACAGACGACTGCCATTGGCATCGGTGGCGACCCGATTATCGGAACCTCGTTTATTGACGCCCTCGAAGCGTTCGAGGCCGACCCCGAAACCGACGCGGTGGCGATGTGTGGCGAAATCGGCGGCGTGGACGAAGAAGAGGCCGCGGCCTACATCGCCGAGCACATGGACACCCCAGTTGCGGGCTTCATTGCGGGCCGAACGGCCCCGCCGGGCAAACGCATGGGTCATGCGGGCGCGATCGTTTCGGGATCAGGAACGGGCACTGCCGAATCCAAGATCAACGCGCTCAACGAGGCTGGCGTGCCTGTTGGCGACACCCCTGAGGAAGTTGCCGACGCGATCGAGAGCTTCCTGTAGGCGCGCTCGCCTTTAGTATCGTTCCCGACACGTTTCGCAGATCACGCCCGAACAGCGACGCCCACAGTACGCACAGGCGTTGGCGTCGCGTTGCGCCTCGGTTGGTTCGTCCAGCGAGAACAACACGGACAGATCGAACTGTGGTGGTCGGATGGGTTCGTCGAGGTCGCCCGCGAGCTGTTCGATGAGTCGTTCGTCTCGCACGTAGTGCATGCCGTGCCAAAGTGCGAGAAAAAACAGCGTGGGCGCCAGTGTGAGTGCCGCCCAAACGACGAGCCACCAGATAATCTGCCCACCCGCAAGCATAGATGTGCTACGGGCTCTCACGAGTTGAATCTGTCGTGGTTTCCCGTGGGAACCCATCGAGATCGACGGCGGTTCAGGGAGTCGACAACTTTTTTACAGCGTGTCGGCATGTATGAATGAATTGAATGAGTTCGCATGAACACATCAACTATCTTGCTGGGTCGCCGTACCGACCCGAAATTCTCGCAATGCTGTGCGAAGACGACCTTCGGCCGGCAGAACTCACTGCGGAGATCGACGTAACCCGGACGACCGTCCAGCGGATTCTTGCGGGATTCACCGAACGAAACTGGCTCATGAAGCGAAACGGGGCCTACCGTGCAACCGCGACAGGCCGCCGCCTGTATGAAACGTATGAGACGCTCAGCCAAGAGGTCGCTCGTGCGGAAACGTACGGTCCGCTTGCTGTCAATGCTGAGGAGGCCGTTGACGTCCTCGCTCCAGAAATATTCACACAGACGACCGCCACAGTAGCAACGAACAGGAACCCGCTCGCACCAATTGAGCGGTATTTTGGAATCGTGTCGGATGCTGAAAAATCGGTTCGCCAGTTTGCCCCTATCGTCACGACTGAGGCGGCTGACATCGTTGACCGAACTCTTGCCGCCAGTATTCCCTTTAGTATGATTATTGATACGGAGCTGTTCGAGACGATGCAACTGCAGTTCCCCGAGACGCTTGAGCGATGGAATAACAATTCACATTTTGCCTTTGCGGTAAGCCAATCACCCATTGAGTACGGGCTCTCGATTATTGACGATATCGTACTCGTTGGAAGCATCGATCAGGGACAAAATCTGGAGATTCTCGTCGAGGGGACGCATCCGGATCTTTTTGATAAAAGTACATCGTTCTATGAGCAACGGTGGGCCGAGTCGACACCGGGTGCAACGTTGCTATCGGAATAGGATACAGCACAGAGACCACTCGAGACACGGTATGAACTCTCCAGAAAAGTTTCAAAACGGAGTGAGTCACTGTCGGGCTAAACAGCGACCTTCCGCCTAGACGTGGGGCCATAGTGGCCACCACAAGGACGCTCGGACACCGATGAAGTTGTCAGAGACACCCGCTACCGAGCAACTGTCCCAAAGAGTGGTTTGGGTAAATATTTATCCGGCGACACAGACACATGGTGCGCACATGTTACAACTCTTGTAACATCAATGGTTCACCACCTCGTAGACTACGGGGTGGGTTGTCGCCCACAGCCCTCTCCGAGGATATAAATGCGATCACGGCCGAGTACTGTGTAGTTCGTGACGAGCGAGAATCAACCGTGGGAGCCGTATTTCGGCTTCGAGACGCCCTATGAGAATCAGGCCGATGTCATCGAGCGAGCGATTTCGACGGTGAACCAACGGGGGTATCTCGCGCTCGAAGGCCCCTGTGGAACCGGCAAGACGATGGCGGCTTTGACCGCGGCCGCGACGCTCGTCCGCGAGACCGACCGGTTCGAAAACGTGTTCGTCGCCACGCCAGTCAAACAACAGCGCCAGCAGTTCGTCTCCGACCTTCGAACGATCAACCGCGGCCTCGACGAGCCACTCTCTGGCGTCGCACTCGTCGGCAAACGAGATCTGTGTCCCTACGGCCGCGAAGATCTGTTTCCCGCCGACTCGAGCGTTCAAACCCGCTGTGAGGAGCTCCGCGAGTCGACAGCCGACCTCGTTCGCGACGACGACTCGGCTGGTGGAGTCGATTCCGGAACGGTTGTCCACTCTCATCGCGGCGTCGACGACATCGGCGGCACCGATGCCGCTACCGACACGGTTACCGACGGACCGACACCTGCGGCCGTCATCGGCGCAACCGACGACCGCGAATCGTGGTGGGATCCCGACCGGGCCCGTGCGTTAGTCGAGACAGCCCGAACGGACCTGTCGGCCGCGAAGGCGGCAAAAGCCGATGGTAGCACAGCGAGCGATCGCAACGAACCCCTCTCTGCCACCGGAATCGCCCTCCAAACCGCCGGCGCGACCGCCCCGTACAAAACTGCCCAACCGACCGCTCCCGCAGAGTTCGCTGAAGGCGAATCCACGCCACTGTACTGTCCGTTCGAGGCCGACTGGTACGCCCGCGACACGGGGTCACCGGTCGGCTTCGAGTCGGGAACCGACCATGTACTGTCGACCGAGGAGTACCTCTCGGCGGCCGTTTCGGCCGGCACCTGTCCACACCGCGTGATGGGAGTGTTGCTCGAAGAAAGCGAGGTCGTCATCGGCAACTACAACCACCTGTTCGACAGCCGAACGCGGCATCTCACCGAATCGGTTCTCGACGAACGGACGCTCGTCATTCTCGACGAGGCTCACCGGCTCGAAGAACGCGTTCGCGACCTCCTGAGCGACACCGTGGGCCGAATAACGATTGCCCAGGCCCAGCGGGATCTGGGCGTGCTCCTCGAACACGCCCGGCAACATCCCGACAACCGCGACCTCGTCGAGCGCGCGCTCGGCGACCACGATATCCCTCTTGCCGCCGTTGAGCAGGCTCACGAGTTCTACGGCGAGACGATCACGTGGCTCGACGAGCGCGTTGACGAGGCGTTGTCCGAGCGGTTCGACGGCTACCGTGCGGGCTATCGCGACTCGCTTCCCGACGAACCGATCGAACTCGAACTTCGTGACCCAGCACGCGGTGAGCGCGACGCGTTCACCGAATGGGCGGAAGCCGACGCCGACTACGACGGCGACTTTTTCCGGACACTCGGCGCGGTTGGCAGCGCGGTTGAGGCGACACTAGATCGACTCGGTGTCACCCGTGACTGTGTCTGTACGGCGACCGGCGTTCGGTTCGGCCAGTGGTGGACGCGCGATCACACGACGTTTTTTCGCGAACTCACGTTGGAGCCGACCACCGGCGAGTTCCGAAATCCGGACTACCTGTGGCACGGCGTCTACACCGCCTCGTTCGTGATGTACAACTGTATCCCTGCCGAGGAGGTTCGCGACGTACTTCACGAGTTCGGCGGCGGGATACTGATGAGTGCGACCCTCGAACCAATCGACATTTTCGAGACGGTCAGCGGACTGCGCGCGTTATCGACGCGGAACGTCTCCGCCGAACGCGACCCGTCAGCTGATTCCGACGTGACCGACCAGTCGCCACGTCACGTCGAACGGCGCAGTTATCCGCTGCAGTTTCCCGAAACCAACCGCGAAAGTTGGGTGGTCGATGTGATGGCGTTTACCGCCCGCAATCGCGGGGAGCCAGCGCTCGACAACCACAATCCAACCCGCGAGCGCTACGCCTACGTCGCCCGCGAAGTCGCCCGCAGCCACGGTAATATTCTCCTGTGTTATCCCAACTACCGCGAGGCACGCTGGGCCGCCGATCGCCTGCGCGACGAAATCGACAAACCCGTGTTTCTCGACGAATCATCAACGCACGAGGAAACACAGGCGCTCAAACGTCGGTTCGTCGAGGGCGATCACGCGGTTCTCGTGACGAGTACGCGCGGGACGCTCACTGAGGGCGTCGATTTCGAGGGCGACCAACTGCACTGCTGTGCGGTGTTCGGGGTTCCACTGGTCAACATCGGCTCGCCGCGGGTACAAGCGGTCAAACACGCCTATGGCGACCGATTTGGCGAGGAAAACGCGTTCACATACGCGCTGACGGTGCCCGCGGTCAGACAGGTTCGTCAGGCAATCGGCCGCGTGTTGCGTGGCCCCGATGAGTGTGGGGTGCGCATCTTGGTTGGCGAGCGCTACCTTCCGGATCGACCACGGTCGGTCACGGCGTTTCTCTCTCCGCAAGAACAGCACGAGTTCACTCGTCTGACGCCGGAGTATCTGGGTGACCAGTTTGCCGCGTTCTGGGACTCGCCGAAATAAAAAGATGGACTGGACGGATCACCAACGCGTTCTTACGCACCGAGTTCGGCAAGCGCAGCGAGCAGGTCGTTTTTGTCCTGGACACCGATCACGCGGTCGGCGGCCTCGCCGTTTTTGTAGAACTCGATGGTGGGAACGCTTCGGATTCCCTTCTCGCTTGCCAGTTCCTGGTGGGCGTCGATGTCGACTTTCAGCACAGCAGCATCGGTCTCACCGGCAACCGCCTCGATGGTTGGCTCGAGCATCTTACAGGGGCCACACCAGTCGGCGTAGTAGTCGACGAGCACGACCGCGTTCGACGCGAGCAGTTCTTCGAACTGGCTCTCTGTTTCAACGTGAATCGGTTTGGCCGTAGTTGGGGCACTCATACTCCAATGTTGTAACTCAAGCCGTATAACAGTTCTAGGGTCGTGTCGACACATCGCCCACCCGATAGGACTGGGGGCGACCCCTGAGGCTGACCGAACTCACTCTGCGACATCATAGCGCAACAGGACGCCGTCGTCGAGGCGATCGACGTCCGTGAGTGTGAGCGAGACGCCGTCGACAAAGCCGTCGCCGTCGGCGAGTGTCGGGGCGTCGCGACCACCGATGACGAGCGAGCCAACATAGACCGTGAGTTCGTCAACGAGGCCGTCCGCAAACGCCGAAAAAATGAGCTCGCCGCCGCCTTCGATCATGAGCCGGGCGATACCGCGCTCGCTCAGTTGGTCCACGGCGTCGGCGAGCTCAACGCGCTCGCTGCCCGCGACAATGAGTTCAGCGCCACGGTCGGCGAGCGCGCGTTTGCGGTCTCTCGGCGCGCTTTCAGCGACGAGTAGGTAGGTCGTCGCCGCATCGTCAAGGATTCGTGCGTCCGGCGGCGTTCGGGCCTGTGAGTCGGCGACGACGCGGGCAGGATTGGCGGGTCGGCCGTGTCGCTTGCGCTGGACGCGGCGGTCGGCGACGTCGATGGTGAGATGTGGGTCGTCGGCGAGCACGGTTCCGATGCCGACCATGACGGCGTCGGCGGCCGTGCGAACCCGGTCGACACGGTCGAAATCGTCGGGGCCGCTAATTGTGACCTGTTCGCGCCGCCGCGTCGAGAGCTTTCCATCGGCGCTCATGGCGGCGTTGACGACAACGTACATGGCTGCACAAGGCGGCTATCCCCGTATCGGTGTTTCGGTCGATGTCATCTTTTTTGTCAGCGAGATTGTTATATTCACTGGCCCCCAGTGAGACCTCGATGAATCTTCCACCCAATTCGCATCGCTTGCTCACACTCCTCGTTGCCCTGGGCATGATTCTCTCGTTCGTCGCGATGGGTGCCGGCTCCGTTGCAGCCGCACCGAGCAGCCAGCCCGACGCCTCGCTCCAGTCGGGATCGATCGTCTGGCAGGGCCAACAGGTCAACCTCACCGTTCCCAACAACGTCGCCAGTGGCGACACGTTTGAGCTCCGTCGGTACGATTCGAGCAACGACCGAACGGGCTCGTTCGTCCGTGAGTTCGCCGTTGACGACGACCGTGCGTACCTGCTCGACTCTGAACGGCTTTCGGGTGAGTACGTTATTGTGCCCGCCGGTGAGCGCGGCACCGTCGTCCAGTTCGACAGCACTGGCACCGCAACCGGGACCGTCGATGCCGCTGACGCCGACCCGTTTGAGGTCGTCGTCCAGCGGTTGCGCATCACGTGGGAAACTGACGACATTACCACGAGCGATGACGAGGTTGAAGTTGAGATTGACTCCAACCGCGCGCGTTACAACATGAACGTCACTGCCGAAGGACTCGACTTCGATGATCTCGAAACGATGTTCCGAAGCACACCGGATCACACCGACGCGAGCGACCCAGTCACGGATCGCTCGCCTTTTGCGGGCCACGACACGTACGCCGATGACGACGTCCTCGTTGTTCGCGGCTACGGCGACGGAACCCTGCTTGCGGACTTCCGGCACATCGATCCGGGCACGTACACCTTCAAGTTCACCGTGACCGACACCGGCGTCAGCACGGCTGCGACGCCGGGAGAGGACGATGACGATGACGACCCAGCAGATCCCGCCTTCTTCGAGGTTTCCGATCTCGAACTGACCGACGAGTCGGTCGAGCCCGGTGCGTCGGTTTCGGTGTCGGCCACCGTCACTAACACGGGTGGCGAGTCGACAACGCAGACGGTCGAACTGTTGGTTGACGACGACGTGGTCGGCGAAGAGGAACTCACACTCGAGGCCGATGACTCGGAAACGGTGTCGATGAATGTCACCGCTCCCGATGAGCCCGGAAGCTACGTCGTCGAACTGCGAACCGGCGACGACAGTCTCACCGGGCCGCTCACTGTCGAGGCACCGGACGAGCCGACAGACGAGACCGAGCCAGCGGACGATGACGAAGCCACTGAAGACGAGAGCCCCGGCTTTGGTGTCCTCGTCGCGCTCTTTGGCCTGATTGGGGCTTCCCTGATCGGGTTGCGCATTCACACGGGGGCGCACCTAAAATAACCAACAGCCTGTTATTTTGTGGGACACTACAGCCGACCCATCACCGACTATTTAACAGCATTTCGGCGGGTCACGGCTGTCGTAACGCCTAAGAGTCAAACGAACGTTCTGTCTTTCAATGAACCAACGCAATCGTTCCTCCGTGAGGTGTCTCCATGGGTGTTGAAATCAAGGAGTCGGATGTTTCAGACGCGGAGCTGGAAGATATGGAGCAGTTCGTCTACGACTATCTCTCGGCGAGCGTTCAAAACGAGGACGACGGTGGCCGCATGCGGTGGTATCCATGGCACAGCGCCGACTACCGCTTCAACCACATTCAGAACGTCGTCGCCCTCTCGCGAAAAATCGCCAAACGCGAGGGCGCACATCTCGACGTCGTGACGGTCGGCGCGTTGTTTCACGACATCTCAAAACTTGAAGCGCCCCAGGACATCCATGCCGAAGAAGGCGCGAAAGTCGCCCGCGAGTATCTCGAAAGCCGCGGTGAGTATCCCCAGTCGTTCATCGATTCGGTCTGTCAGGTCATTGTCGACCACTCGTTTCAGGGGTCGCTCTCGGAGGTGTCGCTCGAATCGCGCTGTCTGATGGAGGCCGATATCCTCGACAAAATCGGTGCGAACGGCACCGCACTCATGTTGTTGCGGATGGGGTATGAGTCGCGAACCCACATGGATGCCGCCCGAATGGTTGACCGTGTCTACCAGCGCGGCGCCGACCACGTCGAACGACTCGAATCCGACACGGCCGAAAGCCTCGCCCACCAGCGGCTCAAACGCGTCAAGTGGTTCCGCGAGTGGCTCGAAGCCGAGGTCGCAGAGATGGATACCGAGACGCAGGGCAACTAATCGCGACTCGACAGATGGCTGACCTGGGATCCTACGTGCTGTTTGTCGAGTGTGGATCCCCGATTGCGGTCGACGTCGGCGCACTCGGTGAGCGTGAGTTTTTGCCAGGAACGTACGCGTACGTCGGCAGCGCGTTCGGCCCCGGCGGGCTCTCGCGTGTCGAGCGACACCGCCGGGTTGCCGTCGGCGACCACAACGTTCGCCACTGGCACATCGACTACCTGCTGGGAGCGCACGGAACACACCTCAGCGAGGTCGAACCGTTTCCCGATCGGGATGTCGAATGTGCGTTGGCAACGGCATTTGCGGATGCGGGGTGTCAGCCGGTCGATTCGTTTGGAGCGTCCGACTGCGACTGTGTGAGCCATCTGTGGCGAGTAGACAACGACGTCCAGCGAACGACCGCGATACGCTCGGTGGCGTCTGATTCTGATCGATTACATTCCGAATAATTATTCGGTACATTGAGTATGGCTCACCACCATCCGTGTGTACGTCTCGATGACGACACAGACCGACTCAGCAGCGAACCCGTACCGCGGCGAACCAACGCGTGAGCGTCTCGCCGAAATCGCTCGGTACTTTCTGTATATCGGCATTGTCGGGTTCGGCGGACCGTTGGTTCACATTGCCATGATGGAGGACGATCTGGTTGACGACAACTCCGAGTCGGATGGCTGGACCGACCGGCAGACGTTCATGGAGGGGCTTGCGATCTGTAACACGCTTCCCGGGCCGGCCTCAACGCAGTTGGGCATCTTCATGGGGTGGGTTCGCGGCGGCACGCTCGGCGCACTGGTCGCTGGTGGCGCGTTCATGTTGCCGACATTCCTACTCGTCGTCTTTTTTTCGTGGCTGTACTTCGCCTACCAAGCGGTGCCCTCGGTCGAGGCCTTCTTTTACGGGATTAACCCGGTCGTTATCGGGCTCATCGTCGGTGCCACGTGGTCGATGGGCCGGTCAGCACTCGCCGCGGGCCGCGATGATTTCGAGTTTGACGTTGCTGGCTCCACCTGGTCGATCGACTTTCTGCTCGTGGCGTTGTTGGTCGCTACCGTTGTTATCACCGTCGTGATCAACCCCAACCCGGTCGTCGCGTTTGTTGCTGCCGGCCTCGTTGTCGTCGCGGTCTACCGCGCAACGTGGGTGCGAACCAACCTCCGCACCGTCAGCTTCGCGATGATTGTTGGGAGTGTGCTCGCCGTTGTCTACGGCCTTCGAAACCGGATTTTTGACGCGCTGGGGCCGACTGCCCGCGGCGCACTGGAGGCCTCACCGCTCTGGGGCGTGCTCGTTCTGCTCTGGTCGAACCCGTGGATCCAGCTGTTTGCGTTCATGCTCTACACCGGTTCGTTCATTTACGGCGGCGGCCTCGTGCTTATTCCGTTCATTGAAAAGTACGTCGTCAACGATTTCGCGTGGCTGACCGCCCGCGAGTTCGTCGACGGCGTTGCCATCGGCCAGCTCTCGCCCGGTCCCGTGGTGATGACCACTGCGTTCGTCGGCTACAAACTCCTGTTTGACGTTTCGGGCGGCCTCGTTGCGGTGGCCGTGCTCGGTGCGCTCGTCGCGACGGTTGGCGCGTTCGGCCCGTCGTTCGTCTTCATTCTGGGCTTTTTCCCGTACTTTGCGCGTGTCCGCGAGAACGACATTATCCAGACAGCGCTGACCGGTGTCAATGCGGCCGTTGTCGGTGCGATTTTGGGGGCGACCGTCGCCCTTGCTCGCGAGTCGTTTGTCGATCCGCTGACGGTCGCGCTCGCAGCCATGACGTTCGTGTTGTTCGTTCGTGGCGTTGACGCCGTCTATCTGATCTTCGGCGGTGGTGCGGTCGGCGTCGCTGCGTTTCTCGTGTTCTAACCATTTGATTCAAAAATACCGCCAGTTCGATTAGCGAGTTACGGCCGCCGGAGCAGTACCCGGATTCGCTGTTTCCGACGGTTTCGCACGTTCAGTCGTCGCCCGAGACCGCACCCGCATCGAGGCGGGCGTCGGCTGCCGCCGCGGCCGTCTCGGGTAACTCGTCGCGAACGTCGTCTGCGCCCTCGTTTTCGATCACGTTGGCGTACGGGTCGGGGAAGACGCGAACGAAGTTCTCGATTTCTGCGTTCCAGTCGTCGAGTAGTCGGGCCGCGCGGTCGCTGTCGGTGTACTCGGCGTGGTTCTCGACCATTCGCGTCAGCATGCGTTCGTCGCTCGCCGCAAGCGTTTTTGAGAGCGTTACCATCCCGGTGTTGAGTTTGGATTCGAACTCGTCGTCGGGGTCGTAGACGTAGGCGACACCGCCGGACATTCCGGCGGCGAAGTTCCGCCCCGTCTCGCCGAGTACGGCGACGACGCCGCCGGTCATGTACTCACAGCCGTGGTCGCCGACGCCTTCGACAACGGCTTTCACGCCTGAGTTGCGAACGCCAAAGCGCTCGCCGGCAACACCGTTGATGTACGCTTCTCCCTGCGTTGCGCCGTACAGCGCAACGTTGCCGATGAGGATGTTCTCGTCAGCCTGATATGCTGCCGTCGGCGGTGTTCTGACCATCAGTTTGCCGCCGGAGAGACCTTTGCCAACGTAGTCGTTGGCCGCGCCGGTGAGATTCATCGTCACGCCGGAGGCGAGAAATGCCCCGAAGCTCTGGCCGGCAATGCCGTCAAAGTCGATCGAAATCGTGTCGTCATCGAGGCCGTCGCCGCCGAACTCGTTTGAGATGGTGTTCGAGAGCGTCGCACCGACCGCGCGGTCGACGTTCGAAATTTCCTCAGTGAGCTGAACCGGCTGGCCCGACTGGAAGGCTTCCTCGCTCTTGTCGATGAGGTTCCAGTCAAGCTGTGTATCGATATCGGCATGGGCCTGTTCTTGGGTTTTGCGACGCTGGTCGCCCGCCGTTGGCGCGATGACCATCGAGAGGTCGAGGTGTTTGGCCTTCTCGTGGTCCGTTTCGCGTTGGCTGAGCAGTTCGGGCCGACCGATCATCTCATCGAGCGATCGGAAGCCGAGTTCGGCCATGATTTCGCGAAGTTCCTCAGCCATGAACACCATGTAGTTGATGACGTGATCCGGCTGGCCGGGGAACCGCTTTCGGAGGTTTTCGTCCTGGGTGGCAACGCCGACCGGACAGGTGTTGGCGTGACACTGCCGAGCCATCACACAGCCCGCGGTCACGAGCGCTGCCGTCCCGAACGTGTACTCCTCGGCACCGAGTAGCGCGGCGACGGCCACGTCGCGGCCGGTCTTCATCCCGCCGTCGGCGGTGATTTTGATCCGGTCGCGCAGGCCGGTCGCACAGAGCATCTGGTTGGCCTCCGCAAGCCCGAGCTCCCATGGCAGCCCCGCGTTCTTGATCGAGGTTTTCGGCGATGCCCCGGTTCCGCCAGAGTCACCCGAGATGTGGACCACGTCGGCGTTGGCCTTGGCGACACCGGCGGCAATCGTCCCGATGCCGGCCTCGCTCACGAGTTTGACGTTGATGTCGGCGTCGGGGTTGGCCGCCTTCAGGTCGTGAATCAGCTGTTTGAGATCCTCGATGGAGTAGATGTCGTGCAGCGGTGGCGGCGAAATCAGGCCGACGCCGGGGGTTGCATACCGGACGTGGGCGATCATCTCGTTGACCTTCCGACCGGGGAGATGGCCGCCCTCGCCGGGCTTCGAGCCCTGTGCCATCTTGATTTGGAGCTCGTCGGCCGAGCTCAGGTAGTGTGAGGTCACGCCGAAGCGCCCGGAGGCGACCTGCTTGACGTTGCACTCCTTTTCTGTGTCAAACCGTTCCGGTGGCTCACCACCCTCGCCGGTGTTGGATTTTCCACCCAGACGATTCATTGCGATCGAGTTGACCTCGTGGGCCTCCGGTGAGAGGCTGCCGAGACTCATCGCGGCCGTCGAGAAGCGTTTGACAATCTTGTGGGCGGGTTCGACCTCGTCGATCGAAACCGACTCCCGATCGGCGTCGAACTCAAGCAGGCCGCGAAGCGTCTGGAGATTTTCGCTTTGTTCGTTGATCAACTCGGCGAACTCGGTGTAACGCTCGTAATCGCCGCTGCGGACGGCCTGCTGGAGCGTGCCGACCGTTTTCGGATTCCACTGGTGGTAGATGCCCGACGAGCGGTGTTCGTACTCGCCTTGGGTTTCGAGTTCGGGATCCGCACCGAAGCCGACGACGTGGCGGGTTCGCAGGTCGTCCTCGATTACGTCGAGACCGATTCCTTCCGTTCGGATTTCGGTTCCCTCGAAGTACTCCGCAACGAGAGCCGAACTGAGACCGACGGCTTCGAAAATCTGTGCGCCCTGGTAGGATTCGACCGTCGAAATCCCCATCTTGGCCATGATTTTCAACAGGCCGTGTTCGAGCGCGTGGATGTAGCCCTCGATTGCCTCGCCCTCGTCCGCCCCATCGGGGCCCGCACAGAGATCCGAGATCGTCTGGTAGGCGAGATACGGGTTGACCGCGCCCGCGCCGTAGCCAACGAGCGTTGCGAGGTGGTGTACCTCGCGTGGGTCACCCGACTCGATCACGAGGCCGACGTCGGTTCGCAGGCCGTGTCTAACGAGGTCGTGATGAACCGCCCCGGTCGCAAGCAGGCTTGGAATCGGAATCCGGTCGGGTGAGGTGTCGCGGTCCGACAGTACAATGATGTCCGCACCCACATCGATTGCTGCACGAACCTCGTCACGAAGTGCTTCGACCGCGCTTTCGAGGTTGCTTTCGGGATCGTACGTCATCGAAACGGTCGCTGTCTCGAAGCCGTCGTTCTCGCGAGAGAGATTTTTAATGGTGGCCGCCTGCTCGTCGGTGAGCACGGGTGAGTCGACGACGACCTGGTGGGCGTGTTCCGGCGTTTCGGCCATCAGGTTCCGTTGCTTGCCGAGTCGTGACTGGAGGCTGGTGACGAGTTCCTCGCGAATGTAGTCGATCGGTGGGTTCGACACTTGGGCGAACAGCTGTTTGAAGTAGGTGAACAGCGGCCGGTTGAACTCGCCGAGCACCGACAGCGGCGTGTCGTCACCCATCGAGCCAACGGGGTCTTTACCCTGGTTGGCCATCGGTTCGAGCAGGTGTTTCAGTTGGTCGTTCGTGTAGCCAAATGCGGCCTGATGCGCGCGAAGTGACGAGACGTCATCGCGTGGGAGCGGGCTTTCGTCGGCGATGTCGTCGAGATCCTGTTGGTGTTCGGCAACCCACTCGCCGTACTTTCCGTCGACAAGCCCGTCGAACACTTCTGCGTCGGGAATGACCTCTCCCTCCTCCGGATCGGCAACGAAAATCTGGCCGGGTTGGAGTCGACCGCGTTCTTTGATTTCGCTGGGATCGGTCTCGATGGCGCCCACCTCGCTGGCGACGATGAGTTGGTTGTCGTGGGTGATGTCGTACCGACACGGGCGCAGCCCGTTGCGGTCGAGCACAGCCGAAATTTTGTCGCCGTCGGTTGCGGCGACGAGTGCGGGGCCGTCCCACGGCTCGATCAGACTGGCGTGGTAGTCGTACCAGTCGCGACGCTCGTCGTCCATCGAGTCGTCGTTCTCGTGGGCCTCCGGAATCAGCATGCGGAGCACGTGTGGGAGCTCACGATCCGAGTGCAGGAGCAGTTCGACCGCGTTGTCGACGCTGGCGGTGTCGGACTGGTCGGCAACCGTGACGGGCTTGAGCGTCTCGATGTCGTCGCCAAAGGCCTCGTGTTCGAGCGAGGATTCGCGAGCGCGCATCCAGTTGACGTTGCCCTGAATCGTGTTGATCTCGCCGTTGTGGATGATTTTGCGGTACGGATGGGCGAGATGCCACGCACCGAGCGTGTTCGTCGAAAACCGCGCATGAACCAACACGAGCGTGCTTTTCATCCGCTCGTCAGCGAGGTCGGGATAGTACGTTTCGAGCTGCTCACTCGTGAGCAACCCTTTGTAGACGACCGTTTTGCGATCGAGCGAACAGACGTAGAACCGTCCTGCGCCGTCGATCTCCTCGGTTTTTGCCTCAACAGCGCGTCGGCCGAGATACAGTGCGCGGTCAAATGCGTCGGTCTCTTGTTCCTCGCTCGGGGTGACGAACGCCTGCCACACATCGGGTTCGGAGTCGAGCGCGGTTTTCCCGATTTCGTGGTTGTCGGTCGGTACGCTGCGCCAGTGGAAGACGTCGATGCCGTACTCGGCAAGCGTTTCTTCGAAGAGCTCGACGAGTTGCTCGCGGAGCCCCGCGTCCTGTGGCATGAAAATCGAGCCAACCGCGTACGTCTCTGGGAGGTCGCCAACAACGGCGTCGAAAAACTCGTCGGGGCGTTGAATCATGATTCCCGCACCGTCGCCCGTATTTTCCTCCGCACCGGTCGTTCCGCGATGTTCGAGATTACAGAGCAGTTCGATACCGTCGGCAACGACGTCGTGGGAGGCGCCGCCGTCGAGGTCGACAATTGCGCCGACGCCGCAGTTTGCTCGTTCGTCAGTCGGGTCTGCTAGCCCGACTGGGCCGTCATGCGCGTGCGACCTGTGCGCATGGGTACTATTGTGTGGCTTGGTCATACCAACACTCAATAAGCCCGCAAATAAATGCCTACTGATAGAGGGATAAGGGTTCCTTAAACTCATACCCATATGTACTAGGTAATTGAAGATAACAGTATGCTCGCGGCAAACCAGTAAAAGCGGCTGTAACCGACACCGAGCACCGCGATTAGCGTGTTTCCGAAAACGCTAACTAGGCTAACGCGTGGTCAGTAATTCTTCGCAAAGTACGCAGTTTGCGTTGCCTGGTCGCCACAAATCGAACAGTGGTCGTCGTCACCAACGGTTTCGTCCTCATCAAACGGACACAACACGATTTCCGCTGAGAGCGGTTCCTTGATCGGCTCTTCGCAGGCCTCGTCGCCACACCATGGCGTTTTGACGTAGCCGCCGTGTCGGCCGAGCGTGCCGAGAATCTCCTCGCGCGAGTCGGCCTCGCGAACGTTTTCGTCGAGATTCGTTTCGGCCGCTGCGTACAACTTCGCGTACACCGCATCGAACTGCTCTCGAACCGTCTCGGCGATCCCGTCTCGCGATTCGACGGTCGACTCGCCGTCCGGCCGGTGAACAACTGTGACTTCGCCGTCTGCGACCTCGTTAGGCCCGATTTCGAGCCGAACGGGCACGCCTTTGAGCTCCCATTCGTTGAATTTGAAGCCGGGATTCCGCTCGTCGCGGTCGTCGAGTTCGACCCGGATGTCGGCATCTGCGAGGTCTTCGGCGACGTCTTCGGCGTAGGCGAGTACCTCTTCTTTCGTGTCTTCTTGCCAGATCGGAACGATCACGACCTGTTCGGGCGCAACCGTCGGCGGCAACACGAGCCCCTGATCGTCCGAATGCGTCATAATGAGTGCGCCGAGTGCGCGCCAGGAGAGCCCCCACGAGGTGGTGTGTGCTGGCTGTCTGTTTTCGTCCTCGTCGGCGTAGGTGATATCGAACGCCTCGGCGAACGAGGTTCCGAGATGGTGGCTTGTCCCGGCCTGAACGGATTTCCCGTCGGGCATCAGCGCCTCGACGGTCGTCGTCGTGTGCGCGCCGGGGAACTTGTCGTGATCGGGTTTCTGTCCCTTCAATACGGGAACCGCCAGCAGATCCTCGTAGAGCGAGGCGTACTGATCGAGCCGCAGCATCGTTTCGTCCCACGCCTCGTCGTGGCTCGCGTGGGCTGTGTGGCCCTCCTGCCAGAGGAACTCCTTGGTTCGGAAAAACGGCTTGGTGTCGGTGGCCTCCCACCGGACGACCGAACACCACTGGTTGACACGCAGCGGGAGGTCGCGGTGGCTGCGCACCCACTGGGCCATGTAGGGTGCAATGATCGATTCGCTGGTCGGGCGGACTGCAAGCCGCTCTTCGAGTTCGTTATGCCCGCCGTGGGTCACCCACGCGACTTCGGGATCAAAGCCTTCGACGACGTCCTTTTCGCGTTCGAGGTAGCTCTCGGGGATGAGCATCGGGAAGTAGGCGTTCTGGACGCCGGTCGATTTGAACTTCCCATCGAGGTTCGCCTGGATCGACTCCCAGAGCGCGTAGCCACGCGGGCGAGTGACGATGAAGCCACTCATTCCCTCGGGGCCGTAGTTGGCGAGGCCGGCCTTCTGGACGACTTCGGCGTACCACTCGCCCGTGTTGTACTGTTTTGACTCGGTAATGCCGAGATCTTGGTCGCTACTCATTGGCGAAACTGTGCAACCGGGATAAATAAACGGTGTGTTCCGGGGTTGTGCGCTCCGGCCGACCAACGGTCGCGATCACCTACCGACCAATCGTTCCCTGTCGCGTTATCGGTGCGTGTGGGTCAAGACTGAACGCGATGAGTGTCGCCTGTTCGACTGCCGTCACCAACACGTCGTCGTCTGTATCGATGCCACTTTCCCCCGTTTCGCTGTCGAGTTCGCTATCAGCTTTTTTGTCGGTGTCGTCGACAGCAGGAGCGGTGATGACGGCGCTTTCGGTTTCTTCGAGGTCGACTCCGTCATCCCGACCGCCTGCATCGAGCGTGACTGCCCCCTCGAACACGTAGAGGTAGGTGTCCCAGTCGGCGCGCCCCGGAAGCGACACGGTCGACCCGACGCCGACCCGGCAGTCAAAACAGTCGACCGCGTTGCGGACGAACAACGGTGCCTCGCTGCCTTCGGGGCCAGACAGGTGTCGCCACTCGTTGGCAACTGGGTCGGCAATGCGTTCGTGTTGAATGTGCGGCTCCAACGAGAGGCTGTGTGGGCGGACGAAAATCTGGAGCATTCGGAGCGGTGGATCGTCGCGAGCGGTCGCTTCAGCGTGCCAGAAGCCACGGCCGCTGTTCATCACCATGAGATGGTCGCCGTCGGTGACGAGTTCGTTTCCCTCGTGGTCATCGTGACGCATCACGCCCGCGGGAACCCACGAAATAATCTCCTCGTTTGTATGTTGATGCATGCCGATCAGCGTGCCGGGATCCATGAACGACTCCACGACGGTCGCGAGCGGGCCATAGCCGTGGTCGGCATGCCCGTCGACCGCGTGTCCTGGGAAATTGAAATTCGTTCGGAACGACCCTTGATCCTGCGAAAACGCCGTCTGACCGGCGTGATGAATTTGATGGTGCCGCTCGGCTGCCGAGTTGTCCATGGTCGGCCGTAGGTGCGCAGCGCCTAAATGTCTCGTCTCCACGTTCCGCCGTGTCCCTACGCAATCTGCCACCGAGTATTGATTATCACGCCGTTCCAACGGTGACGTGTGACCGCCTCCGTCGCAATTGGCTTTCAGTCGGTGACCGACGAGTACAACGACCACCGCCCTCCTGTCGAGGGGACGGTTCCGTCGTGGCTTTCGGGAACGCTCATCCGCAACGGTCCCGGCCGGTTTGCGGTCGGCGGCCGCCGCGTTAGCCACTGGTTCGACGGGTTGGCGATGCTTCGCCGCTACGCGTTCGATGAAGGTGAGGTTCGGTACTCGAACCGATTTCTCCGAACCGAGGCGTTTGCTGACGCCCAGTCGGGAACCCTCACCGGCCAGTTTGCGACCGACACCCGTGGCTGGCGACGCATCCTCGACTCACTGCGATCGCTCGGCCTCCCCGAACCGACCGACAACACCAACGTCCATGTCGCCAAACTCGACGACACGTTCGTCGCACTCACCGAAGCCCCCCGACGGGTCGCGTTTGATCCCGTTACACTGGAGACAACCGGGGAGTTCCGCTTCGATGACGACCTTCCCGAACAGCTGACGGCGGCCCACCTCGTTGCCGACCCGCACCGAACCGAGACGGTTGGTTTTACGACCGAGTTCGGGATCCGACCGCAGTACCACGTGTATCGGGTTCCGGACGGCTCTCGCCAACGCGAATGCCTCGCCTCGATTCCCGCCCGCGGTCCCGCCTACATCCATGACTGCAGCGTCACAGCCGACCACGTCCTCCTCGTCGAGTCGCCGCTCACGCTCTCGGTCTGGCGCGCGCTCAACCCGTTCTCACAGGGCGCAATCGACCTGCTCGACTGGAACCCCGACCAACAGACACGACTGCTCGTTATTGATCGCGACACGGGCGACCTCGTCGCCGATCCGACGTTCGAGGCGACGTTCTGTTTTCACCATATCAACGCCTTCGTCGACGGTGACGAGATCGTGCTTGACCTCATCGAGTTTCCCGACGGCGAAATCGTCGACTCGCTGTCGTTGTCGGCGCTTGAAGCGGGTGGCTTTTCGACCGTCCCGCCGGGCCGACTCATGCGCTACCGAATCGATCCAACGGCGAACAGAGTCGACCGCACCCAACTGTTCGCCGGCGGCATGGAACTGCCCCGCGTCGTGTCGGAAAAAACGGGCCGCCGGCACCGCTACGCGTACGGACAGGCGACCGACCGCGACGGGGCAAACGGGCTCGCAAAAGTCGACTGTGAGGCTGGTACCTCGCTCGAGTGGTTCGAACAGTCGGTGTATGTTGAAGAACCGATCCCGATCCAGCGTCCCGGCGCGAGCGCCGAGGACGACGGCGTTGTGTTGGCAACTGCGATCGATGTCGAACAAGCGCGAAGCCTCCTGCTCGTGTTCGATGCCGAAACGCTCTCGCTTCTGGCGCGGGTCGTGTTGCCGCACACTGAGCCGTTCGGCTTTCACGGCCGGTTTTTCGAGTCGATTCCGCAGTAGCGAGTTGCGTTTGGCATCCCGAGTTGCGTCCGTCATCCCGAGTCGATTCCGTCGCCACGACTGTGCTGGCTCGTTACCAGCGACGTCTGTTGTGTGAAAAACCGACGTCGACAACAACCAAGCCACGTCAGTTACGCGATTTCGAGCATCTCGTAGCGCACACCGGTGAGCTCCTCGCTAACTGCCCAGAGCGTCTCAGCGTCGTCTTGGTCGTGTGAAGCAGCGTTGGACTCCTGGCGTTCGGGCGCGCCGCGCATACTCAAAAACCCGTCCGGACCGTAGTACCCCCCGCTGACGACGTCGGGGGCGGTCGCCGCGTACAACAACGGCCGCACCCCTCCCTCCGGCGACTGACCAAACACGGTGTTGGCGAGTCTCATCAGGCCGTACTGGAGTCGTGAGTCGGCCTCTTTTGCGCCACGAAACTGGAGGTTTGTGTCGGCGTAGCCCGGATGACAGGCGACGCTTTGTGTGTCGTGGCCGGCCGCCCGAAGTAGTCGGTTGAGTTCGTAGGCGAACAACAGGTTCGCCAGTTTGCTCTGGCCGTAGGCCTCCCATTTACCGTAGGACTCCTCGCGCTGTAAGTCGTCGAAATTCATCTCGCCGGCGGAGTGTGCGGCGCTCGCGTGGGTGACGATCCGTGTCTCGCCGTCGGTGTCGAGAATCCGGTCGAGCAGCAGCCCGGTGAGTGCGAAGTGACCGAGATGGTTGACGCCGAGTTGCATCTCGAAGCCGTCGGCGGTTTCGCTCCGTGGAATCGCCATCACGCCCGCGTTGTTACACAGAATGTGGAGCTCGTCGTAGGCCGCTCGAACGCCCTCGGCAAAGGAGCGAACCGAGTCGAGCGACGCGAGATCGCACTCTCTGACGGTGAGCGTTCCGCCGGCCGAGCCGTCGAGCTGGCTGGCGATTTCGTGGGCCGCACGCTCACCTCGGTCGAGACTGCGGCAGGCCATGATGACAGTGGCACCGCGGGCGGCGAAGGCTTTGGTCGCCTCGAAGCCGAGACCACTGTTGGCTCCGGTAATGAGAACGGTTTTGTCGCGACACGACGGCATCTGGTCGGGGGTCCACGGGTTCGACATTGTCTTCTGTAGGGTACCCATTCGTATAGGTGTGTGGCGACTGACGACTGACGGATTTGTCTTCGTAGAACTCGCTATCGCATTTCTTCACTTCGTTCAGAAAATGCTCCGACGGGGATTTGAACTCACTCGCAAATCGAAGATTTGCTCGCTGCTCAAATCAAAGTCGCATTCGCTCGCTGTGTTCGTAGAATGCTCCGACGGGGATTTGAACCTCAGTCGCTCCCATACGGTCGCTCCCTGCTTCAAATCCCTGTCGCATTTCTTCACTTCGTTCAGAAAATGCTCCGACGGGGATTTGAACCCCGGTCATTACCGTGAGAGGGTAATATGATTGGCCGGACTACACC
>SL_4KL_010_BRINEDRAFT_10000293_pt1 | contig 25290 bp, 26 predicted proteins | sample SodLak_010_BRINE_2_FD_10664 | JGI IMG/M metagenome (IMG submission 10664) | reverse complement strand
CCCGTCGTCGACGACGTACACCCGGTCGACGTAGTCGGGAATCGTCTCGAGCACCGATTCGATGAACGGTTCCTCATTGTAAGCAGGGACGACGACGCCGACCGTGTGGCGTTTATACATCGCGATCACCGCCAGCCCCGAGTGTGTGAACCTGCTGTGGGAGGGTCGCGTCCTCGAGCGTATCGCGGCCGTCGATGACGACTGGCGTCTCGAGGCGATCCCAGCTGACGTCCTCGAACTCTTCGTGTGGTGTCACGAGAACAGTACCGTCGAACGACCGCTCGTAACTCTCCTCGAGTGAGAGCAGTTCCAGATCCTCATCAAAAACCGTCTCGAGCATCGGATCGACAGCGCTGACACGTGCACCACGAGCCGCGAGCTCGGCGGCGATGTCGAGGGCTGGGGCGGCTCGAATCTCTTCGACACCCGGACGATAGGTGACCCCAAGGAGGAGCACGTGGGCGTCCTCGAGTGACGTGTTGGTCCGGTCGAGCGCGTCCGCGAGTAACTCGACGGTGTGTTCGGGCATTGCGTCGTTGACCGCCCGTGCCGTCTCGAGGAGGGGAGTCGGGGTGTTGACGGCGTCGATCACGAAGTACGGATAGAAGGGGATGCAGTGGCCACCGACGCCGGGACCCGGATCGTGGATGTCACAGAACGGCTGGGTGTTCGCGACATCGATCGCGTCCCTGACGTCGATCTCGAACGCGTCAGCGAGCGTGGCGAGTTCGTTCGCCAGTGCGATGTTCACGTCCCGGTACAGCCCCTCGAACACTTTGACCGCCTCGGCGGTCGTCGCGTCGGCTACGGGAATCACGCCCTTGTCGTTGATCGACTCGTAGAGCGTTTGAGCGACAGCCGTACTGTGGTCGTTGATGCCACCGACGACCTTCGGATAGGCACCACGGATATCCGCAAGCGCACGCCCGCTCGAGGTGCGTTCGGGACAGAAAGCGAGCCCGAAGGCGGCGTCATCCAGCCCGGATCGGGCAACGAGTCGAGGGTGAACGAGATCGGCGGTCGTTCGGGGTGGGACCGTACACTCGATGACGACGAAATCACCCGGATCGAGGCCAGTACCGATCGCGTCGACGACGGCCTCGAGTGCAGACAGGTCGGGTTCGTGCTCGTCGGTAATGGGTGTCGGGACGATGATGACGTGGACCCGGCCGTGCTCGACACCGACGGCAGGCGTGTCGGTCGCGTGCAGCCGGTCGTCGGCGACCGTTTGCGCCACGAGTTCGTCGAGGCCCGGCTCTCGAGCGACGTGAGAGATCCCCTCGTTGACCGATTCGACCACCTGAGCGTCGATATCGACCCCGACGACGGGGCCGACCCGATTGGCGAACACAGCAGCAAGCGGAAGGCCCATTTTTCCCAACCCGTACACCGTTACGGGGACGGCTTCATGCTCTAAGGCGGCTGCCAACTCTCGTCTCTCACTGTCGGTGCGGTCGTAGACCGGGACCGGTACGTTGGCATCCAGTTCGGGGATCGTTTCAGTCATTGATCGCCTCGAGTGCGGTCGTCGCCTGGTGGTCCTGTCGATCGATTCGTGTCGCCAACTCGAGGGCTCGGAGCCCATCGTCGATCGTCACCGGGGGGATAGCGTCCGCCCGCACCGACTCGAGGAACGCCTCGAGCTGGCGTTTCAGTGGTTCGGCCGTCGGCACGTGTGGCTGTTCGATGATGCTTTCGTGGGTGAACTGTACACCGCCGTTCGATTCGATATACTCCGGCACCGATCGACGATGGATCTCGACGGTTTGATCGAGGTAGTCGAGTTCGACGAGACAGTTTTTTGCCGTGATTTCGAGACGTCTCACTTTCCGCTGGGTGAGCCGACTGGCAGTCAGTGAGGCGAGGGGGCCTCCCTCGAACTCGAGGAGGGCCGTCGCGTGTGTGTTCCCCTGTACGCCTGCGCTCTGGACCTGTGTTGGGATATCATCGAGTAACGAGAGCACAATATCGATATCGTGAATCATCAGATCCAGGACAGCGTTGTCGTCGATGGGGCGTTTCGGCGGTGGACCGAGCCGTTCGGCTTTGACCCCAATGATGTCGAGGTCGTCGACGACCGACTCGAGTACCGAGACGGCTGGATTAAACCGTTCGATGTGCCCCACCTGTACTGGAACGCCGGCCTCCCTGGCAAGTGCCTCAAGACGTTTACCGTTCTCGAGGCGTCTGACGACGGGCTTTTCGATCAGCGTGGCGACTCCGGCCTCCAGACAGCTCGTGGCAACGTCGTAGTGAAACCGCGTCGGGACGGCGATGGAGACGGCATCGACGCTATCGAGCAAGGTGCCGAGGTCTGTCGCATCCCCGCCGTACCGTCTCGCGACCTGTTGGGCCCGCTCGGCGTCGAGATCGTAGACGCCAACCAGGTTGGCTCCCTCGAGTTGTCCGTACACGCGTGCGTGGTGTTGTCCCATAGTGCCGACGCCGACGACACCGACGTCGATCGATGATTCACGCGCCATATTGGGCACACACCTCCGTGATCCGCGCGCAGTCAGTTGGCGTCACACCTGGATGGACCGGGATCGAAAGGACGGTTGCTGCGGCGGCTTCGGCTGCAGAGAGGTCGCCGGTGGTCACGCTCCCGGCGTAGGCTGGCTGTTGGTGAATACAGCGTGGATAGTAGACGCCAACGCCGATATCGTGGTCGGCGAGCCAGTCGCGGAGTCCGTCACGATGGTCGCGGTCACGCGCCCGGATCGTGTACTGATGATAGGCGTGTTCGACGTGGGCAGGTTCGACGGGCACAGCGACATCGACGTCGTGATCGCGGAGGCCTCGAGTGAGCATGTCGGCGTTTTCACGACGTGTCTCGAGGAATCCGGGCAGTCGCTCGAGTTGGGTCCGGCCGATAGTGGCAGCCAGACTGGTCAGCCGGAAATTGTGACCCACGCGCTCGTGCACGTACGAGCGGTCATCGACGTCGGTTCGGCCGTGATTGACGAAGGCCTCGAGTCGGCTGGCGATGTCCTCGTCGTCGGTCGTGACCATACCACCCTCGCCGGTGGTCATATTCTTGGTTGGATAAAACGAGAAACACCCCACGTCCCCGATAGAGCCGGCTGGGTTCCCCTCGTAGGTCCCACCGTGGGCCTGGGCGGCGTCCTCGATGAGCGGAATCTCGAGTTCGTCCGCAAGGGCTGCCAGTGGGTCCATCGCCGCCGGCAGTCCGTACAGATGGACGGCGAGAATCGCATCGATTGGCTCCCGTTCGGCCACCTGTCGCGCCGCCTCGGGATCGAGGGTGTAGGTCACTGGGTCGATGTCGGCGAAGACGGGTTCGGCACCGACGAGGCGGATGGCGTTTGCCGTCGCGATGAACGAAAACGGCGTCGTCAGGACGCGATCACCTGGACCGATATCCAGGGCAGCGAGGGCCGCATGAAGCGCGGCCGTGCCGTTCGCCGTCGCGACGGCGTGTGCCGTCTCACAGTAGTCGGCGAACTCCCGCTCGAACGCCCGGACCTCCGGGCCGTCTGCCAACTGTCCGCTTTCGAGCACGGTCTGTACACGGTGCAACTCGGTCTCACTGAGGAGTGGCTCGGCTAGTGGAATCATTCGAATCTATTGTCTCCCTCGAGTATGGCAGGCAACGGCTCGTGTCTCGCAGGGGTCCCAATGGCCAGGGTGCGAGGGGGCACGTCTTCGGTGACGACGGCCCCGGCGGCGACGAACGCACCCTCGCCGATCGTCACGCCGGGGAGGATGGTGGCATTGGCGCCAACGGAAACGTGGGCCTCGAGGGTCGGCCCCTCGAGTGTNGCNGTGTGCCCACGCAATGGCGTCGGATCGTTCGTCAGGGTTGCCGTGGGGCCGACGAAAACGTGGTCCGCGACCGTGGTCTCTGCGGGCAGGTACGTGCCCGTCTGCAAGCTCACGTGTGACCCGATCTCCGTGTGGCCGTCGATAACGGCGTTCGTGCCCACGAGGACGTTATCGCCCAGGATAGTCCGTTCACGGATAAGCGCGTAGTGGCCGGTCTGGAGGTTGTCACCAGCGACGACGTCGTTGTAGATAATCGTCCCGGGTCGTATTGTCGTATTGCGGCCGAAGATCGGGTCACGGGAGCCTTCACGGTACTCGTAACCGAGCGTTGCCCCACGTACCATATCGGNTCAGGTCTGGTCGGACTGTAATAAGCGAGAAACTTCGTTACAGGGATTAATTAGGCCGCCGCCGGGTCACAATGGGTATTTATGNTGGAGAAACAGCGGTGGGGCGCCGACATCAGTGCTGGCTCGAGTCTACCCGGGTGACAGGGCGAAACGACCATTGTACTCGCGACCAACGGTTCAGTATGGATGTCGCACCTGGGGCCTGGCGGTACGCGATCGTTCCAGTCCTGGCTGCTCCCTTCGCGTTCATCTTCAGCGTGGGGGTAAGTGTCGTCTGTCTGGCCCTCGCCGTCGGAACGCTCGCGTTCTTTCGAGATCCAGAGCGAACGCCGCCGCTGACCGGCGTCGTTGCACCTGCCGACGGAACGGTATCCGTGATTCGCCAGGAGGCAGGGCGGCTTCGACTTGGGACGTTCATGAACGTTCACAACGTCCACGTTGTACGCTCACCCTTCCAGGGGACCGTCACGACTGTGGAACACGAACCCGGTGGGTACAAACCCGCGTTTTCGAAGGACTCGGATCTGAACGAAAAGCTGCACGTTGAACTCGCCATCGAATCCGGCCGGTTCGAGGGCGAAACGGCCACCGTCACCTTCATCGCCGGGGCGTTTGCCCGACGGATCCATCCCTACGTCGAACCCGGCGACCGCCTCGAGCGGGCCGAGCGAATCGGACACATTGCCTTCGGGAGTCGGGTCGACGTGCTGTTTCCGCCGGCCGTCGAGCGGAACGATCTCGCCGTCGAATCGGGAACGAAGCTTACCGCCGGGGAGTCGGTCATCCTCGAGACGCCGCTCGAGGAGTTTAGAGGAGACAGCTGACACGTACAGAAGTTGGCTGACCTGACAGCTAACTCAGGCTACCGACGCCACACAATCCTCGATTACGCCCGCCAACACAGTCTCGGTTTTATATCCTCGACCACGTCAGCGGAAGCTAATGACCACCACGCGCCGAGTGCAGTTTCTGTACGCGTCCGTCGCCTGGCTGCTCGGTGTCGTCCTCGTCTTAGCCGTCCTCGAGGCAGTCTCGCTCCCGCTCGTGTTTACCCTCGGCGTCTTTGGAGTCGTTGCCATCGCCGGGCTGCTCACACCGAGGGGGATCCGTCCCGAGTGGCACGGGAACCTCTACTGGCTCGTCGTCGTGAGTGGCCTTGGACTCCTCGCCGTGCTGGCCTGGCGCTTCCTCCACATCCTTTCGCTCGTATGATCGTTCAGACACCATCCTGGCCGACGCTCGTCCTCGTGACCGTTGCCGGGCTCGTCGTCGCAGCCCTCGGGGTCGGCGCGGCCACCTCGACGACCGCGTTTGCCCCATACAACCCGACCTGGGAGGGGACCAGCGACTTCCGAACACTCCTCGAGGACGACCCCGTCGACCAAGAGTTGCTCACCGACACCGAACGGTACGACGAACTCGAGGCTAACGGAACCGTCGCCTTCGTCGTCGGGCCCGACGAGCCGTACGGCGAAATGGACACCGAGCGTCTCTCACGGTTCGTCAACCGCGGCGGCACGCTCGTCGTCCTCGAAAACTTCGGCCCCGGTGACACGCTCCTCGAGTCACTCGACACCGAGGCTGCGTTGGATGGCCAGGTCGTGTTCGACGAGCGGAACTACCACCGCGGACCGGCGATGCCGCTCGCGACGAACGTCAGCGACGATCCCGAAGTGGATGACGTCGACCAGGTCACGCTCAACGTCGCCACGGTCATCGATCCGGGTGACGCCAGTGTCTGGGTCCGGACCAGTGAGTTCGCCTATCTCGGCGACGAGACGACCACGCTCGAGGAGGCAGACGCACTCGATTCCTATCCCGTGGTGACGGCCGAACCCATGGGTGAGGGGCGAGTGATCGTCGTCAGTGATCCGAGCATCGCCATCAACTCGATGCTGACAGAACCCGATAACGAGGCGTTGCTCGCTGGATTCATCGCCGGCCACGAGCGAGCCGTTATCGATGCCTCCGCAAGCGGTGAACTCCCGCCAGCGATCGCCGCGATGCTCACCGCTCGAGCGCTTCCAGCTCTGCAGGCGGCATTCGCTGGCATCGTCGTCGCCGTAATCGCTGGTGGCTCGAGTGCCCGTCTCCGGCAGATGGTGATGGCTGGCCTCCGATGGCGACCAGGGGGTGATGATCGCCGCGAGGGCACTCCGGAGGAGTCAGTGCTGACCCACGACGAGCGCCTCGACGTGGTCCGCCATCGCCACCCCGAGTGGAACGAAGCGCGTATCGAGCGCGTAACAATGGCATGGGCGGAGCGATCAACGGAGAGCGCACGCAGTAGTACCAGACCGACCAGCGACGAAAGCGGGCCTCGAGATACGCGAGCATGACGGGGAACACTGCCGATGAGACGGCTGACGATCCACAACAGGTGTACGAAGCGGTTCGCTCGGCAACCGGTGCGGTTCTCGTCGGCAACGAACAGATCATCGAACACCTGACCATCGCACTCCTGGTTCGAGGCCACGTGCTGCTCGAGGGCGTCCCCGGCGTCGCAAAGACGACCATCGCGAACCTGTTTGCGCGGTCGCTCGGCCTCGAGTTCCGCCGGATCCAGATGACACCGGACATCCTGCCCGCCGACATCACCGGCACGCGCATCTACCGCCAACACACCGGTGAGTTTCACCTCCAGCGGGGCCCCGTGTTCGCGAATCTGGTCGTCGCCGACGAGATCAACCGGGCGACGCCGAAGACACAGAGCGCCCTGCTCGAGGCGATGCAAGAACGGCACGTAACCATCGACGGGGAGACGCTCGCGTTGCCCAACCCGTTCATGGTCATCGCGACACAGAACCCCATCGAGATGGAAGGGGTGTTCGAACTGCCGGAGGCCCAGCGAGATCGGTTTCAGTTCAAACTCACCGTCTCGCTTCCCGAACGCGACGACGAACGGACCCTGCTCGAGCGGTTTCACCACCAGCCTGACCTCGAGCCGTCGACGGTCGATCGGGTGGTCAATCCCGAAGGGATCGCAGCGGCCAGGTCGGCTGCCGTGGACCGACACGTCGCCCCTCCCGTCATGTCCTATATTCTCGATATCGTCGAGGCGACACGAACTCACCCAGACATCGCCCACGGGGCCTCCCCGCGAGCATCACTGGCGTTTCTCGACGGCGCGAAGGCACGGGCAGCGCTCCACGGCCGACGATACGTGATCCCCGACGACGTGAAAGCACTGGCCGCACCGACGCTGGTCCATCGACTGGTGTTGAGCACCGATGCCGACCTTCGAGACGTGACGAGCGCTGATGTGATCGATCGGGTGCTCGAAGAGGTCGACCCACCTGGCGTCATCGAGGGGGAGATCACTCCGCCTGACGCCCAGTCACCAACGGTCAACGATCACGAGTGAGTTGAGGGGTGGTAGTCTACCGCGAGACGACCGTCGGCGGTTACTCCCGGGTCGACTCCGGCTCCCATCGACAGGTCACCACCCACTCAGTACGGTCAGCACGGGCCGTGACCTCGAGGTGAACATCCCGGTCCAGCGTCCTCGCGAAGCCGACCGCGAGAAACGAGGCGACGGGATGATCGAACCGATCGACGTCCTCGAGGGTGCTGTCGGTGATCGTCACCGTTGCCTGTCCGGCCGCCGCATCCACCGTCGACGTGGCCCCGCCCACGAGTTCGAGCGCGTCGACCAGGCCACTGGCGAGTTGCTGGCCGAGGGCAGCAGGGTCGGTTGCAGGGCCGTCCGTCAGTGACGCCTCGAAGGCCTCGAACAAACCACTCCCAGTCGTCTCGAGGAACAGGCCACGGTGTGGTGGATCGGTGAGGATCGGGCTCGAGGCCGTCGGTGGGGGCGTCGAATCCGGGCCATGTGGGACGAAGAGTCGAACGGAGTCGGTGTCGGTCGGGACGTACACGCGGTCCTCTTGTAAGCCGAGAACAGTCGCGATGGCCGCCTGGTTTGCCGCGAGCGGATCGTACAGGTGGTCAGCCAGCCTCGCAGGAACGAACGGGGCCGCCGTTACTGAGTAGGTCAACACGGCCCCAAACCAGCCGATTCCGGCGAGTGCGAACAGGACGGCCTGGCTCTCCGGCAACACCAGCCCGCCGACAGCCGCAAGGGCTCCCAACACTGCCAGTCCAATTGCCGTCCGGCGATACTGCGTCCGCTGACTCCGGGCATACACCTGCCGAAGGCGGCGGTTTTCGGCCTCGAGCAGGGCGATACGTGCCGTCTCTTCGAGTTCCTCCTCGTGGGTTTCCGTTCCCGCTGGCTCCTGCAGACTCATGCGGACCCACCCCCATCCCCGGTGTCTGTGCCGAGTGCCGACAAAGTCACTCGAGCATGGCGATGGACGAGAAAGCCACCAAGTCCAAACAGCGAGAGAAGGGTCGCTGCGGCCAGCCAGTGGCCGCCGGACTCGAAGGCTGTCCAGAGCACGCCGCCGAGAATCGCGAGGGCGACGAGGAAGCCAGCGAGGAAGCGGCGTCCGGTAGCGGGCGTCGATGGGGGTGTCACGGATCCGACGGCGACGAGTACCACCAGCCCCGCCTCCAGGACAGTGATAGCGACGACGTCACCAAGACCCGGAGAGACAGCCAGCAGGCCGACGTGGATGGCTGCGATGGCGAACGCCGGGCCGAGGAGCCCCCACACGAGCGCCGAGAGGGCCACAGTTCCGATTCCTACCGGGCCACCGATGAACCACGACCCACCGAGCAGACAGCCGAGACCGAGCAGGGCAAGCGCCTGCAATCGTCGGTTCACCGGCAGGGGGAGATGGGTCCGCTCGAGGATCGCCTGGACACGGCCCTGCATCCCCGATCCCCATCCCATCGACCTCACGGACGAACCTCCGGGCGACGAGTTGAGCCACCGCTGAGGACTGTCGACAATCGATCGGCCGGGGCCACCTCGAGCGCCGTCACCCGGTCCATGCGACCGAGCGCTCGTCGGTGTCGTTCGAACGTTCGATACTGGTCGAAGGCGGCTTCGATCGAATCGAAGCCACCCGATTCGTAGAGAACCGTCGGCGCCAGTGCGACCAGCACCGACCGATCGTCCGCTCGAGCCAGCCCAACCGTCTCGTGGAGTTCCTCGAGCGCCGAGTCGTCGGTGAGGATGACCGTCCAGACCGATCCAGGTTCTCGGTTCACGACGGATCGGAGGCCTCGGTACAGGGGGTTTGCATCGATAGCGATCGGATTCCGGTTGGCGTAAAACGGCCTGAGTGTTCGGGCGAACGCCGAGTCGTCCTCGAACAGCGACGGGTGTGCCCGCTCGAGTGTCGATCCCCCACGGGCGAGTGCAGGCCAGCGCTCGAGTCCGGACCACCGTCCCCTCACCGGACCCCTGCTGCCGTCGTCCGTTCCCTCCACCTCGAGGGAGTAGAGGACCCGACGAACCGTCCGATACTGTTCCGGGCCGGTGGCGATCGGGTGGCGGGTCGTGACGCCCGCCTCGCCCACGGTCAGGAGTCCGAGGGGGTCCCCGGCGTCAGCAGCCGCGCGGGTGATCGCCAGGGCGACCGCCCGGAGACAGTCGAGTTTCGTCTCGTCCGGCGGACCACGGCCGAGTGCGTCGCGGTGATCGACGACGAGCAGCGTCCGTCGGGTAGCGTCGACCTCGTACTCGCGAACGTGTGGTTTGGCCAGCCGCGCCGTTGCCTTCCAGTCGATTCGACTGGCAGCGTCGCTCGGCTGGTACTCGCGTAACTCGGCGACATCGACGCCGCTGCCGACCCGTTCTGTTGGGTAGACCCCCTCGAGCAGCCCGTATCGGTCTCCCCCTTCCCCGACGTGAATCCGATCCGGCCCCCGTGGTTCGACGGTGACCGTCGGCCGGTTTCCAGTCGTGAACGTCTCCCGAAACCAGCCGTCACTGAGAGACACGGTTGCCGGGTCGAACCGATGTTGTCCGGTTACCGGCCAGGTGGTTTGCGTTGCCACCTCGTGCGTGAAGGCGTCTTTCCCAGGACTCTCAACTGCTTCTGGCTCCTCGAGCGCCCTTGGGAGCGTCGTTTCGAGGGGCTCACTCGAGGCCGTCACGGGAGGGAGACCGGCACTGACCTCGAGGATGAAGGACACGTCTCGCTCGAGGGCAACATTCTCCTGCTGGTCCCCGTGTTCGGCCTGTGCATCACTGTCCCCAGCGGGGTCGGTCGGTTCATCACCGTGGCCCCCGTGTCCGAGCTGGGAGTCGGCCTGCTCGAGCGAGACCGCGAGTGTGACGGCTGTCTCGCCTTCCGTTTTGACCTGCGGCGTCCCAACGGTCTGGCGAACGTCGAGGGCGTCTGCAACGTCGAGGGTAGCCCCAAGAAACGAATACTGTCGTGCGAGCAACCAGGACGCAACGAGGAGTGCCCCAACGAACAGCACCGGTGCGGCGAACACCGCACCGAGGACGGCCAGCGCCACCACCAGGGCGACGACGGCCCACGAGCGATCCGTCAACTCCATGGGCCGGGTCTACGGCCGGTCGGTGATTAACGTGGGGGGTCACCAACCGGTCATTTCCGCGTGTAAGCAACGACTACGTGTTACAGCCAACCGGACACTCAAACCCAAGCGACGATTGCTCGAGCGCGACGGGGAGACGGTTTTTCACTGGCGCACACGGAGTGTGTCCGATTGATGTCCTCGGACCCGACTGGCTGGCGACACGTGGGCCGCCTGCTGGTCACGCTCGTCGTCGCCTCCCTCGTCCTGACCCTCCTCAGCCCAGCCCTCGTCAGTGGCGGGGTTCCACCAGCTGAGGGCCCGGGTTCGGCGACCGTGACGGCGACCGCGNCGACGACAGCTGCGGATAACGAAACGAAGCGACACGAAGATCCCGCCGAGTACGAGGAGTTCGGGGATGCAGCCGCCCTCGAACAGTGGCTCAGTGACCGGGTCACCGACCGACTGTTCAACAGCTCCGCCGCCCTGAGTGAGGGCCAACACGAGTTGGCGCGCGAGAATCTCGACGAAGAAACACAGTCCTACCTCGAGCGATACACAGCGGTGAGCGACGGCGCCGAGGGCGATGATGAACCCACACCCGAGGAAGAAAACGAGTCACTGAGCGAGGCCTATTCGGGCCAGGCCGAACTGGTGGACCTCGTCGAAGCCTACCGCGAGACCGAAGCCGACTACGAGGCGGCCCAGGAGGCAGGTGACGACGAGGAGGCCAGGGAGTACGCTCGCGACCTCGTCGACCTCGCCGAGGAGATTGCCGACACGAGTAGCGAGGTCGAGACCACACTCGAGCGACTCGAGGCTGAAACCGACCACAACGTCTCCGCTGCTCGCGAGGAAATCACCGAGACGAACCGTACCGTACAGGCGGACCGGGACGCCACCATCGACGAGACGTTCAACGAAACGACACTCTCACTCGAGGAGTCGACAGAGCCGGTATCGTTCCTCGAACCGATGACGCTCCGTGGGGAATTGTATACTGTCAACGACACCCCAGTCACCAACGAGCCGATCGAACTCGACATCGGCGGTGATCTCGAGCGAACGGAGACGAACGATTCCGGCGAGTTCGAACTCACCTATCGACCACGGACGGTTCCAGCCGGTGTGGGAACCCTCTCGGTGACCGCACAGCCAATCGGCAACGCCACGTATCTCGGGTCTGAGGCGACACTGGACGCCGAAATCGTCCAGGAAAGCCCCGAGATCGAACTCGAGGATAGTGAGAACAGCCCAGCCTACGGCGAGATTGCGACGGTAAACGGCACCCTCGCTGTCGACGACGAGCCCGTGGACAACGTCTCGCTTGCACTCGAGCTCGACGGCGAAGCGATCGGCAGCGTCGAGACCGACAACGGCACGTTCGGGACCGAGGTGGAGATTCCACGGAACGTCTCCAGTGGTGACCAGGCACTCGTCGCCTCCCTCGAGGATGAGGATCGAGCCCTGGCCGAAACCAGCACCGAAACCACCCTGACCGTTCAGGAAACGGAGACGACCCTCTCGATGGATGCCGACGACTCCGCGGAGGGGACCGTCTCGATCGACGGTGATCTTCGAACTGACGAGGGCGGCGTCGATAACGAGTCGCTCGCGATCGAACTGGACGGCGACCGTATCGCCACGGTCGAGACGGACAGCGACGGTAGCTTCAACGAGACTGTCGGTGGGCTCAGTGCGGCTGGCGGCGACGCAACGCTCGCCGTGGTCTTCGACGGCGAAGAGACGAACCTGGAGGNAAGCCGGGCTGAAACAGGCGTGGTCCTGCCGGACACCGCCGGTGACCGATCGCTCGTCCCGACCCCTGTCTGGCTCCCGTTAGTGCTTGGTGGGCTTCTCGCCGGTGGTGTGGTGCTGTTCGCCCGCCGTTCTCGGGGTTCTCGCGAGGTGACGGCAGACAAACCAACAGACACACCAGCCGTCGACGCCGCTGAAACCGCAGCCGCGACCAGTGCCACCTTGCTGTCCGCCGCCCACAGCGCGCTTCTCGGGAACGACCCCGACACCGCCGTCAGGTACGGGTATGCCGCCGTCCGGCACCAACTCGGGGCCGCTCTCGAGGAAGGTCGCGATCGGCGGACCCACTGGGAGTTCTTGCGCCGGGTAGGCCGCGAACCAACGATCCTCGAAGACGAAGCCGATCGGGCACGATTGTACGAGATCACTGCTGGATACGAGCGGGCAACGTTCGATAACGAACCGCTCTCACAGTCGGCAGCCGAGACCCACTTCGAGGCTGCTCGAGCGCTCTGTGCGCAGTTCGAATCCACCGCGGACGGTAGGTCATCAGTGGGAGGACAGCCCTCGAGTGACGATTGACCACAGCGAGTGAAATAAGCGGGAGATATGACTCACAAATTTCTGACAGTCAGACGTACCGACTACGCCGCTTAAGGGTCTCAAACGCGACATGTGATCGATGGAGCGGACTCGCTCCCCCGACCCCGAGGACGATCACAACGGAGCCCGTGGCTATCTGCCAGCCCCGATCCGAGCCTGGCCTGGCGATCTCCTCGCCGTGTGCGCACTCACTGTATTGGTCAACCTCGCCGTATTCCTCCCGCTCGTCCGGGCCACACCGCTCCGTGTCCCACTCGCCCTGGCGTTCGCCCTATTCGTGCCCGGCTACGTCGCCGTCGCCGCGCTCTTTCCCGCCGCTCGAGGCGAGGACCCACCCGGTGACCGGTTTCGGACGGGCGCACTCACCGGCGTCGAGCGATTCGTCTTTTCCGTCGGCCTCAGCGTTATTCTCGTCCCGCTCGGTGGCGTCCTCATCGATCAGACCAGCTGGAACATTACGCTCGGGCCCGTTATGGTCGTCCTGACAGCGTTCACCTTCGGGGGAGCCGCGGTTGCCGCCCACCGACGGCAGGCACTTCCCGCAGACGACCAGTTTCGTGTCGAGGTCCCCCCACTGCTCGAGCGCACCACCGATCACCGTGACCAGGTCCTCACCATCGCTCTCGCGCTGTCGGTCGTCCTCCTCCTCGCGAGCGTTGGCTACGCCGTCGCGTTCACCAGCCACGACGACGAGTTCTCCTCGATCGCCGTGCTGACCGAACGCGAAGACGGAGAGTTCGTGCTGGGTGAAACACCACGAGAACTCGAACGCGGAGACACCACGGACGTCCTCATCGAGGTGACGAACGAAGAGGGGGAGGACACGCCCTATACGCTCGTCGCCCTCGAGCAATCGATCACCGTCGATGGAAACGACGTGGGTGTCGACGACCAGCGCGAACGCGACCGCCTCGAGTTCGACCTGGCGGCCGGTGAAACGGGACAGTTCGAGGACGAACTCGAGCCGACGACCACCGGCGACGTCCGCTTCGTCTGGCTCCTGTACGTCGACGGAGACGTCCCCGAGGACCCGAGTGGCGAGACCGCCGACTACGAGACGTATCTGACGCTCGAGGTGAGCGAGGAATCGTGATGGCTGAGCCGTCGCTGCATCGGAAACCAATCGTCCCGCTCAGTCACCGTGTATCGATTCACCACGGTTCAACCGCGAGGCGATCGTAAACGTCTGCTCGGCTTCCCGCCGAGTCGGGAAGTGTGCAGCCATGTACCGAGCCGTCGCGATGAGCGGGCGATGCGCACTGGCAGCGTCCACGTCTGCCGCCTCGAGCCGGTCGAACTCCTGGAAGGCCGCCTCGAGGTTCTGAATCGTGTGGAATCCGGCGTCTTCGCGCAGGAGCCCGTGGCCCAGGGTTCGCTTGAGTGCCGCGGGATCACCATCGCAGTCGACGTGTTCGGCCACGAGTCGACCGGCCTCGTTGACCTCGCCCTCGGTGTCGAACGTCTCGAGCAGGGCCGTCCGGATCGTCTCGGGGTCGCGGCCGGTGTCGTGTTCACCCGGTTTCGGAATCGGTGCTGGCGGTGTGTTGAGGAACCGATCGAGGTAGACGTTGATCGCGGCGTCGAACACGCCTCGGTAGAGTTCGACCGCATCGGTTCGGCGAGTCGCCTGCGCGACGGCGTTCGCGTAGGTGAACGTATGGTGGACCGTATTCCAGTCCGAAAACTCGTTTGCGACCCCGAACTGAGCCACCCGCGTCGTGGCCGCTTCGGTTACGACCGCCGCGAGTGTCTCGGCGCTGGCACCAGCAGCGATCGCATCGGCGAGGCCGTCGACGATGGCTTCGGGATCGTCACCGAGCAACGTCTCGTGGAACGCCGGCGTGGGTTCCCAGGTCTTTCCGCTTCCGTCTTCGACGAGGGCCTCGAGCCCGCTCGTCTCGCTCACGTCCCCGCCGTAGACCTCCTCGAGCAGGGCGACGAGATCGACCGGTTGTCGCCAGGAGGACCGTTCGTCGCTCCGGGTTGCCGTCACGAGCGGATCGATCAGGGCGGCCAGAACGTCGTCTGCTGCCTCCCAGCCGACGTGCTCGAGGCACTCGAAGGCCGTGTTGGCGAAATCGAGGACGTGGCCCGTCGAGAGATACGGATGGTCGGTCGCCGCGGCGAAGACGAGTTCGGCCACCTCGGCCTCGCTGTGGCCGGCGGCGATAGCCGTCCGCAAACAGCGTTCAGCGCCGTCGGCGTCTCTGACCTCGACACAGTCCCGGAACCAGCCCTTGAGCCGTTCGAAGGCAACGTCGGTGGTCGAAAACGACGGCTGGTCGAAGTTCGGGGCCTCACCCGCACAGTCACTCGCGACGTGACGGACGCCCGTGTAGAGCGCCCGTTTCTGATCTGCTGGCTCGAGGTCGTCCATCACGTTCGCCAGACAGCCGAGAATCGTCGGGCCGGACGACCAGCCCATCTCTCGATACCGCGTGGCGAACTCGAGGGTCGTCGCCATCGGTTCTCGATACCCGACGTCCGCGTCGAGCAGCCCGATCGTCGATTTGGCGATCACGAGCCGGAGGTTCTCCTCGAGGCCGGTTTCGAGACGGTCGCCCCAGTGGGTCGCCGGGGATTTCTCGAGGGGTGGGTTCGGGTCGACGTAGACGGTGCCGTCGCGAACCTCGGTGGGATAGGTCTGGACGTCGTCCGCCCAGGGGTCGAACGTATCCCCACAGGAGAGTTCGAACCGGGCGTGATGCCAGTGGCAGGTCAGGATACCGTCGTCGACGCTTCCTTCAGCCAATGGAAAGCCCATGTGGGGACACCGGTTGTCGACGGCCCGTATCTCACCGTCGTGGGCGAACAGTGCGATCGCCGTCCCGTTTTTCGAGACGAGTTTCCGGCCCTCACGCTCGAGTTCCTCGAGGGAGGCCGCTTCGACGAACCGCGAATCGGTAGACATACGCGAACGATGGGTGGGGATCCCTATAGTCGTTGGCTGACGTTCGGGGTTCAGGCAGTTGTTCACTCCTCGTCCGCCGGTACCACGCGTTTGCCGGTCTCCATCGGCACGACGTGCTGGTCGGCGTCGGCCCACTCGGCCTCGAGTTCTCGTCCCTCGAACAACCGGTCGAGAAAGACCGCCAGACCAGCGACTTCGGAGTGGGGCTGGTTTGTCACCCCGACGTTCCAGTCGGCTTCCTCGTAGATATCGAACGGCACCTTCTCGCCACCGACGACGATCAGGAGTGGCTTCGCGTCGTCGAACACCGCCGCTCGCACTTCCCGCTCAACGTCCTGGACGCGCTCGCCGTACATCGTCAGGTGAACGATCACGCCGTCCCAGCCCCGAACGATCCCACGTGGTGCGTCCGTCAATTCGACCGAAAAGGGACCGCCAAAGCGCTCGGTGATGTCCGCGACAGTCTCGAGCGACTGGCTCGCGTTATCGGGCAACAGCACGCGGTCTGCACCGAGCGCTCGAGCAGTCAACCCCACGTGTGTCGTCATGCGCTCGTCCCGGCCTGGTCGGTGGCCGAGCCGTAACACCGCGACTTCGGGCGTCTCGTTCATACCGGACATCACTAATGGCGACGGTTAGGGGGTTTCGTTTTGGAGGCACTGGCAGACGGGGTGGGCCAACGGACGGCCAGAATAGTCTCGCGTTTGGCAGAGAACCGGTTCGAGCCTCCCTCGAGTCCCGTCGCTCCCGGATAGGGTGGAACAACAGGAAATCGACCACCCGTTCACCCTCGACTCGAGGCGGTTCGAAAGCAAATACAACGAGAAGCCCAACGTGGGGAGAGAGCCGTCCGCTCGTTCTGCTTTTTTAAACTTACGGGCTCAGCCGTTGACGGTCCCGTGGGAACAACACGGCCTCGCGGATGTTCTCGAGGTCGAGCATCGTCATGACCAGCCGTTCGCCACCCAGGCCGAATCCGGCGTGTGGCGGCATCCCGTACTTGAACATCTTGGTGTAGTACTCGAACTCGCTCGGATCGAGGCCCTGCTGTTCGAACCCTTCGACGAGCTGGTCGTAGCGGTGTTCACGCTGGCCGCCCGAGACCAGTTCCATGTCCGGGTGCATCAGGTCGAACCCGGTCGAGAGCTGGTCGTCGTCCTCGTGGTCCATGATGTAGAACGGCTTGATTTCACTCGGCCAGTCGGTGATGAAGTAGTGGCCGCCGACGTCCGCACCGAGTGCCTTCTCGCCTTCGGTCGGCAAGTCGTCACCCCAGACGAGTTGCTCATCGAGTTCGCCCGTGGCGTTGATGCGCTCGATGGCCTCCTCGTAGGTGAGCCGCGGGAACGCCTCGTCCGGAAGCTCGAAGTCCTCGGCCAGCCCAAGGGTCTCGAGTTGGTCGCCACAGTTCTCGGCAACGGCGGCGTAGGCGGCTTTGACGACGCCTTCGACGACGTCCATCGCATCGTGGTGATCACAGAACACACCCTCGAAGTCGATCGACGTCGCCTCGTTGAGATGGCGTGGCGTGTTGTGTTCTTCCGCGCGGAAGATCGGCCCGATTTCGAAGACGCGCTCGAGGTTGGAGCCCGCCATCAACTGCTTGAACAGCTGTGGGCTCTGGTTCATGAAGGCCTCCTCACCGAAGTAGGTGATCGGGAAGAGTTCGGTCCCCCCTTCAGTGCCGGTCGCCACGATTTTCGGGGTCGTGATCTCCGTACAGCCGACCTCGCGGAAGTGTTCGCGGGTCGCCCGAAGGATTTCGGCGCGAATCTCGAAAATCGCCTGCACGTCGTCTTTGCGCAGGTCGAGCGTCCGGTTGTCCAGTCGGGTCGAAATCTCCGCGTCGACCTTTTCGGAGGGGTCGAGTGGCAGCTGTGGGTCAGCCGGGGCGATGACCTCGAGGTCGTCGGGCGTGATTTCGACGCCCGTCGGCGCACGCGGCTCCTCGGCGACGGTTCCGGTCACCTGGATGACGCTCTCTCGAGCGACGGTGAGGCCGGTGTCGACGAGGTCCTCGTCCATCTCGTCTTTCTCGAATTTGATCTGGATTTTGCCCGAACTGTCCCGGAGAATCAGGAACGCGATGCCACCGAGGTCTCGCACCTCGTGGACCCAGCCGGCGACGGTGACCTCGTCGCCCGGCTCAGCGTCTGCCGTGTAGGTTCTGTCCTGCATACCCATCGATTCAGGGAGCCAGAACTTAAGCACAATCTTTCGCGGCCGCTGGCGGCCCGCTCACCAGTCGACGCTCAGCGTCCCATCACCGTGGGGGTCAGGGGCGATTTCCTCGTCCGTCCGCCGGTCGACGACGTGGATACAGCCCTGCTCTTTTTTGGCTGGGCAGACCTCCGCCGCACGGACGTTCGACTCGAGCTCGTCTTCTCCGATGAAATAGGTCTTGGCGCGGGCCAATCCGGTGGCGATGTCCATCTCCCAGTTATCGCTGACTTCGGCGCACTTGCCCGCGCCGAAGCACTTGTTCGCCTCGAAAATGATTTTGTACGGCTTTTCCTCGATCGGTGGCCCGTCACTCGAGCCGACGTCACTCGGGCGTGGCCCCTTTTCAGCGTCACTCATACGTGGTCGTGAGGGGGGAGGCGTCTTTCAGGTTACGGTCCTCGGTTGGTTCGGTCAAAAGAGAGTGAGAAGCGTTATCGACCGGCGGCATACAACATCGGGCCAACGATGACGAGCGCGACGCCGATCAGGCGAAAGATAACCGTATCACCGGCAGCGCTCACGGGCGTCAACANGAACAACGAGCCTACGAGGATGAGATTGAGCCCCATGATCTTCATCGACCTGAGCGGAAGGGAGCCGAGTACAGCCAGTACCAACAACCCGATCAGGGCGTGGCCCATATGTAACTCGATCATGAAGTTGTCGATTGTCTGGAGAGGTACCTCGATCATTCTTGTGCGTACCTCGCCACGATTCGGCCTTTAATACTTCGGTTCGCCCGTTCTGTTCGAGCGGCCTGTTTCGAACCCACAGCAGTTTAGTGTCGGCCGCTGACCGTTCTGCCATGACCCGTTCGTACGATAAATTGGTCCGAGATGACATTCCGTCGGTTATCGAGGCCGACGGCGACCGCGCCGTAATCCACCGTGTTTCGGGACCTGCCCTCGAGGCCCGGCTACACGACAAACTCGAGGAAGAACACGCGGAATTTCGCGAAGAGACCGTGCTCGAGGAACTGGCCGACGTCCTCGAAGTGGTATACGCGCTTGGTGCAGTCCATGGATGGACACAAGCGGACCTCGAGACGGCCCGTCGAAAAAAACGGGCTGTGCGTGGTGGCTTCGAGGACGGAGTCGTTCTCGAGGCAGTGCTCGAGGGCCCTGAAGACGGCTGATTGTGACCCAGCACACGCCAGCAGGCCAACGGGTGGGTGCCACCAATACCGGACGGCATGGGGACCGTGAAAGGGCAAATGTCTTACAGCCAGCAGGTGAAGAAACGAGTGATGAAAGCCGTCGTCCTCGCCGGTGGATACGCAACCCGGCTCTGGCCGATCACCAAACACCGGCCGAAAATGTTCCTCCCCATCGGCGAGTCAACCGTCATCGATCGGATCTTCGACGAACTCGAGGCCGATGACCGGATCGACACCGTCTACGTGAGTACGAACGAACGCTTCGAAGCCGAGTTCGAGGCCCATCTCGCGGAAACCGACTACGAAAAACCAGTCCTCTCCGTCGAGGATACCGCCGAAGAAGACGAAAAGTTCGGTGTCGTCGGTGCCCTCGCTCAACTCATCGAGCGCGAGAACGTCGACGACGACCTGGTCGTCATCGCTGGCGACAACCTGATCAGCTTCGCCATCAGTGACTTCGTCGACTACTTCGAAGCGACCGGCTCCCCGACGCTTGCCGCCTACGACGTCGGCTCGCGAGAGAAGGCCAAATCCTACGGGTTAGTCGAACTCGAGGGAGAACGCGTCGTCGACTTCCAGGAGAAACCCGACGACCCGAAGAGTACCCTCGTCTCCATCGCCTGTTATGCGTTCCCCCGTGACAACCTCTCGTTGCTCGCTCACTACCTCGAGGAGGGGAACAACCCGGACGAACCCGGCTGGTTCATCCAGTGGCTCCAGGAACGAGAACCGACCTACGCGTACACCTTCGAGGGTGCCTGGTACGATATCGGGACGCCGGACAGCTACCTCGACGCCGTCGCCTGGCATCTCGACGGGGAGAGTCTGATCGCGGAATCGGCCACCCTCGAGGAGGCGACCATCGGCGAGAACGTCCACGTAATGGACGGGGCAGTCCTCGAGCGGACGACCCTCGACCACGCCGTCATCTTTCCCGACGCCGTCGTGCAAAACGGTGACATCCGACGGTCGATTATCGACGAGGGGACCCGCCTCGAGAATATGGACCTCGCAGGGGCACTTATTGGCGCGCATACGACGATTACGAACGGGCAGCCTGACGACTGAGACGGACGTTGGCTGTACTGGCCACCATGCCGGTACTCCACCGAAGTCGATTCGCCAGCGATAGGAGACTCTCGACAAGCGTGAAACAGCACCGAAGCGTCCACGGTGCTGAAAGAGCCACTCTCGAGACGTGTAATCTGGTCGGTACACCTATGTAACCAGACAGTCTCAGTTCGAGACACGAACCATGCCATCGCCGCAGGCGACCCTCGAGCGACTGAGCGAGGGTGTCCCAGTTGCCTCGCTGACGGCCGATTTCCTCGAGTACCGTCGCCCCGCGGGCGATGATCCACTGGTGCTTCTCGTGACGGCTGCAAGTGCGTCGACCGGACAGGCGTACGCCACCGGCGTGAGACCGACTGTCGAGTCGTTTCAGGAGACGTTTCTCGAGCCGGAGGTGGTACACACGTTCGCCGAGCTTGGGGCGCTCGAGGCCGACGATTCCCAACTGGAAGCCGTCTTCGGGGCTGTTCGAAAACGACAGGTGCTCGTCGAGAGTGCGGCGGTTCTGGCAGCCCGTGATGAAGCGAGCGATCTGGCGGCACTCATCGGCTGGGCCGCCGAGGCCGACTATTATCGGTACCAGGACGACCCCATCGGTTCGATCTCGGGTATCGGTCCCGCAACGTTTCAGTTTCTCCGCCAACTCGCCGGCATGGACACGGCCGCACCACGACCTGACCTCGTCTCCCTGCTCGAGACCGTCGCGAATCGGTCGTCGGTGCCCTGGGAGACGTTGAACGGCCCACTCGAGTGTGTCGCGGCGGCTGAGTGGCTGTCACTCACGACCGAGTTTCGGCTGGGAGCAATCGACCGCCTCGCGTGGTGGCTGGGGGCGAGTGAAGCCGATAAAACCGCCCTCGGATATACGGACGCAGTTGCTGGCGATCACTCGTGAGCGCACAACACACGACGCGCTCTCGAGCGCAGCTACCACTCGAACTCGTGGGAGTCGCCTTTCCCGTCGATGATGATCACGGTTCCTGACTCAGGGACTCCCGTTTCGTGAGAGACACGGAGGAGTTTTCCACGATGGACGATCGCCTGGGTACAGGCCTCTGCGTCGGCAGCGTCCTCGGCCGCCTGGGCCTGTATCTCGAGGACACCGTCGCTTTCCTCGACGGAACGCACCTCGAGTTCGTAACAGCCGTTCTGGCCCTGGGCTTCGAGGGCAACGAGCGTGTCACTCGTGAAGTCAGTGTCCGTGAGGAGTGACTCGAGAGCCTCGTGTTCGTCGCCACTCCGTGCGTCGAGGTCGAGGAAGGATTCGGCATCCTCGAGGGCTGTGAAGTGTTCGAACTCGGCCAGTGGCTCGTCGTGTGGATCGTATGCTGCCGTTTCGGTCTCGAGGATGGAGCCGTCCCATTCGGGGGCCGACTCGTCGTCATCGGTGTCAGTATCGTCGTCGGTCTCGTTGCCGGCGTCGTCGGCATCATCGTCGGTGTCGTTCCCTCCAGGATCAGTGTCATCGTCATCGTCATCATCGTCCTCGAGGTCGTCACCGAGGCAGCCAGCCAGGACGCCACTCAGACCGAGACCGGTCGCGCCAATGATCGTTCGACGGGTTAGCTTCATACCTCTCCCTTGGCCTCGGGAGTACGTATAAATCACGGAAGCTAAAATCCGTATTTTAGTCGCTCCCGCTCTGGGTTTATCCTGGGAGTGAATCGGTGACTCTGAGGGCCTCGAGGTGAGACTGTTGGCTGAAGCCGTGTGAAGCGTCTCGCCACCCGGGAGGAGAGAATCGCAACTGGCTGGCAGCCGAGAGTATGAGTGTCGGGGAGGAAAGACGTCGGCTGATGACGTGGTACTGGGCGGGTCGGGGGAAACCCGCCCGATAGACACGAGCGTGCTCGAAGGGGTTGGGACCACGTTCGAGCGCAGGCACGGGACACGGCGGTTCGGCGGTCGAGCATGGATTCACGCCGACGACAGTGGGGACGCCACGTTCGCACCCGACGGGGGTCTCCCCGCAGGAGGACCTATCGCAGCCCCCGGCATTGTTATGCGTTCACACAGGCAGATGTAGTGACTCACGTCCACTGACAAGCGGAGCGTAACGGCATTGTATCATCGACCTACCGGACACGAACTGCGTGCTTCCAGTGTCCTCTCGACTCGAGTGTGCCGGAGGACTACCACGGCTAGTCCCTGAGAATCTGGTCGAGAACGTCTGAGTCGTCCGAGCCGAGCGCCGAACGGGCGAGGAGGCTGCCACCCAGGACAGCCGGGCTGATTACGGCGTCGGCACCGGCGCGCTCGAGTTTTGGTTTGTTTTCGCGGTCGGTCGCCGACGCGACGATACGAACGTCGCTGGCGAGTTCACGTGCCGTGAGAACGGCGAGGGCATCCTCGGCGTCGTGGTTCGTCGCTGCAACGACGGCCGCCGCCTGTTCTACTTTGGCTCGGATGAGGGGGGCCTCGTCGCTCGGGTTACCGCGGACGACGGGGATGTCCCGGTCGATGAGTGTATCGGCGCCGTCGTCGCGTCTGGTGACGACGACGAACGGCTGGTCTGCAATCTGGAGTTCGTCGACGATCGGTTCAGTCAACTCGCCGTAACCGAGGACGAGAATGTGGTCTTCGAGATGTTCGAGTTGTGAGTCCGTCATTTTTCCGAGTGTTTTTGAAATGCGCGCCTGGAGGGCCGGTCCGACGAGTGCCCCGATCGCGACACCAAAGCTGGCGACGCCGAGGACGACGACTGACATGGTAAAGAGCTGTGCTTCAGCCGTCTGCGGGGTGATGTCGCCGTAGCCGACCGTGCTCGAGGTAACGAGCGTAAAGTAAAACGCGTCGACGAGCGTGGACATATCGTCGAAATCCTCACGGAGGGCGAACGCGCCGAAGGTGCCGTAGGCCTGGACGCCGACGAGCGCTCCACCGGCCGCCATCTGGGTCACCGAAAGCTGGATCGACTTATCGAAGTGCCGTTTCGTGAGCAACAGCGTTGGTAAGGAGATGATCGACAGGACGATGAGCGGCATCGAATAGGCGTGTGCCTGCAATAACCCCTGTACCGCGGTTGCCGGCAACAGAATCATCGTCGTCCACCACCCGGCTCTGAGCCCACGTCGGAGTGCCAGCGCACTGGCCACCATCATGAATCCGGTAAGTGCGCCGGTAAATCCGACACTTTCTTGGACTGAATCGGGAACGTAACCGGCCACTGGGCCGAAATCCGCCGCTCGTTGGTCGATGTGGATGATGCCGGTGATCACCGAAAGCATCGCGACGAGCATCACCAGTGCAACCGCTGCTCGAGTCGTGATGATCCACCGCCAGTTGTCGGGAATCCGGTGCTGGATTCGCTCGCCGACCATACACCCCTGTGTCCGCCGATACAATAAACGAATTCGGTTTCGTTCGGTGGGCTGGGAACCACCGATGGCGGTAGCTACTTGCTCGGGGAGCCAGTACCGCCGCGTATGGCAATCGAGTGGAAACTCTTTGCGGACCTGGCCGAACACGCTGGGAGCCGTGAGGTAGGTGTTGACGTCGAACCAGGTGAGACCGTTGGTGATGCCCTCGAGGCACTGCTGGCTGATCGGGAGGCACTTGCCGCGCGCGTTCTCGACGAGGACGACCAGTTGCGCGGGCAGATCAACGTCCTCCGCAACGGTGTGGACGTCAAGACACAGGAATCCGGGCTGGAGACAAAACTCGAGGGCGATGACGAGTTAGCGCTCTTTCCACCGGTCAGCGGTGGGTGAAGGGAAAGCCTGTGACGGTCAGTGCTGACGTTAGAACAACAGCGTGAGCAGGATCCGGATAATCGTCCCGAGCACCAGGATCGCGATCAACATCCCTGTCGTGAGCACCACGATGGGGGGAAGCATCTTTTCCTCGTAAGTAAACAGCAGATCCCGAACTGACATACTCGACAGTTTCGGCGTCGACAGATAATGGTTTCGTCGTCGATGGCCAGCGACTCGAGTACTCCCAGACCTTCCAATGGTAACATATGTGCCGAGAGACTGAACGATTTTAAGCCCCGGGAACGATGAGGGGGTATGCGACTCACCGAAAAGACGGTCGTCATCACTGGCGCAGGATCGGGAATCGGTGCCGCAACCGCGAAACGGTGTGGCGAAGAGGGAGCGTTCGTCGTCGTGACCGATATCAACGGCGAGTCGGCCGTGGAGACGGCCACCGCCATCACGGAGGCCGGAACCGAGGGGACAGCGATTAGTCACGAACTCGACGTCACCGACATCGAGGCGGTTCACGACGTCGTCGACGCCGTCGCCGAAGAACACGGTCTCGACGTCCTCATCAACAACGCAGGCGTCGGTCACCCGCCCTCGAGGGTCGAAGACACCGACGCCTCCTTCCGTGATTACGTCCTCGATGTGAACATCAACGGCGTCTGGAACGGCTGTCACGCCGCCTTGCCACATCTGAAGGCACAGGGATCGGGTGCCATCGTCAACGTCGGCTCCCTGGCGAGCATCCGCGGACTCCCGAAACAGGCCGCCTACTCACTGAGTAAGGGTGCGGTGTTGAACTTCACTCGAGCGGTTGCCGCTGAGGCCGGGCCCTACGGCGTTCGGGCCAACACGGTCTGTCCGGGGTTCACCGATACGAACCTCGTCGAAGCCATGCTGGCGGGCTACGACGACCCCGAGGCTGCACGAGAACGGCTCGAAAACCAGTACCCACTCAAGCGGTTTGGAAAACCGAAAGAGGTCGCGAACGCGATCGTCTTTCTCGCCAGCGACGAGGCGTCGTTCGTGAGCGGGCACGGACTGGTCGTCGATGGTGGATACGCAACGACGTAATCGCGAAAACAGCTGCTGCAATAGCCCCCTCTGCGTTCAGCATCTCGGTCGTGAGCCCTGCCTGCGAACCCCTGATCCAGACCGCCGGCCCAACGTCTCAGGGCTCGTCTCGAAGCAGCGCGATGCCGGCCAGTTGTGACCCCGACGTCACCGTCGACTCCTTGCGGTGGGCGTACAGAATCCCGTCGCGCTCAGTGACGCCCTCCTGGAGGGGCTCGTACGTCGTCGGATGGTAGACCGTCCCGACATACGTCC
>SL_4KL_010_BRINEDRAFT_10000292_pt1 | contig 25307 bp, 19 predicted proteins | sample SodLak_010_BRINE_2_FD_10664 | JGI IMG/M metagenome (IMG submission 10664) | reverse complement strand
TGGGTTCGACCGCATGAGCGTCGCCTGCGTACCCTCGGCGTCGAGAGGGTGTCACCGAGGAGACCGGCGGATATCGCGCAACTGTGACCGTGATCGGAGCGGTAATCCGCTGTCCGTGATCGGAGCGGTAATCCGTTGTCCGTGATCGGAGCGATAATCCGTTGTCCGTGATCGGAGCGATAATCCGTTGTCCGTGATCGGAGCGATAATCCGTTGTCCGTGATCGGAGCGGTGATCCGCTGTCCGTGATCGAGGAAACGCCCCGTCCACGGCGATCCGGGACCGTCTCATTTATCCCTACGAAGCGATAACGATAGGTTGCCGAGGTCCGACGCTTTTCTCGTTGGAGTTCGGCGACAAAACCACGCGCCCGTCCCGACCACTCGGGCGGCGACGCCGCAGACAGCCTGGGGGTCCGCTGTTCGGCCGCCGCCCGCCTCCCGCCCGCCTCCGATCCACCTCGTCCGTTGTCACCGTTCACGAGTGTTTCGTCCCGTCAGTGCCAACCGTGTCGAAGTCGATAACTCGCGCAAGGTGGCCGGACGCTTGCTTCCACCGGCCGTCGGCTCTCGGGGTCAAATCCTACCCTTCACACCGTATCCGGACCCGTTTTTTGCGCTGTGTGACCACCGGACCGGCGGAGCCGTCGCTCATCAGCAAAACGCAAGGACGAAACCCCCAGATCCCGAATCGATAATCGAATGTTCCCCCGCGAATACCGCGGCGTCGCCTTCGTCGTCGGCCTCTTCGTCGTCGTCCAGCTCGGTGCGCTGGCGCTGGTCCCCGAGTTCGCCGAGAGCGGCTACCAAGCGGTCGAGAACCCCGACAATCCGACAAACAGCCTGCTGTATATCGCCGCGATCATCGTGATGACGGCGCTGATGCTCGCGGCGTTCCGATACAATTTCGATCAGGCGATCCGACTGTTGATCGTCGCGGTCTCCGCATGGCTCTCGTGGTACGTCTTCTCCGCGCTGGTGTCGCCGGTGGCGGCTGCGCTGCCCGCGGTCGCCGTCGGACTCGCCCTCCTCGTGTACCCCGAGTGGTACGTGATAGACACGGCCGGGGTGTTGATGGGCGCCGGCGCCGCGGGGCTGTTCGGTATCTCCTTCGGGCTCCTGCCGGCGCTGATCCTGCTCGCGTTCCTGGCCGTCTACGACGCGATATCGGTGTACGGCACCGAACATATGCTGTCACTCGCAGAAGGGGTGATGGATCTCAACATCCCCGTCGTGCTCGTCATTCCGCTCTCGCTGTCGTACTCGCTGCTCGACGACGGGGAGGCGGAGCGTCCGGAAGCAGACGAAACGACGGAAGCGGCCGAAGACGCCGAGGAGTCGGCACAGTCTGACGAGTCGAAGGGAACCGACGAGACCGACGTCAGCGAGCCGACCGATATTGAGGACCGCGACGCGTTCTTCATCGGGCTCGGCGACGCCGTGATCCCGGCGGTGTTAGTCGCGAGCGCGGCGCGGTTCTCGCCGGCTGATCCCCTCTCAGTTCCGTTCTTCGTCGTTAATCTCCCTGCGGTGCTCGCGATGGTCGGAAGCCTCGCGGGACTGGTCGTACTGATGAGCTGGGTGATCAAGGGTCGGCCCCACGCCGGGCTCCCGCTGTTGAACGGCGGTGCGATCGGCGGCTACCTGATCGGGTCGGTCCTCGCGGGCGTCTCGCTCATCGAGGCGCTCGGCATTGGTGCGTTCTTATAAGGAGACGCCGGAGGTCGAAGGTGTCGAGCGCGTCGTGGTGGTTAGTCGCCGTCGCCCGCACTTTCGACACCGTTCCGCACCTTGACGGCCGCGCCGGAGCCGAACGCCTCGGCCTCCGCGCCGGATAACTCCGCGCGGCCGACCGCGAACAGCGTGTCGCCGTCGTCGACGACGAGCACCTCGTCGCCGGGGCGGATGCCGTCGTCGGCCGTGGTGACGAACTTCGCGAACGCGTTGCGCCCCTCGCGGACGAACGGCTCGCTCTCCTCGCCGACGACTATCCGGTGCTGCGGCGCGTCGAAGGCCGCCTGGATCGCCCGTCCGCCTGCGACACCGAGCGTGAACCGTCCGTCCGTGCCGTACGAGACGAGCCGGTCGCCCTCGGAGCTTCCGGGCGTGTCGTCGACGTCGCCGCGGATCACTTGGCGGGGGCGGCCGCCGCTTGATTGTCGGACAGTCAGCCTGTCGTCTTCGGGGAAGAGCGCGTCGCCCGCGCCGGCGCCGAACTGGTAGTCGGCGCTGGTTCGCAGATCCGCGAGCACGTCGGCGTCGGTCATACCCGCGCTACCCGGGCCACCCCGAAAGCGGTTGCGACACGAGACCGCAGCGCGTCACACGACCGAGACGCGTTACTCCGGCACCTCGACATCGATCTTGACGCCCTCGCCGTCGATGCGCCATCGGTCTGCAAGCTCCCGGTACGCCGCTGGATCGGTCACGCGATCAGCGGTCATTGGTCCGACGGCGTCGACGTCGAGAAGCGTCTCAGTCGCGTCCCGTGCCGCAAGCAGTCCGGCCATCTGGTCGGCCGCAGAGACGATCGCGCGGGCGCTCTCGATCTGACAGCCCACATCGAGCGCCGCGGCGAGACGACCAATCGCCGTCGTTTCCGCACCGCGCTCCGCGGCGACCGCACCGCGAGCGGAGCGCACGCGGGCTTCGACCATTGTGAACCCACCCGCACGCGACTCGTTGAGGGCGGTCGAGAGGAGCGCTTCGGCGCGGTCGAAGTCGTCCCGTCGGAGAGCGAGGAGTCCCCGAACTCGGTCGAGTTCTGCCAATCGGCGCCGTCCCGCGTGGTCGTCGAGCAGTGTCTCGGCGCGGTCGATCCACCGGTCCGCCGCGGAGCGGTCGTTCCGCTCGATCGCGATCTCGGCGCGTCTCGTCGCGACCGACGCAGAGCGGGACTCCGCACCGAGCGCCTCAAATTCGTCGAGGGCCTCGTCGAGCAGCCGTTCGGCCCGATCGAGCTCGCCGGCGGCGTGTGCCGCTGAGCCGAGGTTGTTCAGGGCGAGTCCCCGATACAGCTCCGAGCCGATCCGGTCTGCGATTGCGCGGGCTTCCACCGCGCGAGCCACCGCCGTGCCGATATCGCCGCGCTGCTCGGCGATCGCCCCGAGGTTCAACAAGACGATCGCCTCGCGGTGCTCGTCGCCGACGGTCCGATACCCGTCGAGCCCTCGCTGTGCTTCCCGTTTTGCGGCCGGTAGATCGCCACGCCGTCGCAGCGCGACGGCCAGGTTCGTCCGCACGTTCGCGGCACCGTGGGTGTCGTCGTACGCCTGAAACAGCTCGCCGGCGACCCGGTAGTGATCGATCACCGCCTCCGTCCCGTCAAGCGCGTCGAGGGCGTTCGCGACGTCCATAAGGGCCTTCGCGATGGCGATCGGGTCGTCGACCTCGGCCGCTATCGCGTACGCCTGCGCGCCCGCCTCGTACGCCGTCTCATAGTCGCCGTCGAAGTGAGCGGCCTGCGCTCGTCCCCGGACTGCACCGGCGAGCCCCCGGTGATCGCCGGCGGCCGTGAACAGCTCCGCCGCGCGTTCGAAGTGTTCGCGGGCGACGTCGTACTCTCCACGGCGGCGAGCCACATCACCGAACCCGCGTTGACGCTCGGCTTCGCCCGCGTCGTCGCTCGGCTGCCACGCGTCGAGCGCGTCAGTCGCCCCGTCGAGGTCGCCCGCGTCGATGTACATCCGGACGACCCACTCGGCGGTCTGATCGCGCAGCTCCTTAGGACAGGCGTTCGGGAGTTCGATCCACGAGTAGCGGATCCGACCGAACAGCGCCGCGAGCCGGGGGTACCGTCGGCCGACACCGTAGATGGCCCGGGTGATGTCGTTGGCCCACGCCGCAGGGTCGCGTTCGATCCGATCCATCTCCGGGACATCACCGCCCAGTACCCGCCGGATACGGGACCGACGGGTCGGATCGTCCGCGAGCGCGAGCAGTCGCGTCGCCGCACGGCCGACCCGCCTCGCGATGACCGGCTCCGGCTCCCGCTCGAGCAGCCGTTCGAGAAAGAGCACGGACCACTCTTCGTGGACGGTCCGAGTCGGATCGTCCGAAGACGGGAGTAACACGGTCCCCTCCAGCCGCTCGAGCGACCGTCGCACCGCGTCGACGCTTCGATCTCCGCGGGTGGACGCATCGCCCGCGAGGTCGGCCGTGCCAGCCGCGTGGTCGGTCGCGCTTCGAATGCGATCCGTCCCGTTGTCCGCGAGCGCGTACGCGAGCGTCCGAACGTCGCGAACGCCGGCGACGTTGAGCAGGTTCAGCAGTACGGCGACGTCAGCGGTCGGGGCCGGGCGGTCGAGGAGGTCCCGAACCGCCTCGTCGACTGCGGCTTCGAGCGAGTCCGAGCCGTCGAGCGTCTCACTCGCCTGCGCGAGGTGATGAACGAGACAGAGCAGCTCGCCGGTCCGTTCGTCGTCTCCTTGCCGAGCGCGGTCGAGGATCGCCGCTGGGTTCGCCGGTGGATCGGTCCCCGTGAGTTCGGCCACGTGGTCGGCGAAGCGATCGGCTTCGGGGGCGTCAAGCGCTGGCATCCGAACGGTCTCAATCACGCGTCGGTACGCCAGGTCGGCCGGGCTCAGAGGGAGTGAGACGGGAGCGTCATACGCCTCCTCACGGGCGTCGAAGAGGAACGAGACGTCCGGGCGATCGGTAAGCGCTCTCGCCACACCGAAGGCGTCGGCCGCGTCCGGATCGACCCCGTCTTCGATGACGACGAGCGCGTGGCCGGACGCACGGGAAACGCGCTCGCGGAGCCGCTCCGTCGCGGTAAACGACTCGCCCTCGCCGCTAGGTCGGTACAACACCGGACCGCGCCCGGAGCGATACCAGCGCACGGCGACCGTCCGACAGACAGTGCTTTTTCCGCATCCTGCGGGCCCGACGAGTGCGTGGTCGGCACCGTCCCCGAGTCCGTCGAGCAGGCGGTCGGCGACCGATTCGCGGCTTCCGTCACGGACGGCGGTTCGATCGAGCGCGTACCCCGCATCGACCTCGGCGAACGACGGCACCGCGCGGAGCGGACCGCTCGGATCCGCGTCGCGAGCGAGCCGGTCGTCGTCCACCTCGACGAACCCTTGTTCGGAGAGCGGCTCCGACCGGTCCCCGGCTCGCCCGAACCGGCCGTCGAATCCGTCTGAAGCGTCGACTTCAGCAGGCCGGTTCGTCCGTGCCGCGTCGAGCCCGGCCAGCTCCGGAGTCACGTCGTGGCCGGTGGCCGCGAGCGCTCGGACGCGGTCGCACCCCCAATCGATCGCCGCTGAGCGGCTCGATTCGCTGATCCCGTGGAGCCCGCCGTCGCCGTCGAACACCAGAAGAACCACGGTGTCGTCGGCGACAAGGACGCCGACCGCAACGTCGTCGATGACGCGTATCTCGACCCCGGCGCGCTTCGCCAGTCCGGCGAGGGTGTCGCCGTACCGGTCGCGGCCGTGGCGATACGTTTCGTCAGTGAGCGCGAGCTCGACGCTCCCGCCCGCGCTCGCGGTCCGACGGCAGCGATCGAGCAGTCGGGGGTACGGAAGCGCGGGAAGCGCGGCGATAACGGTCTCTGCGTCGACGAGCGCCGCATCGAGACGTTCGAGCGGTCGATACGGGTCCGGAGCTGCGGCGCGATACGTCTCCGCATCACGCAGGGCGGCCGGCGAGAGATCGACTGCTGGTCCGAGCGGACGGAGCACCTCGCTTGCGGCGTCGACATCGCTCGCGACGCTCAGAAAGCGACGGTAGCTCCGTGCGAGCAGCCGGCCGGTGAGCGTGGTTCGGTAGCCGTCCGTCTCGCTCGCGACGAGCTCCGCCGCCTCCAGCTCGTCGACGGCACGGTTAACCGTCGAACGCGAGTGACCGAGCGCGTCGACGAGTTCGTGCTTTCGAAGCGGCTCCGCCGCGAGCCGTTCGAGGAAATCGAGGCGGCGCTCGACGACTTCGACGAGATCCGAGCGATCCACCATACGTCCGCTATGAGTTGCCCAACCGAATAACTGTTTCCTCAGTTTCACGTTCGGTCAGGGGGTGACACAGTACGCCAGCGGATGAGAATATGTGACTACCCCTCGTGAGCCGTGGTATGGAGGAACGGACGACCGAAGACCCGAGCGGACGGGCGGAGAGGCCAGACAGGATCGGACCGGTCGTCACGGACGCCCGGGACGCGGGGAATCGGCTGGCGCAGCGGGACGCGGCAGCGACCGGCCGGCTCGTCGAGACGGTCGCTAAACACCTCGCCGACCGCGAGACGATCAGCCGCCTCGCGACGGCGGCCGCCAACGAGACCGGACGTGGCCATCCGGGGGCGAAGCTGGAGAAGATCGCGGCTGCGGTCGACGGGACTCGGGTACAGCTCCGAGACACGCCGACGGTCGGCCGCGTCGATCAGGGGCGTGCAACGCGAGCGATAACCGTCGCACATCCGATCGGCGTTATCGGGGTCACGGTGCCGGCGACGCACCCAATTGTCGTTCCCGTGGTCACCGCGCTGTTCGCGCTGGCCGGACGCAACGCGGTCGTGTTCGCGCCGTCGCCGTCGACGGTCGAGAGTTGCGACATCGTCGTCGAAGAGATCCGGCGGGCGCTCACCGAGGCCGACGCGCCGACGACGGCGGTCACGATGGCGCCTGCACCGGCGTCGAAGCCGGGTACTGACTCGCTGTTCGAGCGGGTCGACCTCGCCGTCGGCTCCGGCTCCGAGGCTACCGTTACCGCCGGAGAGCGCTGTGGAACCCCGAACCTGTGTGCGGGTGCCGACGGGCTCGTGGCCGTCGCCGACGGGACCGCGTCGCCGTCGGCGGTCGCGACGCGGGTCGCGGTCGGTGCGACGTACGATTTCGGCGCCCATCCCGCCTCGGAAGCCGCCGTGATCACGATGTCGCCGGTGGCGGAGGAGCTGATCGGAGCGTTAGAAGACGAGGGCGGCTATCGTCTCGACGGAGCGGAGCGAGACCGGCTCCGAGACGGACTCGACAGCGGGACGAGCGGATGGGAATCCCCCCGTGGCAACTCGCCGCGGTGGTTCACGTCGTCGCTCGAACTGCCCGGCGAGGCTCGGCGAGCCGCGTTTCTGATCGCTGAGCCGGACGATCGCGACGATCCGCTCGCGACGCTCTCCGGGATCCCCGCAGTCTCGGTTCACGGCGCAGACGGGTTCGGCGACGCGTTGGCGCTCGCCGACGACCTCGGAGGAGCACACGCGGCCGCGATCCACACGACTCGGCAGGGACGCGTCCAGCGAGCCGCAGAGCGCCTGCGTCCCGGCCGGCTCGTCGTCAACCAGCCGGGGACGGCGGCAGTGGGATCGTCACAGCACGGCTTCCCCGTCGCACCGATCCTCGGTGGCGGCGTCGACGAGGGAAGCCAGCTCTCGGGCGGGTTGGCCCCGACTGACTTCATCGAGACGACGCGCGTGTCAGTGACGACAGTGGCCGACCGATCGGGACGACTGAACGGTGCGGGTGAAACCCTTCGTGGACCCTGAAACAGGCGGATGAAACCCTTCGTGGGGTAAGAGTGGTCGGTCGCGCGGCGTCACAGCTCGATTCGGTCGACGAGCGGTCCATTGCCGTCGCCGTTGCTGTACGTGTTGATCGCGATAGTCCGGATCTGATCTTCCAAGAGAGAGCCGTCGATCTTCGCTTTTAACAGCGAGTCGACTTGGTAGACGCCGGCGGCGTTGTTCATTCGGATCACCACCTGTGCGGGCGTCTGATCGCCCTCGCGTAGCGAGACGCGCTCTATCGCCTGCGAGGAGACAGTGTTGATTCCGCGCCCGCCCTCCTCGTAGGGAACCCGTGAACGCCCCCGTTCCATGTCGAGTCCGTCCGCGATCCGGACGACCCCCGCCTCGCGCGTCAGTGGCTCCTCTTCGATCTGGTGACAGAGGATCGCGTGAAGTACCTCCGCTTTCACGCGGACCTGTTCGGGAACCGTATAAAAAGACGGGAGTAGGTCGTCTAAGAGGTCGGCCGCGAGCGGGATCGAGTAGTACGGGTGGTCGTGGCGGTGGACGACGTGGCCGATGTCGTGGAGGGTCGCTGCGAGCGCGATGATCACCGGCTCGTCGGCCTCCTCGAGCCCCTGTTGGCGGGCCCCGTTGAACTCGACGCCGCCGGCTTTCAGCAGATCGTACAGCCGGAGCGCGCGATCACGAACGATCTCGACGTGTTTCGCCCCGTGGTCGTTGTACCCCTTCCGGTCGACGGGGTTGACGTTCTGCGCCTCGAGATACGTCGTGATCTCTTCGTCCGAGATGATCCGGTCGAGCATCTCGTTGAGCCGCTCGTCGGGGAAGGCGTGATCGCTTTCGGGGTCGTACTCGCGGCGGTCGGCGTCGGTGTCGTCGTCGATCTCGACCCCCAACTCCGCGTTGTCGTCGGTCGGATCGGTCGCCGGCGGATCGTCCGTCTGTCCGGCCGCGTCGTCGACTGGGTCGCTCATGCGTTCGGCAGAGACGCCCGAGTCGTATAAGCGTGCGGCAGCGATCCGTGCAGGACAGGACAGCAACCCGGACAGGACAGAACGACGACTCGGCGGCAGTATTCGACCCGAGGCATAACCTATAAGCAGCAGACGGATCCATATGTCGATGTGAACCGACCCGCGTCTGCACGCGGCTCGCCGACGCCACCAGCGACGCGGCTCTTCTCGAAAAAACGCGCGTGAACCGTCCACCGGCGGGAGTGGCGACCCCGTCTCGGACGACCCCTGACCCGCGCCAGTTTCCAGTTCGGCGGCCGACTGCGGCGGTCGTGACGATCGACCGCTGATCATCCCCGGCCACCACAGCACCACGCGACCTGGACGCGACGACCAGAACCAAACGTCGACATGACCCACACGACCACACCAATGACCGAGACAACAACGACCACGCCGTACACCAACCGAGACGCAGCTGCCCGAGACACGACCGACCGAGAGACCAGTGACGAACCGTTCGAGGGCGTGTATCCCGCGATGACGACCCCGTTCACCGTCGAAAACGAGGTCGACCACGAACAGCTCGCCGACAACGCCCGCTACCTCGAACGTGCGGGCGTCGACGGCGTCGTCCCCGTTGGCTCGACCGGTGAGTCCGCCACGATGACTCACGACGAGCACGTCGACGTCATCGAAACGGTCCGTGACGCCCTCGAAGACGTACCCGTCATCGCCGGCACGGGCTCGAACAACACCGCCGAGGCGCTGTCGCTCTCCGAGCGCGCCGCCGACGCGGGCGCCGACGGACTCCTCCTCATCTCGCCGTACTACAACAAGCCCGAGCCCCAAGGGTTCTTAGAACACTACCGAACGATCGCCGACGCGGTCGACCTACCGCAGATCGTGTACAACGTCCCGAGCCGGACCGGCCAGTTGATCCCCGTCGACGTCAGTGTCGAACTCGCGAGCCATCCGAACATTCAGGGATACAAGGCCGCCTCCGGCGATCTCAACCTGATAAGCGAAGTCATCGAACGGACCCGCGACGAGGCGTTCTCGGTGCTGTCGGGCGACGACGGGCTCACCCTCCCGATCCTCTCGATCGGCGGTACCGGGACGATCGGCGTCGTCCCCAACGTCGAGCCGGAGCGCTCCTGTGCGATGGTCGGAGCCGCGCTCTCGGGCGACTACGACCGCGCTCGTGACCTCCACCACGAACTCTCGCCGCTCGTCCGCGAGCTGTTCACCGAAACGAACCCGATCCCGGTGAAGGAGGCGATGCACATCCGCGGACGCGGCGGCCCACACGTCCGGTCACCGCTCTCTCGGCTCTCCGCGGATCGTCGCGACTCGCTTCGCGACATCCTGGCCGAGTACGAAGCCGAGACGCCGGAGCCCGTCGAATCTGCACCGACGGAGGGTGCCGAATGAGCGGCAGACGCTCCGAGCAATCCGACGACAACGTGCTTCGGCTCGCCGTCACCGGCGCGGGCGGGCGGATGGGTCGAGCGGTGATCGAGGCCGCCACCGAGCGCGACGGGGTCGCCGTTGCGATCGCGGTCAACCGCACCGCCGCCGAGCCCGTCGCAGGCGTCGCGGTTGAGTCGGCCGACGACCTTTCGGCGCTGATCGCGGCGGAGGCCCCAGACGTCCTCATCGATTTTACCGGCCCCGAGTCCGCGGTCGCGTACGCCGAGGCCTGTGCCGACGCCGGCGTCCCGCTGGTCACCGGGACGACCGGCTTCGACGACGGGCAGTTCGACCGCCTCCGAGCCGTAAGCGATACGACCCCAGTGCTCAGGGCGTCGAACTTCGCCCGTGGCGTCGCCGCGCTCCGCCGTGCCGTCCGCGAGGCGGCCGCCGCGCTCCCCGGCTACGACATCGAGCTGACCGAGACGCACCACAACGGGAAGCGAGACGCCCCCTCCGGCACCGCGAAGTCGATCCTCGACGACGTGGAGTCGGTCCGCGGCGACCTCGATGAACGCGTTCACGGCCGCGAGGGCGACGCGCCACGAGACACCGGCGAGATCGGCGTTCACGCTCGGCGCGCGGGCGACGTGACGGGCGAACACGAAGTGCTGCTCGCGGGCAACCGCGAGACGCTCGAACTCACCCACCGCGCCGGTGAACGCGGCGTCTTCGCGGAAGGCGCGCTCGATGCCGCCGACTGGCTCGCGGACCGCGAGCGCGGCTGGTACGCGTTTGGCGACGTGCTGGACGCGGGCGAGGAGTAGCTTACGACCCAGCAAACGAACCGACATCGACGGGTAAATACCGACACTCGGCCACATACGACCCAATGACACTCGAAGCCGACATCACAGAACTGTGGAACCGCTATCAGGACGGGCTGACCGCCGCCGACGCGACCGCCGAAGACGCGGACCGCATCGACGACTTCCTCGAAGCCTTGGAGGCCGGGGAGATCCGCGCCGCCGAGAAGACCGGTGACGCCGTCACCTCGTGGGAGGCCAACGAGTGGGTCAAGCGGGGGATCCTGCTGAATTTCGGCCTGCGAGAAACCGAACCCCGCGAGTACGGCGGCGTGACGTACTACGACGTGCTCCCGCTGCGCGACACCGCCGACCTCGGCGAGCGCGGCACGCGAAACACTCCCGACGGCACCGCGATCCGCCGCGGCGCATACCTCGGCAGCGACTGTATCATGATGAGCCCCTCGTTCGTCAACATGGGCGCGTACGTCGGCGACGGCACCCTCGTCGACTCCTGTGACACGGTCGGCTCCTGCGCCCAGCTCGGCGAGAACGTGAAGCTCGGCGCGAACACCCTGATCGGCGGCGTCTTAGAGCCTATCGAAGACGCGCCGGTCGTCATCGAAGACGGCGTCTCGCTCGGCGCCGGCTGCCGGGTCACGAGCGGCTTCCGCGTCGGCGAGAACAGCATCGTCGGCGAAAACACCCTATTGACGCCCCGAATCCCGGTATACGATCTCGTCGAAGAGGAGGTGCTCTACGGCCACCTCCCCGCCGAGCGCCGGGCGTTCACGCGGATGGTGGAGTCGTCCGTCGGCGACCACGAGCTGTTCGAGGGTGGCGCGTACAAGCCCGCGGTCGTCGCGACTCACGTCGAAGAGGAGACGCTGGAGGCGACGCGGCGGGAAGACGCCCTCCGCGAATGAGCGACGAGCGCGCGGGATCGCCGACCAATCCCTCCGTCCGCCGCGTGAGCGACTGGGACGCTAGCCGCCTGCACGGGCTCGCGACCGAACACGAGACGCCCCTGTACGTCCAAGATCTCCGCCGGGTCCGAGAGAACTGCGAGCGCCTCCGCGACGCCTTTCCGGACGCCGACATCCGATACGCGGTGAAAGCGCACACCGGGCGAGCCGTACTCACGGCCGTTCGCGAGGCTGGACTCGACGCTGAGTGTGCCTCCGCGGGCGAGGTCGACCGCTCGCTCGCGGCCGGCTTCGCGGGCGACCGCCTCCACTACACCGCAGTCAATCCGCCCGCCCGTGATCTCGACTACGTCGTCGGCGTCGCGGAGGCCGAACCCGACCTGACGGTCACGGTCGGCGCGGTCGACACCCTCGACCGGCTGGCCGAGCGAGGCTACGACGGCCGGATCTGCGTCCGCGTCAACCCCGGCGTCGGCGCGGGCCACCACGAGAAAGTCCGTACCGGCGGCGCGGCGAAGTTCGGCGTTCCGTACGACCGCGCCGCCGAGGCGGCCCGGGAGGCCGCCGAGCGATTCGACGTGGTGGGTATCCACGCCCACGCCGGCTCCGGTATCGACTCGGAGCAGCTGGACAGCCACCGCGAGCTCGTCGCTCGGATGGGCGAGTTGGCGCGGGAACTGTTGACGCCGGAGGATGACAGCAATGGTCCCGTCGAGCTCGACTACGTCGACGTCGGTGGCGGGTTCGGCGTTCCCTACGCGGAAGCCGAACAGCCCCTCGATCTGTCGGCGGTCGCGGCGGCGACCCGCGAGGCCGTCGCGCCGCTCCCTGCCGGCGTCGATCTCGCGATCGAGCCCGGTCGCTACGTCGTCGCGGACGCCGGCGTTCTCCTGACGCGCGTGAACACGGTGAAGCCGACGCCGAACGAGCGGGTCGTCGGCGTCGACGCCGGGATGACCGACCTGCTTCGCCCGGCGATGTACGGCGCGTACCACCCGATCCGGAATCTCGGCGGGGCCGACGGAGCACCGAGCCTCGACGAGCGGTCGGCAACCCCTGTCACAGTCGCCGGACCTATCTGTGAGACCGGCGATACGTTCTGTAGGAACCGCGCGCTCGCCGATCCGCTGCGAGGAGATCTCCTCGCGGTCGGGATCGCGGGCGCGTACGGATACGAGATGGCGAACCAATACAACTCACGACCGCGGCCTGCGGAGGTCGCGCTCGACGACGGAGCGGCGACAGTCGTCCGCAGGCGAGAGGCCCTCGCCGACCTGACGGCGGTCGAACGGGAGGCGGGACGATGAGCGTCCACGCCGTCCCGTTCGAAAAGTACCACGGCACGGGCAACGACTTCCTCGTCGTCGACGCCGACGCCGAGAGCGTTCGCGACCGGGCGGCGTTCGCGCGGGCGCACTGCGACCGCGAGACCGGAGCGACCGAACCCGACGGCTCCGAAACGCCGGGGAGACGCGGCGCGGACGGCGTCCTCTTTTTGAGTATCGAGGAGCGTTTCAATCCGACTCGCGTCGTGATGACGCTCGTACAGCCGGACGGCTCGACCGCGACGATGTGCGGTAACGGCGCGCGGGTCGTGGCGCGGTGGGCTCACGATCGGACGGGGGAGCGCGAGTTCATGATCGACACGCAGGCGGGGACCCGACGCGCGTCCGTGACCGCCGACGGAACCGCAGCGACCATCGAGATGGGCCAGCCGACGTTCGACCCCCGACGGGTCCCGGTCGCCCGCGACGAACCCCTGATCGACGAAGCCGTGGAGGGACTCACCGTCACCGCCGTCAACACCGGCGTCCCGCACGCGGTGGCGTTCGTCGACGACACCGACGCGATCGACCTCGATGCTGTCGCGCCGCCGGTCCGGCACGCCGACGTCTTTCCCGAGGGCGCGAACGTGAACCTCGCGACCGTCGTCGACGACGGGAGCGGTGACGGTCCCGCAACCATCGACCAGCGGACCTTCGAACGCGGCGTCGAGGGGGAGACGCGGTCGTGTGGCACCGGCGCGGTCGCGCGATCGTCGCCGCGGCACGCCGGCTCGGCCTGATCGAGGGCGAGTCCGCGGTGAGCCGACCGCCGGGCGGCGAGCTCGATATCACGGTCCCGGACGCGGGCCACGCGACCTTGACCGGTCCCGTCGCCCGCGAGTTCAGCGGTACGCTGACGGCCGACCCGCGATGAGCGGCGAACGGAGCGAGAGGGGAGATTCGGCAGCGCCGCCCGCACGATTCGATCCGATCTCGTTTCTGGAAGCCGCGGTACGGACGCCCTCTCACGAGTCGGTCGGAGCGATGCGAGCGCTCGTCGTCGAGACGCTGGACCGGTTCGGGGTCGACTGCGAGATCGTCGCCGGCGGCTGTCTCGTCGCCGAGAAGGCGTCGTCCGAACCCGACGCGGGCCCGCATCTCGTGGTGAACACCCACCTCGATACGGTGACGCCACACGTCCCGTTCGAGCGCGGGACCGCGGACGACGGGTCGGACGTTATCCGCGGTCGCGGCTCCTGTGACGCGAAGGGGCCGCTCGCTGCGCTCCTGGCCGGGTTCATTGCCGCAGAGCCGGAGCGCGGGCGGCTCACGCTCGCGCTCACGCCCGACGAGGAGACGCTGTCGCTGGGCGCGGCGGCGCTGGTCGGGCTCTCCCCTGACACCGAAGACCGCCTCGACGGCGACCTGTTTCTGGTCGGTGAGCCGACCGGACTCGACGCCTGTACGGCCGCGAAGGGGCGTTTTCAGGGAACCGTCGAGCTGTCGGGAATCGCCGCTCACGCAGCGGAGTTCACCGGGGCGAACGCGATTGCGGCCGCAGAGGGTGCACTCGCCGCGATCCGGACGTTCGACGACGACGCGACCGAGCACCCGCAGCTGGGCCCGCCGAAGCTCACGCCGACCGTCATTCAGGGGGGAGCCGCAACGAACCAGATCCCCGCCGACTGCACGATCACGGTGGACCGACGGAGCGTCCCCCCGGAGACGGCCGCGGAGTTCCGGTCGTCACTCACGGATGTGGTTCGGGCGGAGACGCCCGACGACGTCGGCGTCGACGTGGCGCTAACGGACCGGGAGTCCCCGTTCTTCGAGGCGTTCTCGACTGACCCGAGTCACGAGCTCGTCGAGACGGTAACGAGCGCGGCGCGAGCGGCGGGAGAGTCGGTCGGACTCCCGACCGGGCGTGGCGGTTCGGCCCGTCCGTTCGGTGCGGCGACTGAGGCGTCGTACTTTGCTCCGACGCCGACGGTGGTGTTCGGGCCGGGCGATCTCGCAGACGACACCGGTGCGGTCGCACACGCTGAGCGCGAGTACGTCCGGGTACGAGAGGTCGAGGCGGCCGCAGAAGCGGTCGAACTAGCCGTTTGTGAGATTCTCGGAGACGTGCCAACGGACGTTGAAAGCTAAAGCAGGAACGTCTCTTCTCGTTCGGTGAGATCGATGAACTCGTCGGCGGCGGCGATCAGTTCGTCGGCGGCCGAGTTCGAGAATCCCATCGCTTCGACGCGGACGCCTTCGTGTCGGAGATAGGTACACAGCCGAGCGAAGTCGCCGTCCCCGGTACACAACACGACGGTGTCGACGTGGGTGGCGAGCGAGACGGCGTCGAGGCTCATTCCGAGGTCCCAGTCGGCCTTCTTCGAACCGTCAGCGAACGTCTTGATCTCCTTAATTTTCGTCTCGAAGCCGATGTCACGGAGGGCTTCGAAGAAACTCTCCTCGTCGGGAGAGTCGGCGCGAATCACGTACGCGATCGCGCGAACGAGCGCCCGGTCGTTGACCGCCGCTTCGAGCAGCCCGGAGTAGTCGATATTCTGTGAGTAAACGCTCTGTGCAGAGTGGTACAGGTTCTGTGAGTCAGCGAGCACCGCGACACGCTGATTGGGATGAATCACGGTCATACGTGTGTTCTAGAGTGGCAGCGATTAGGTGCTTTGGATCGTGGAAGAACGGAACCCAACTCCTCCGTTTCACGTGCATTTTATATCCGCGGTTACTGCGCAGTGATATGTCTCGGCGGCACAACAGACCGGAGAAAAATACCGGACACCTCAACCGGCGACAGTGGCTCTCCACGCTGGGTGTCGGGACCGTTGCCGGCCTTGCCGGCTGTTCCGACGGAGACGATAGAGAGGATGCTACCGCCGAACGCGATACGAACGCGAACGGAGAGAACACGCATGATGCTCTCGATCTCCCTGACTTCCCACGGTTTGGCGTCGACGATCTGTACGGCGAGGAGGTCGCACGAGCACTCGCCCGAGAGGCGTTCGACGAATCCGAATACGCGTACCGCTTCGACGGTGGTGACCTCGTCACTCCGGACGGGGATCGCGTCGAGATCGACGTGTACTACAACGCCGGACACCAAACGTCACAGCTCACCGCTGCGTTCATCTCCCGAGCGCTCGGAAACAACCTCGGAATCGACGTCTCTCCCGAAGCGATCGACGCCGTTCGGTTTGATACAGAGTATTGGACGGCAGAGCCTGACGGCGGGGTCGATACCGTCGACGGCGAAGAGATCGAGTGGAGCGATCCATCGTCGACGAATCCGGGCTCGCAGTCGGTCACCAGCAACGAATCGTGGGACATGTCACTCGTGTTCGGTCTGAACACGTACCCGCTCAACCCGCTCGCGAACGAGGTGTTCTTCGACGGCGCTGCGAACGCGTCGTATAATCCGGTCGGCTACTATCCGGAGTTCGACGCGCGGGGATTGTTCGAAGCGGCTCGACGGGCGACGACTCGCGAGGAACTGCGAGAGGCGGTCGTCGAGATCTTCGAGAGCATCGGCCGCGAGCAGCCGTACATCACCCTGCTGTCCAGCGACGATCTGATCGGGTATAACGCCGATCTCAACGGACCGATAGAGAACTTCTCGAACGGTTGGGACCTCCCCGCGTGGCACGTCGGTACGACGGACGTTTCGGGTTCCTACGACACGGTTCAGTCGGCCGGGTTCACGACGCTGAACCCCCTGTACAACACCGAGTCGGGTGCCGGAACCGCGATCGGCCGGGCGCTCGATCAGGGATACACATTCGACGAGGATCAGGAGTACTTCCCACTGCTGTATGAGATGTCCACGGAGCACGGCGAAGTGTGGACGTTCGAACTCCGCGACGGACTGGAATTCAGCGACCCGTACGGTGAGGTCACCGCCGAGGACTTCGTTTACCTCGTTCAAAACCTCCACCAGAGCGAGTGGGCGAACACCGCGGCGACGACGAGCTGGACCGGCGTCGAAGTCGAACAGACCGGCGAGTACGAGTTCCAAGCGACGCTCGAAGACGCGAACCTGCTCTGGCCCGAAACGTACGACCCGCTCCTCTACCCGATTCCGCGCGGCCTCGTTGAGCCGTACGTCGAAGCAGCGGACAGAGACGGCCTGCAGGAGAACGAAGCCCTACTTGAGCTGCAGTTCACCGGTAACCTCGGTGCGTTCACGCTTGACGAGTGGCGCCGTGGATCTGGAACGCAGTACACTCGCAACGACGAGTATTATCTGCGGGATGTCGATGCGGGTCCGGACGAGTTCGAGAACGCTCCGTTNTTCGCGGAAGCCAGCATCAGCATCGTCGAAGAGCAGGCGTCTCGACTGGAAGCGCTTGCGACCGGCGAGGTCGATTCGGCCGCAATTCCGCCCGAACAGTTCGACTCATACCGTGAGAACGAGGCCATCACCGTTCGGCGAATTCCAACGCCGTACAACACGATCCTGTCCGTGAACCACCGCGACAACGGCTGGGAGACCGGGCCCGGGAATCTGTTTCGGATCACGGCGTTCCGCCAGGCGGTGGCGGCGGCGATCGATAAACGGCAACTCATCGACGACGTCTACCGCGGGCTTGCCGAGACGCAGTTCACCTGGCAGCCGCGCTGGGCCGATTTCTACCCGGACAGCGAGTCAGTAACCCACGACTGAACTCGTGGGCTTCCCGCTTGAACCGCGCACCGGTTCACCGTCGGCACAACTGCTCACGGCTGTCGGGCCCTCATCGTCTGAGGCCTGTGTGTGTCCGCGAGCGGGTCAGTCGGGGGTCACCACGTCGATAGCGATGTGAGGGCGACGCGTCGCGGTTCGGGCACCTCGAATCGATCCGTTGGCGTGACGGCGATATCACCCCTCGAGTGAGCCGTCGGGTCAACGGAACCAGTCGCTGTCTGCTCGGGTAACACGACGATGCCACCGACGGCGAGTGGCGCGATAACACCGGCGGCGACCGACCGGGGATCGGTGAAATCACACCGGAGAACGACCCGCGTTCCCGAACCGATCCGCTGAGATGTGATCACGGACCTCGCCAGATCGAGGAGACGACGATGTGAGAGATCCCCGTCCGAACCGCCACAGATGACCGCATCGTCTGGGTCGACGGAGCTCGGCGGCATCCCCGGATTCTCGCTCCACAGTTCCTGCTCCCAATGGGTCGTTTCCGGACGTTTGGGCGGTCCGCCGAAGGCAACGAGGTTGGTCCCGGGTTTCGGATCCGTTTGCGGCTCGTCGGCGACATCGATGAGGACGGCCCGATCACCCGCCTCGGTCCCCGCGATGGGATCGAACCGCACCACTGCGCCGAGCGCTGCGGCACCCAACAAGGCGAGCGTCGTGTGTAGGCGAGGAGTCGGATCGATAGCGACGGTCGCTCCCTGCCGAACCCCGAGGTAGCGGAACACGTTCGCCGCTTTGTAGGCGTTGGTTATCAGGTCGTGAGACGTTCGCTCACGACCGTCTGCGGTCACGAGTGCAACGTCTCGGCTGCGCCGATCCCGTGCGAGTAGGTCGCCGACGACATCCATACGAGAGGCTCAGAGCGGCTGAGACTTAACAACGTGGCAGCGGTTCGCCGCGCGCCCCACGACGAGGATCAAAAAGAACTCTTGAGCCGCTCGAAGAAGCCGCCGCCGACGTCGATATCCTCGCCGCCGGCCTCGGCGAACGCCTCTAACGCCTCGCGCTGTTCCTCGTTCAGCGAGTCGGGGATCACGACGCCAACTTGGACGTACAGATCGCCGCGGCCGCGCCGCCGGAGTCGAGGCATTCCCTTTCCTTGTAAGCGGAACGTCTCACCGCTCTGGGTCCCCGAGGGTATGTCCATCTCGACGCTCCCGTCGACCGTCTCCACCTCGACCGTGTCGCCGAAGACGGCCTGCGGGAAGGAGATCGCCTCTTTGACCCGAAGGTCATCGCCGTCACGCTCGAATCGGTCGCCGACGTCGATATCGACCTCGATCAGCAGGTCGCCGTTCGGCCCGCCGTTCTCGCCGGGCGCGCCCTCGCTTTCCATGCGGAGGCTCTGTCCCGAGCGGATTCCCGCCGGAATCTCGACGGAGAGCGTCGCCTGTTCGCGGACGACGCCGTCGCCGCCACAGTCCGCACAGTCCTCGCTGTACAGCTCTCCGGTTCCCTCACAGCGGGGACACGTCGATGTCTGCTGGACGCGCCCGAGCGGCGTCTGCTGGACCTGCTGAACTTGACCGCGACCGTTACACTGCGAGCAGGTCTCGACATCGGCGTCCGGCGGATGGCCGGCGCCGTCGCAGGTGTCACACCGCGTCGGGCGGGTGAGCGTGACTTCCTTCGTCGCACCCTCGAACGCCGCTTCGAGGTCGATCGCGAGCCCAGTCCGGAGGTCGCGTCCCTGTCGTGGCCGGTTGTCGCGGCCGCCACCGCCGCTACCGCCGCCGAAGAACTGGTTGAAGATGTCCTCGAACCCGCCGGCGCCCCCCGCGCCGCCGAAGGGGCCGCCGGCGCCTCCGGGACCGCCGCCGGTCGCACCGCGCTTATCGGCCTCGGTGAACCGGTCGTGACCGAGCTGGTCGTACTGCTGGCGCTTCTGTTCGTCTGTGAGCACCTCCTTGGCCTTCTGAATCTTCTTGAACCGCTCCTCGGCGTCGTCGTCGTCGCTGACGTCGGGGTGGTGTTTGGCCGCCTGCTTGCGGTACGCCTGTTTGATCTCGTCTTCGCTGGCGTCCCGCGACACGCCCAAGACGTCGTAGAAGTCTTCGCTCATGCGTTACGTTCGGTGAATTGGTGTTTATCGTCAGGTCGGTTTACACGGCTGGGTCGGACCCGTTAGCCCCGGATGGGCCGGGAACAGCCCCCTCTCGAGGCGCTACGCGTCGTCCGTCTCGTCCGCTTCATCGTCGACATCCTCGAAGTCGGCGTCGACGTACTCCTCGTCTGCGGCGCCGGCACCGCCCGGGTCACCCATGCCACCCATGCCACCGGGACCGGCGCCACCCGGCCCTGCCGCGCCGCCGGCACCGCCCGGACCGGCCTGTGCGGCCTGCTCCTGGTACATTTGCTTGCCGATCTCTTGGAGCGCTTCGGAGAGGGCCTCGGTGACGGATTCGAACTCCTCCGTTTCGGCGTCCTCGTCTTCGAGCGTCTCCTCGACGTCCTCGATCGCCGCCTCGATGTCGTCGATGAGCTCCTGATCGAGCTCCGCTTCGTTCTCTTCGAGGAGGGTTTCGGCGCGCTGGATCGACGTTTCGGCCTCGTTGCGGGCCTCGATCCGCTCGCGGCGGGCCTCGTCTTCCTCTTTGTGCTTCTCGGCTTCCTCCTGCATCTGTTCGATCTCGTCGTCGGAGAGCCCGACACCCCCCTCGATGGTGATCGACTCGGCGTTGCCCGAGCCTTGGTCTTCGGCCTCGACGTTGACGATGCCGTTTTCGTCGATGTTGAACGAGACCTCGATCTGTGGGGTTCCGGCCGGCGCCGGCGGGATGCCGGAGAGCTGGAACGCGCCCAGCAGCTCGTTCTCGTTGGCGATCTCGCGTTCGCCCTGGAAGACGCGGACGTTCACCGACGTCTGGTTGTCCGCGGCCGTGGTGAACACCTTCGACTCTTCGGTCGGGATCGTCGTGTTCTTCTCGATGAGCCGCTCGAAGAGCCCGCCTTTCACTTCGATACCGAGCGAGAGCGGGGTGACGTCCAGGAGAACGATGTCGTCGACGTCCCCGGAGAGCACGCCGCCTTGGACCGCCGCGCCGAGCGCGACCGCCTCGTCGGGATTGACGTTCTTTTTCGGCTCCTGACCGACGAGCTCTTCGACCTGTTCTTGGACCTGCGGCATCCGCGTCGAGCCGCCGACGAGAATGACCTCGTCGATGTCGTTCGTCGTGTATTCGGCGTCCGAGAGGGCTTGCTTCGTCGGGCCGACGGTGCGCTCGATGAGGTCCGCGGTGAGTTTCTCGAACGTCGCTCGCGTGATCGATTGTTCGAGGTGGACCGGACCGCTGTCGGTCGCGGTGATGAACGGGAGGTTAACCGTCGTCTCCTTTTTGTTCGACAGCTCGATCTTCGCCTCCTCAGCCGCGTCCTTCAGCCGCTGAAGCGCCTGTCGGTCCTCGCGGAGGTCGATCCCGTGGTTGTTTTTGAACTCCTCTGCGAGGTGGTCGATGAGTGCTTCGTCCCAGTCGTCACCGCCGAGACCGTTGTCCCCGTTCGTGGCGACGACCTCGTAGACGCCGCCGCCCAGATCGAGCACCGAGACGTCGAACGTCCCGCCCCCGAGGTCGTACACGAGGACGGTCTGGTCGGATTCGTCGTCGAGACCGTACGCCATCGAGGCCGCAGTTGGCTCGTTGACGATGCGCTCGACGTCGAAGCCGGCGATCTCGCCGGCGTCTTTCGTCGCCTGTCGCTGCTTGTCGTTGAAGTACGCGGGGACCGTGATCACGGCCTTCTCGACGTCGTCGCCGAGATACTCTTCGGCGTCGCGTTTGATCTTCTGGAGAATCATCGCCGAGACCTGCTCGGGAGTGTACTCCTCGTCGCCGATATCGACGGTGTAGCCGTCCTCGCCCATGTGCCGCTTGATCGATTGGATCGTGCGGTCGGGGTTCTGGACGGCTTGGTTTTTCGCTGGCTTCCCGACGAGTCGCTCGTCGTCGTCGGCGAACGCGACGACGGAAGGCGTCGTTCGATCGCCTTCCGCGTTCGCGATGATCTCGGGCTCGTCGCCCTCCATGACCGCGAACGCGGAGTTGGTGGTACCGAGGTCGATACCGAGAATCTTGTTGCTCGCCATCTTGGTCAAATGTAACGGCTTGCGTCGGTTAAAGGTTACTAGATGGCGCGATCTGATTCCGCCGCCTACCTCGCCGCAGTCATGCGATTTTTTGATCGTGTGAACTGGTCACATCGGTGTCTTTATCAAGACCCGCAAGCTCAGCGACTCGATAGGGCGTGACAGAGAGCACGACGGAACACGTTGACTGGATGATCGGCGCGTTACGGCCCGCGATACTGTGGCGCGTTACGGTTCGGTATTCTGTGGCGCGTTACGGCCCGCTCTGGTTCGGCGTACTACAGCCCGGAGACGAGGTCTTCGAGCGCCGCCCGCGGGTCCTCGGCCTTCGCGACGCCGGACGCCAGCAGGATTCCGGACGCACCGAGATCGCCGGCAGCGGTCACGTCGTCACCGGTCGAGACGCCGGCCCCACAGAACACGTCGACGTCGGAGTCGACCGCGTCCGCGGCGGCGACAGCGTCCTCAACGATGCCGGGGTCGGCCGTCGAGACGGAGACGTCTCCGCCGATTAGCTCCGGCGGCTCGACGGCGACGGCGTCGGGACCGAGCGCCGCGGCCGCGCCGACCTGTGCGGGGTTGTTCGCACAGACGATCGTCTCGAGATCGGCGCGCTCGGCCGCGCGGACGGAGCCGTCGATGTCGGCGAGCTTCAGGCGATTCTCGGAGTGGTTGATGAGGGTCCCCTCCGCACCGTTGTCGGCGACCGCCTCCGCGAGCGTCGAGCCAGTGTGGGAGCCGAAATCGTTCGGTGAGACGTGTTGCGCCCACGTTTCGACGCCGGTGTCGGCGACGCGAGCGATGTCCGCGGCCTGCGGGGAGATCGCGATCCGGGCTCCTGACGAGTCAGCGACGTCGCGGGCCGCGGTCGCGACTTCGATCGGATCGCACGGGTACGCCTTGAGGTTCACGAGGATGAACATACCTCTACTCGGGGGGCGCGGGCGCAAATAGCTTCATACTTCGGCGACGTTCTTCGGGCCCGACGCTCGAAGAGCATAAACGAACTTATACCCCGGTACTGTGGGTCAGACAAGAGATGTCCCTCATCGAGCTCATCACCGGCGTGGAGGCTCACGAGGCCACGCTGACCGTCTTCAACGCCGATCCGGCGGTTGCAAACACGTTACGGGAGCACTTTGCCGACCGGAACATTCGGATCGTCGAGGACCAGACGGCGGCGGGGCCAGAGCGATACGCCGTGCTCGCGCGCGACGGCGAGTTCGTCACGGCAGTCACCATCGATGAGCTGTTACCGCGCGGCGGCCCCGAAAACGCCGCCGAAGTCGAATCCGCGCCGGGAGACGAGAGCGGAGCGGGATCGGTCAAAGCGTCACGCCGGGTCGGCGAGCCGATCCTCGACCACCTCGACGAGACGATGTTCACGTCCTACTCCCGGGCAGACATGGTCGCTGCGTCCCGTGAGATCGAGGACCGCGCGTGGCGGGTCGGCGATGGAGAGCTCCATGCCGGCTTCCAGACGCTCGACGTGCTCACCGGTGAGGCGGAAACGTACGATCTGCTAGGCGGGAAAGATCGACTGGACGTGCACGCGTACGCGGCCGACGAGGGAAGCCCACCGGATATCGAGCATTACACCGTCCACACCGGCGAGACCGCTGAGCTTCGTGAGACGTGGTTCGTCGCCTACGACGGGGGCGGCTACGACGAGGCGAAATGCGCGCTGCTCGCTGAGGAGCGCGCGCCCGGCGAGTTCTTCGGCTTCTGGAGCTACGATCCCGAGACCGTCGACTACATCATCGAGTATCTCACGGGGCAGTACGGAACGGCGGGCGGAGAACGATCCGCGGACGACGCCGAGAGGAGTCGGTAGCTCAGTCCTTCCGCTTGACGACGTCGCCGAGCGTCATCGTCCCGGCGTCGCCGCTGTCCCACTCGGCGTCATCGACATCTTCGCCTTCGACGAGCGTGATATCGAGTTCGGCCTCGAGCTTTCGCTGCATGTCATCGGTCGGGAGCGTGTCGCCGCGTTCGAGCTTGCGGATGAGACTCGCCTTCTCGTTGAGCTGGTCGGCCAGCTCCTCCTGGCTGAGCCCGCGGGACTCCCGAGCCTTTCGGATCCGGTCGTCGTAGTCGGTCGCGATCTCGTCCATGTTGTCGAACATGTCTCGCGGGCGCGGAGTCGACCCGCCCGAGGAGCCGCCGGAGCTCGACGAGGAGCCGGACGAGGAGGATTTCCCGGTGCTCGAACTGGTCGAGTACTTGCTGCCGCCGGAGCCGGTGGACTCGTCGCGAACCTCGGTGCCGAAGTCCGTACAGGAGCTACACAGCTCCAGCTCGGCGCCTTCGACCTTCGTCGTCGTCAGCGAGGCTTGGTCAGCGCCACACATCTCACACTGGGGCATACGCGACGCTAACGCTCCCGATGGTATAAAGGGTGCGCCGGCGCCCTCGTGGAGGGGCCCGACCGCGTCCCGATCCGTACGAGTCGTGCCGCGGTCGGTACCGACTTGTCGCCGCGGACGGCAGAGGGTGTATGGACGTACACGTCACGCAGTCGACCGTGCAAGGGACGACCCGCGCACCCCCCTCGAAGAGCTACACCCACCGCGCCCTGCTGGCCGCGGGCTACAGCGACGGTGCGACCGTCACGTCGCCGCTCGTCTCGGCGGACACGAAGGCGACCGCGCGCGCCGTGACCGCGTTCGGCGGATCGGTCGCTGACGCCGAGGCGAGCAGCGGGGAGTCGTTCGATGAGACGGCAACGGCCCTCGCCGTCGACGGATTCGACGGCCGACCGGCGGTTCCGGACGACGTCATCGACTGTGCGAACTCCGGGACGACGATGCGGCTCGTCACCGCCGCGGCCGCGCTCGCGGACGGAACGACGGTGTTGACCGGCGACTCGTCGCTCCGCTCGCGACCGCAGGGACCGCTTCTCGACGCGCTCGCCGATCTCGACGTGCGAGCGGTGTCGACTCGCGACAACGGACAGGCTCCGCTCGTCGTCACCGGCCCCCTCGCAGGCGGCGAGGTGGCGATCCCGGGTGATGTCTCCTCGCAGTACGTCACCGCGCTGCTGATGGCCGGTGCGGTCACCGACGACGGGATCGAGATCGAGCTGACGACACCGCTCAAGTCGGCCCCGTACGTTGACATCACCCTCGAACTGCTCGCCGATTTCGGGATCGACGCGGAGCCGCTCGGTGGCGACAGCGACGGAGCTGCGGGCGCGGGGGGGTTCTCCGTCCCCGGGGGACAGTCGTATGCGCCTGAAGACGGGAGCTACACGGTTCCCGGCGACTTTTCGTCGATATCGTATCTCGTCGCGGCCGGCACGGTCGCCGCTGAATCGGGTGGGGCTGTCCGGATCGAGGGCGCCAAGCCAAGCGCGCAGGGCGACTCCGCAATCGTCGAGATCGCCGAACGCATGGGCGCGGACGTCGACTGGGACCGCGAGGCGGGCGTCATCAGCGTGGCCCGCTCCGAACTCTCGGGTGTCGAGGTCGACGTGGGCGACACTCCCGACCTGCTTCCTACTATCGCCGCGCTCGGCGCGGTCGCCGACGGCGACACCCGGATCGTGAACTGCGAGCACGTCCGGTACAAGGAGACGGACCGGGTAGCCGCAATGGCCGAAGAGCTCGAAACGCTCGGCGCGGAGACGACCGAGGAGCGAGACGTGTTAACGATCCACGGCTCCGAGAGCGACCTGCGCGGCGCGACCGTCGACGGGCGAGCCGAC
>SL_4KL_010_BRINEDRAFT_10000291_pt1 | contig 25312 bp, 30 predicted proteins | sample SodLak_010_BRINE_2_FD_10664 | JGI IMG/M metagenome (IMG submission 10664) | reverse complement strand
ACGGAGTGCGTGCAGGGATAGCCAAGTCTGGCCAACGGCGCAGCGTTCAGGGCGCTGTCCCATAGGGGTCCGCAGGTTCAAATCCTGCTCCCTGCACTCCGTTTTCTCTCAGGAGGTTACAAGACCATGAGTAGCAACAAGACGAATCCGAGACTACAGCGTCTCATTGCCGACTTGAAGACGGTTTCAAGCGAGTCAGATGCTCCTGTATGGGCAGCTGTCGCAGACCGTCTCGAAAAGCCACGGCGTACCCACGCGGAAGTCAATCTTGGTCGTATCGAGCGGTACGCACAGGAAGATGAAACCGTCATTGTCCCAGGTAAGGTTCTGGGCAGCGGTGTGCTTCAAAAGAATGTGACGGTCGCAGCAGTTGACTTTTCTTCGACAGCTCGAAAGAAGATCGAGCAAGTTGGCGATGCAGTGACGCTAGAACAGCTTACTGAACAGAACCCAGAAGGATCGAACGTCCGGGTGATTCGATGAGTCTCGCAGAGTTTGACGCAGATGTAATCGTCGACGCACGTGACTGTATCCTTGGTCGTGTTGCAAGCGAAGTCGCACAGAAAGCGCTTGCAGGCGAAACCGTTGCAGTCGTCAACGCCGAGAAAGCAGTCATTACCGGTAATGAAAGCGACACGATGGCAACCTATCGGAAGCGTGCAGAGCTTGGTTCAGACCGAGGTCCGTACTATCCAAAACGCCCAGACCGAATCTTCAAACGTGCAATCCGTGGAATGGTGCCATATAAAACTGACAAAGGCCGCGAGGCGTTCTCGAACGTCCGTGTCTACGTTGGAAATCCATACGACGAAGATGGTGAGATCCTCGACGGAACTTCACTGGATCGACTCTCAAACATCAAATTCACATCTCTCGAAGAGATTTCCGAGCAACTGGGTGCGAAAGTCACATGGTAACAAACACAAGCGGTAAAAAGAAGACTGCTGTCGCCCGCGCAACGGTTCGCGAGGGCGAGGGCCGTGTACGTATCAACTCCCAGCCAGTTGAGCTGGTCGAACCGGAGCTTTCACGCCTCAAGATGCTGGAGCCGTTCCGCATTGCTGGTGACGATCTTCGAGATCAAGTCGATATCGACGTCACCGTCAACGGTGGTGGCTTTTCTGGACAGGCAGACGCTGTCAGAACTGCCATTGCTCGTGGATTGGTCGAGCACCTGAAAGACGCTGAACTTCGTGAGGCATACATGGACTTTGATCGGTCGTTGCTTGTCAACGACGTTCGACAGTCCGAGCCAAAGAAGTGGGGCGGGCCAGGCGCACGTGCACGCTACCAGAAATCCTACCGCTAAGGTGATTCAACTATGATGATTCCCGTCCGGTGTTTCACGTGTGGTAAGGTTGTTTCCGAGCACTACGAAGAGTTTCAGGCTCGCGCGCAAGCGGGAGACGAGGACCCACAAAAAGTGCTTGATGACCTCGGCGTGAACCGCCACTGTTGTCGACGGATGATGGTATCGCACGCCGATCTTGTCGATGTCGTCTCACCGTACCAATGAAAGGAACTTACAACCGTTACGAAAAAGCCCGCATCCTTGGAGCACGAGCGCTGCAGGTCTCATATGGCGCGCCAGTGCTTGTTGAGACTGCACAGAGTGAACCAATCCTTATTGCGGCAGAGGAATATGATGCAGGTGTCTTACCGTTCACCGTTAATCGGGGAGGTAACTAATGACACAAATTAGGTCAATTTCACTCCGACGTATTCTCGACTCACGTGGAAACCCCACTGTCGAGGCAGATGTACTGACAGAGTCCGGTGGTTTCGGCCGCGCTGCAGCGCCGTCTGGTGCTTCGACCGGCGAGTACGAAGCGATCGAACTCCCACCCGAGGAAGCAATTGCAAATGCACGCGAACATGCAGTCCCACGACTGCTTGAGACGTTCGCAGATGACCAACGCGAAGTTGATGCAGCACTCCGTGCTGCAGATGGTACTGACAACTTCTCCGAAATTGGTGCAAATAGCGCGGTTGCAATCTCAATGGCTGCAGCGAAAGCAGGCGCAGATATGCTTGGTGCACCGCTGTACCAGCATCTTGGCGGTGCATTCCGTGGCCGTAACTTTCCGGTCCCACTCGGTAACGTGATCGGTGGTGGCGAACACGCAAAAGATGCAACACATATTCAGGAGTTCCTCTCTGCACCAGTCGGTGCACCAAGTGTCTCTGAAGCGGTGTTTGCAAACGCACAAGTACACGGTACGATCGGCGACCTGCTTGATGAACGTGGCATCCCGGCAGCAAAAGGTGATGAAGGTGCATGGGCACCAGCAGTCTCCGACGCTGAAGCGTTCGAAATCGTCGAAGAAGCCGTTGATCTCGTCTCCGATGACCTNGGATTTGGGATCGGCTTCGGACTTGATGTCGCTGCAGCAGAGCTATATGACGCNGATGCAGGNGTCTATCGCTACGGTGACGAAGAGAAGACTGTCGACGAACAGGTCGAATACATTGCAGAGCTTGTCACAGAGTATGACTTGGTTTATGTTGAGGACCCACTTGATGAGAATGACTACGAAGCATTTGCTGACCTGACGGACCGCGTCGGTGAGCAGACGCTCATCTGTGGTGACGATCTCTTCGTAACCAATACCGAGCGACTTCAAGATGGAATTGAGCAAGGTGCAGCAAACAGCATCCTCATTAAACCAAATCAGATTGGGACGTTGACGGATGCGTTTGATGCGATCGAACTCGCCGTTGAGAACGGATATGAGACGGTCATTTCGCACCGTTCCGGCGAGACTGAAGATACCACAATTTCTCACCTTGCAGTGGCAACGGACGCTGGATTCATCAAGACCGGAACAGTTGGCGGCGAACGTACAGCTAAGCTAAACGAACTCATTAGAATCGCGGAAGACGCAGTATGAGCGAAAACGAAAACGACGCACTCGAGACCGCGGCCGAGGAGATTGACGAAGAGGCCGACGTGGCCGACGCTGGCGCAGCGCCAGCCGTCGATCCTGATACGGACGCGGAAGAAGAATTGCCCGCTGATGAAGCAGCCGAAGAGGATGCTTCTGAAGCCGAAGCAGTAGAAGATGTGGCTGAAGAAGACCCAGAACCAGTCTTCGACGAGGATGTGATGCCAGACGATGAGGCAGACCTCCTCATTCCAGTTGAAGACTATCTTTCAGCCGGTGTTCACATTGGTACGCAGCAGAAGACAAAAGACATGGAACGGTTCATTCACCGTGTCCGTGACGATGGTCTCTATGTCCTTGACGTAAGCCAGACGGATAACCGAATCCGTGTCGCTGCTGATTTCCTTGCGAACTACAACCCAGAGCAGATTCTCGTGACCTCGTCACGACAGTACGGTCGATTCCCAGCGGAGAAGTTCGCTGATGCGATCGGTGCACGTGCACGAACTGGTCGGTTCATCCCAGGAACACTCACCAACCCGGACTACGCAGGCTACATTGAGCCGGATGTTGTCGTTGTTACTGACCCAATTGGTGACGCCCAAGCCGTCAAAGAGGCGATCACGGTTGGAATCCCAGTCATCGCAATGTGTGACTCAAACAACCAGCTTTCGAACGTCGACCTCGTCATCCCGACGAACAACAAAGGTCGCCGTGCGCTGTCGGTCGTCTACTGGCTCCTTGCCAATGAGACGCTCGATCGCCGAAACGCTGGCACAGTCTACGCCCTCGAAGACTTCGAGGACGAACTGTAACACCCAGTACACAGCGACGTATTTTCTTCGGCCGTCCAACAACACTGAGCGACTGCGATTGTCGTTCAATTCTCAACAATGCCGAACTGTTCACCAAGCGGCCCCTCAAACCAACAGACTGACTGATCGCCGAATGTTGTTGGCGATGAAACTGGATACATGTCGACTGCCTGTGAGAGGTCGTTAACGGCAAACAAACAGTACGCCGGCCCCGGCGGATATCTGTCAAGCCGCGTTTTCAGTGGGCTGTGTGGGTTCTTTGGTGAGAGAAACGAGACTGGCTCACCTGGGATCGATGCGACTATTGCATCGATCGATTCGATTGACGTCTCGATCGGTGTTGGGATTCGAAACAGTCGCTTGAACCGTGTTGCCCACGGTTCGATCGCAGAGACTGCGATACCGAGTTCAGCAATCCCAGTAATCGGTCCGTCGTGTGCCCACTCGGATGGGACACGATATGATTTCGGTGTTCGGTCAGTGACAAAGAACGGAAGTGCGAACCGATCGGACTCCGGTCCAACAAATAGCTCGTCCCACTCAATCATCACATCATCTGGACGGGTACGTCCACCTTGTTGAGGTCCAACGATCGGTTCGCCCGCGTCAATCGATCGTTTAGCAGCGGCAACAATATCCTCGGGTTCGATTGCCCAGGCACACGGGCCTGCATCAGTGCCAATGTGCGTTGGCCATCTGACTGTCTCGCCCGGTTGTGTTGTTTCGGTCGGTGATATCAGCTCAAGGTACGACCCATCAGCGAATGGAACGATCGACATTTGTGTTGTTCCATCTGCGTGCTCGCCACCAAACTGTGGTGAGAGTCCACCGTCTGTAAACTGTTCAACTGCGGTTGTGTGATTACTCCATGCTGTTGCAATGTGGTCGATCGATAGGTTGCCAGACATACGAGTGGGTAGCACACGTGTCCTCAAAGCAGTATGCGTGAGCGCGGGTTCTCAGACTACATAGCAGCTGCTAAGAGTTCTGACTACCAATTACATAGCATGCGATAAGGATCCACAGATGTGGATTGTGCGGCATTCCCCAGTTCCCTTTCTCCGTGGTATACGCCACTCCGGGGAGGGCCCCATCACGGCACCACACGTGACACAATACGTGCGAAGATATAAAAACAACGGACAAGTAACTCGTCAGCATCATCAGTAAACTAGTCCCGAAAAGTACCTAACAGTTCACAACAACGCATGAATATGACTACTTCAAGCGCACCGGGCAAAGTGTATCTCTTCGGCGAGCATGCCGTCGTATATGGGGAGCCTGCGATCCCCTGTGCAATCGAACGGCGCGCACGCGTCACCGTTGAACCAAGAGAAGATGATCACGTTCGGGTAGAGGCACGCGATCTAACACTTGATGGATTTACAGTCGAATATGATGGGTCAACTGGTGATCGACCGGATGTTGCGGTTCCATCTTCGCTTGTTGATGCGGCAATGGGATATGTTGACGCTGCAGTCCGACAAGCGCGTGCTGCTGCGGAATCACCAAAAGCGGGGTTCAATATTACTGTCGAGAGCGATATCCCACTTGGAGCGGGGCTTGGGTCGTCTGCTGCGGTCGTTGTCGCATTGATTGACGCTGCAACACGATCGCTTGACGCACCGATTGAAACACGTGAAGTTGCAAATCGAGCATATCGAGCGGAGTTTGAGGTTCAAGACGGACAGGCTTCACGGGCAGATACATTTTGTTCAGCAATGGGTGGCGCTGTTCGAGTCGAAGGTGATGACTGTCAGACGATTGAAACGCCACGACTGCCGATCGTTGTTGGGTTTGATGGCGGGGCCGGAGATACAGGGACACTTGTTTCGGGCGTTCGAGAGCTAAAAAACACCTATTCGTTCGCTGCAGATACCGTATCGTCGATTGGTGATATTGTTCGCCGTGGCGAACTCCTGCTGGCGGAGTCGGATCCAACTGCTGCACCGAGCGAACAGCTACTCACGGAACTTGGTGAGCTGATGAACTTCAATCATGGATTGTTATCTGCGCTTGGCGTCTCGTCCCGATCGTTGGATGCAATGGTATGGTCAGCCCGCGACGCCGGTGCATATGGAGCAAAGCTCACTGGTGCAGGTGGTGGAGGATGCATTGTCGCGCTTGATTCAACACCGGAGACACGAACTGCACTTCGGTTTACACCTGGCTGTGAGGATGCATTCCGAGCCGAGCTCTCGATGGATGGCGTTCGCGTTGAGGAGCCATAGATGGTCACCGTACTCAAACTGGGTGGAAGTGTTATCACAGACAAAAACACTCCAGAAACGGTCGATACCAGGGCATTAGCGGCTGCTGCAGATGCACTTATGTCGGTTAGCGAGCCGTTAGTGATTGTCCATGGTGGTGGAAGCTTCGGTCATGTCCATGCCGCAGAACATGGTATTTCGACGACAGTGGGGACTACAAACTGGGATGGTATCTACGCAGTGCATGCTGCGATGAAGCAACTCAATACTGCAGTGTTGGACGTCCTGCACGATCGTTCGATTCCTGCAGTACCCGTGCACCCGCTTTCTGTTGCGGAACGGGATCGAGATGGGACGTTGTCGCTTCCGGTTTCCAGTATCGGTCGGCTTCTTAAAGAGGGGGCAGTCCCAGTCCTCCACGGCGACGTGATTGCACATGAAGAGCATGGGGCAACCGTTCTAAGCGGTGACGAGGTCGTCACGCATGTTGCAACAGGACTTTCGGCCGACCGGATCGGTATCTGCTCGACTGTCCCTGGCGTGTTAGATGACGAAGACAATGTTATTGAGCAGATCCATTCATATGATGATGTTGAAGCCTATCTTGGTGGCAGCGAAAGCACAGACGTAAGCGGTGGCATGGCTGGAAAAGTCAAAACGTTGCTTTCATTGGGCGCACCAGCCACAATCTTTGGTCCAGAACAGCTTCAGCCGTTTCTTGACGGGGAGGCTGTTGGAACCTATATTGATGGCTCTCAGTAACCGTCAATAGACCTGCGTACACAACAATCCTTATTCGGCACAGTCTCGGAGTGGTGTGTATGGATGCGGACGCTGTTTCCCAACGACTTGAAGCTGTTGTGGACCCTGCACTTGGAGATGATATTGTTTCGCTTGGGCTTGTCAACGCGATCGATGTTGATGATGATGAAGAAACAATCCGAATCTCGCTTGCACTAGGTGCACCATACTCACCTCATGAGAGTTCGATCGCTGCTGACGTCCGAGAAGCGCTATCCGAGACCGGATATGCGATCGATTTGACGGCAAAAATACCATCCGGTATGAACGCGAGTGATGATGTACTACCGGGCGTTGAAAACATTATTGCAGTCGCGTCAGGCAAAGGAGGGGTTGGAAAGTCAACTGTTGCAGTAAATCTTGCAGCAGGGCTTTCAAAACTTGGCGCACGAGTTGGGCTCTTTGATGCGGACGTGTATGGTCCAAATGTCCCACGAATGGTTGCCGCAAAAGACCATCCAGAAGCAACAGAGGATCGGACAATCATCCCACCGGAAAAATACGGGATGAAGCTCATGAGTATGGATTTCCTCGTTGGGCCCGATGATCCAGTTATTTGGCGTGGCCCCATGGTGCATAAGCTCCTCACACAGTTGGTTGAGGATGTTGAGTGGGGGTCGCTTGATTATATGGTGCTTGATCTCCCTCCTGGAACGGGAGATACACAACTCACCGTGTTACAGACGCTTCCACTAACTGGTGCCGTGATTGTAACCACCCCACAACAGGTTGCGCTTGATGATGCAAAGAAAGGGCTCCGAATGTTTGGAAAGCATCAGACAACTGTACTTGGGATTGCTGAAAATATGTCTGGATTCCGCTGTCCCGACTGTAACAGCATTCACGATGTATTCGGCTCTGGTGGCGGCGAAGCGTTTGCAGCCGAAGAAGAGCTTCCATTCCTCGGTGGGATCCCACTCGATCCAGCTGTTCGAAGCGGTGGTGATGGTGGTGAGCCGATCGTCCTTCGCGATGACTCAGAAACCGCAGACGCATTCAAAACACTCACTGAGAACGTTGCAAACAATGTCGGCATTGTTCGTCGCCGCGAGGCCAGTGGTCAATGAATGGGGACGACCAAGCTGGGGATGATGCATTGGATGCCGCTGACGTCGATTGGCAGATGGCTCCCGAAAATGACCAGACATTTAATCCAGACGGCGATCGGGTTGCACTGCTTCGAGAGATCGCGGAAGATGTTCGAGGAAAATCATCAGAAAGTAAGCAGCTATCGGCTATCCTGTACCGTGTGAGCGATCTGTATGATGGTGAAGAAGAGACATCTCCTGAAGAGATCTACCTAAACGTTCGACATATCATGTCGATCAAGGAATCCGGTGGGCTCAGAAAATAGTCGGAACAAAATAGAGCTAGGACGGGGATTTGAACCCCGGAAGTCTCGATTACAAGTCGAGTGCATAAACCGCCTATGCTCTCCTAGCGCGCCTGCAAGTTATCTGTGTTCCCGTGAGTTGTTATCCCTTTCGAATTCCTTTGCAACCTCGATGCGGTGTGGCGAATATCCTTCACGGTCATAGAATCGTCTTGCATCTACATTCTCCGCAAGGACCTCCAATGTAACGAGGTCCACACCGTCTTCATAGAGTGCGTTTTCTGCTTTTGAGAGTAGTGCTGAACCAATTCCTTCTCCGCGGTATGCTGGCAGTACAAAAATATTTGTGACAGTTCCACGAGAGACAGACTCAGAATAAACCCCGTCTTGGGTATGGAACATGACAAAGCCACAGAGCTCACCTTCGCGACGGGCAACAAAGAGATTATCAGCAACAATGAGGTGTGTCACTTCCTTTCGGATCGCTGTTCGATTCTCTTCGATCTTCAGTGTGGACCCATATCGCTGTTGATCCCGCGCGAGCAACAACCATGCATCGACGATCGGTTCAATATCCGCGGCTGTCGCAGCAGTTATGATGGTCACAAGCGGTGTCAGCTAGCAGATTGTGCCCCAATAGCTTATGTTTCGCTATTAAATGTTGACAGAAAGAGCGAAGAGTTATGTATTCTGCGGCAACCCTGATAGTTTGTGATACGTACGCATGGGAGTCACTGAGTCACGTCGTTTAGATCGTCACACGATCCGTGAACAAGCACCACTCATTCTTGTGGGTGTGTTTGGTGCGTTGTTGCTGGTTGATCTTTTGTTCCGGTTGGCCGGAGTCGAAATTGCACTCACTGCAAACCGGTCGTTCGGTGGGTCACTCTCAGCACAACGGTTTGGCGGAATGTTGTGGAATGGTATTGTTATTGGATTGATTATTGGACTTGCTGGAATCGGGCTATCGATGACGTACAGTATCCTTAGTTTTGCAAACTTCTCACACGGGGACCTACTCACGTCGGGCGCATTTGCAGGCTGGGCAGCGTCTTACGTTGTTGCTGGCTTCGGTGTCGTGAGTGTTGGGGAACTCCTGTTTGTCCGAGCGGGAGGTGGTGCACCGTTTGCGGACGAGATCGGAGCAAGCATCGTTCAGGCACCGCTTTCGATCCTTGTTGGAATGGTGGTTGCCGCAGGGGTGACGATTCTGCTTGCGCTTGCGATCGATCGAATCGTGTACAAACCGATGCGCGGCCGAGGTGGAATCAGCCTCTTGATTGCCAGTATTGGTGTGGCACTTGCACTCAGATACATCATTCAGTTCATGTTCGGTGCAAGCAACCGGGGTGTTGTCGACACAACCGATGTCCGTGTCGATATTGCTGGTCTAAGTGTTAATTTGCATGAGGTCACCCTTGTTGTTGCTGCAGTTGCACTCATGCTCGGCATGCATTTTATGCTTCAGCGAACAAAGCTCGGAAAAGCAATGCGGGCAATGGCTGACAATCAGGACCTTGCACTAGTGACGGGGATTCCGACGGAACGGATTGTCCAAGCAACATGGGTCATTGGTGGTGGACTTGCAGGGGTTGCCGGCTATCTCGTTGTACTCGATCGTGGAACGATCGGATTCAACCTCGGTTGGTTCTTGTTGTTGTTGATCTTCGCAGCAGTGATTCTCGGTGGTATCGGATCGATCTATGGGGCGATCGCTGGTGGGCTTCTGATCGGTATTACGTACTCAGTCTCACTTGTATGGATCCCATCCGATTTCAATGAAGCAGCCGCATTTGCGCTCATGATTTTGGTGTTGTTACTCCGCCCTGAAGGGATCTTTAGTGGGGTGTCTACTGCATGAGCGATACCAACTCGGATGCAGGTGCAGACGGACCACTAGGTGGCCTCTTTGACGGACTTTCGCGCCGATCGTCAGACCTACTGTTGGTCTTTGGTGCGTTGTTCGCCATCTACGCGCTGTTTACGATTTTTGTCTTTGGACAGGGGATAAACAGCGTTGTGAGTACACTCCGATTCCTCACATTCCTCATACTGGTGTACGGAATGTTGGCGCTTGCACTCAATCTCCACTGGGGATACACCGGACTGTTCAATATCGGTGTTGCAGGGTTCATGGCTGTTGGTGTGTACACAATGGCAATGTTATCTGGTGACCCTGCAGGGAGCCCTCCGGGACTGGGACTCCCGGTTCCGATCGGCATTATTGGTGGAATGGTCGCAGCAGCGCTTGTCGGGCTTGTCGCTGCATTACCTGCCCTTCGGTTGAAGGCGGACTACCTTGCGATCGTTACGCTTGGCCTCTCCGAAATTATTCGGTTAACGTACAACTCCGAAGCATTCAACCAGTGGATACAGGGAGCGACGAGTACAATCACTTCCAGAGTTGGATTTCTTCCAGATGGCGGTGCTGGAACCGGTGCAGGAAGCGGAATTCAGGTACCATCCCCAGCAGGGCCAGTTCGTACGCTCTTTTTTGAGGGTGGGAGAGCAGGTAACCCAACACCACTTGGTGATGCTGTCTTCGCTGTCACAGATCCTATTGGTATCCAACAAAATGTGGTCGTAGAATGGGCGTACGTGCTGGTGCTTGCAGTGGTCTTGCTCGGATTCTATTGGCTCTTATCTCGAATCGGTAACTCGCCATTTGGGCGAGTACTGAAATCAATCAGGGAGGATGAGCTTGTTGCAAGTTCGCTCGGTAAACATGTTGAAATATTCAAAGTTAAAGTATTCATGCTCGGCTGTGCGCTGATGGGGCTTGCCGGAATCCTTTGGCAGGGAAGCTTTGGCTTTGTCAGTCCAAACGACTTCATGCCTGTTGTTACATTCTACATCTTTGTCGCCGTTATTATCGGTGGCTCCGGCTCCAATACAGGGAGCATCATCGGTTCCATACTCTTTGTTGGGCTACTGTTTGAAGGGCCACGTCGTGCACTTGGTGCGCTTGGTAATCGCGTTGATTTTGGACGTGCACCGAACAGTTTCGGTGACGCAGTGGCCCCGATTCTATCTGGAGATATTACGCCATTTTTCGCGTATGCAGTTGCAAACCGATCGGCACTTGTGTTCGTGCTTCTTGGGACCGTCCTCATTATTATTATCCAGACACGGCCTGATGGAGCACTTGGTGGACGAAACGAGCCTGCTGCAGCGGTTGACCTCTCAACGCGTCCAGAAAAACAACCAACAACGGCAACTGATGGAGGTGAGAACCAATGAGCGATGCATCTGACGAGACACACATAGATGAGGCTGTAGAGACCGCCTCAACATCACAGGGTGGTACGGCCACTGTTGAGCCAGAATCACGAGACTCCGAAGTTGAACGAGCGGCTGCGTCCACGCCCCGAACAGTCCCACTATCGGTGGATAACCTTCGGAAAACATTTGGTGGAATTACTGCTGTTGACGGTGTGAGTTTTACTGTCGAATCTGGGACTGTTACTGGGTTGATCGGCCCAAATGGTGCCGGAAAATCGACGACATTCAACCTCATCGCAGGTGCGCTCGAACCAAACAGTGGCACGGTGACATTCAACGGAGAGGACATTACTGGCAGGCGCCCCGATGAAATTGCCAACAAAGGCATGGTTCGAACGTTCCAGATCGCCAGAGAGCTGCCTGAGATGACGGTCCTTGAGAATCTGATGCTTGCACCAAAGCACCAACTTGGAGAAGACCTCTGGCGATCGGTCGTCCCTGGCGCACGGAGTACTGTTGTTGAACAGGAAGCGGAGCTTCGAGAGCGAGTGTGGGAGATGCTTGAGTTCTTTGAGATTGACCACATTGCAGAACAAGAAGCTGGGACACTCTCTGGTGGACAACGAAAACTATTGGAGATGGCCCGAGCGCTCATGACAGATCCAGACCTATTGCTGTTAGATGAGCCAATGGCAGGGGTGAACCCAACACTGGAAGAGAAGATTCTCGACCGGATTCATGACCTTCGAGTGAATGAGGGGCTTACATTCCTCCTTGTTGAGCACGATATGGATGTTATTATGGAAAACTGTGAACACGTGATTGTGATGCACCAAGGAAAAGTACTGGCAGAAGGAGAGCCAGAGGCGATCAAAAACAATGACCAAGTGATTGATGCATACCTTGGGGAGGATATCTAATGGCCACCGAACAGGCAGCTGAAGAGCGCGACGCAGATTCCCTAAATACGGACACAGAGTTACTTGAAGTCCGAAACCTCGACGCAGGATATGGCGATCTTCAGATTCTAACTGCTGTTGATTTGGATGTTACAGCGGGAGAATACGTAACGATCGTTGGACCAAACGGCGCAGGAAAGTCGACCGTTATGAAGTCCGTCTTTGGGCTGACGACGTACATGGGCGGATCAGTTGTATTCAACGACGAGAAGATTCATGGATTTAAGCCGGACGAAATTATCCACAAAGGCATTGGATATGTCCCACAGAATGACAATGTATTCGGAACGCTTACTGTTCGTGAAAATCTCGAAATGGGTGCCTATATTCTCGATGAAGTTCCCGAAGATCGGATCGAACTTCAGTTCGATCGGTTTCCAGTACTCCGTGAACGACAGAATCAGAAAGCAGGGACAATGTCCGGTGGGCAACGGCAAATGGTCGCAATGGCTCGCGCACTGATGCTCGATCCAGACCTACTCCTGCTCGATGAGCCAAGTGCAGGATTAGCACCTGATTTGGTTCAAGAGATGTTCGATCGAATCGACCGAATCAACAATGATGGAACGGCGATCTTGATGGTTGAACAGAATGCAAAAGAGGCGCTTCGCCGCTGCGATCGTGGATACGTTCTTGCGCAAGGCGAGAATCGATACATGGACACGGGTCGTGCGCTGTTAGACAATGAAGACGTAAGACAGCAGTTCCTCGGCGGGTAAGCACGCTAAAAAAAATCGATTTTGTTCTATCGGATTATTCAGCTTCGAAATCGAGTGTATCAAGTGTCTCGATTCCACCGTCAAGGAACTGGAAGATTTCGTAGGCGACTGCGATCATATCTCCATTATCGTCGAAATCAACACTGCTGGATGCACCTTGGTAGTTGATCTCTTCGCCGTTCTCAACCATTTCAATGGCTTCTGGGAGATCCTCTGGCCCAACGACCTCTCCATCTGGGTTTGCGACATTTCGAATCTCATCGCGGATCGCAGTGCCATCGTTATCCCCTGCAGCAATGTTTGCGAGGATGAGCACCGCAGCAGCGTCGTACGCCTGTCCGTTGAATACACCAGGGCTCCGATCGTAGGCTTCTTCATACGATTCATTGAAGAAGTCGCTTCCAGGTCCATCTGAAAGCGGCGCTGTTCCGATGACGTTCTCCATATCGTTGCCAACCTCACCGGGGAGGTCCGAATCACGAAGTCCGTCCGGGACAATAATGTCGACCCCAGTGTCGTAGTCGGAGTAGTAGTCACGGAAGAGCTGAATACCACTTTGTGGGAACCCAACAACCATTAGCGTGTCAGGGTCTTCATCCAGTGCATCTCCTAGCTGTGGTGAGTATGACGGCTGCTCAGGCTCGAAAGACACTTGATTGAGAACGGTTCCTCCATCTTCTTCAAACGCGGAGACAAATTCTGCTTCGAGCGCTTGTCCATAGTCATCGTTAAGGAATAGTGTTGCAGCGGTCTCAGCTTCAAGCCGATCGCGTGCAACCTCTCCCATCACTTGTCCTTGGAGCGCGTCGCTCGGGCAGGTCCGGAAAATGTAGCCATCATCATCAAGGTCAGTTACACCAGGTGCTGTGCTTGATGGAGACATACCAACAACACCGTTTGGGATAAATACATTCTCTACAACTTGGAAGTTTACATTGGATGCTGCCGGGCCAACGACTGCTGGAACACCAGCATTTACCATCGAGTTTGCTTCACTCACACCAGCGGTCGGGTCGGTCTGTGTATCCCCTTCGACAATATTAATATCGTAGTCCACACCTGCATCCTCAAGTTGGTCTCTAACAAGAAGTGCACCGTCACGAATCGTCCCACCAAGTGATCCAAGATCACCGGTAATCGGCATCAGTACACCGAGCGAGACCTCACGGCCAGCGCCACCGTTGCCGTTGCCGTTTCCACTGTCGTCTCCGTTTCCGTCACCGTCACCGTTGCCGTTGCCATTTCCGTTTCCGTTTCCAGTACAACCTGCGAGCCCTGCAGCACCGATCGCTGCGGCCCCAGTCACGAACGTACGTCTGTCAATATCACGTACCATAGCATACGGAATGTCAGTGGACTGTATAAACTTAGCCCTCAACACGATATTTTCAGAAAAATAAGAGGTAACAAAACCAAATATACACAGTAGAGCCACTCTTTCCCAGATGTTATCGGTGATATAGCACACAGTGGCAGTCTCTCAAAACGTTTGATTTGGGGGTCGCGGATAGTCTGATCTGTAACACCGGATATGTGTCTCTCAGACTTCAATACAGTCTGGACAGCGCATTTGTCCATTGACGCGACCAAGCGCTGCACTGAGAGACCCACAGACTTCACAAATACTATGATGTGCCCCAAACTCATCCTGTGCGTCAGTTGACTGCTCCCGTTCAGTTGGTTGGTGCTCAGACAAGAACTCGTCAGCATCTATCTCACCTGTTGCTAACAGCAGGTCCCGTTCTGTTACGACACCGATCGGCCCATTTCCATTGACAACCAATACTGACGATGTATCGTCGGTAAAGAACCGTTCGCGGACGGCAGAAAGAGCAGCGTCGGCTGTTACAATAACTGGATTTTCACGCACAAGCGTTCCGACTGTACGAGTTACTGGATCACCCTCGAGCAACGCTTCAAGCATATCGTGGACTGTGAGTCGGCCGACGGGGTCATTTCCACGAAGAACGATTATGGAGTCCGATTCTTCTTCGGTAAGCAGTGATGCCGCATCAGCGAGCGTATCCGATTCACTGACACCAATAAATTCATGACGCATTATATCTCGTGCTGTGGTAGTAGTTTGCATGGGTGGAGATACACGGCAGGAGAGTAAAAGATGCATGCAGAATCATTATATTTGTGTGCGTCGTACACTCAGCACCTACATTTTTCTCTGCGTAAAATCCGTAGTTTCAAACACACTGCGGTTCCTACGGCGCGTAATGACTATTCCATCGTTTGTTATCGGCATTGCAGGGGGCACTGGTGCTGGAAAGACAACCGTGGCTCGTTTAATTACGGAAAATGTGGGTGATTCGGTCACACGCATTCCCGTTGACAACTATTACAAAGACCTCAGTCACCTTCCGATCGAAGAGCGTGAGACCGTGAACTACGATCATCCCTCCGCCTTTGAGTGGTCGCTTTTGCGAACCCAACTTGAGAACCTGCTTGAAGGGCGATCGATTGAGATGCCAGAGTATGATTTCACCGCTCATAACCGAAAATCCGATCGGACAATCGTTGACCCAACGGACGTAATTGTTCTTGAAGGTATTTTTGCACTCTATGATGAAAAGGTCACAGAGATGCTTGATCTCCGGCTCTATGTTGAGACTGACGCAGATGTTCGGATTCTTCGGCGTATTCAGCGCGATGTTATTGACCGTGGTCGGAAATTGGAAGGTGTAATGCAACAATATCTTGATACTGTTAAACCGATGCACGAACAATTCATTGAACCAACAAAGAGCCACGCGGATCTGATCATTCCTGAAGGTGCAAATAGCGTGGCGGTGAACCTCCTTGAGGAGAAGATTCGAACAGAGGTCGAAGGGAACAGCAGTCGGAATTGGGAGCGTGATTCAATTGAGAACGAGCTCACAGGGACGTTAGAAATAGAAGACGATTAGCTGAGAGAATTATCCGCGAGTCCGAACAAACTCGTCTGCACCTTCGTAGAACCAGTATCCACCTCGGCGCATTGCCCGACCAAGCGCTTGATGAAGTTCAACAAAGTCTTCAAATTCCGCTTCAGGCACTTCTTCAAAGATTTCTCGCACGGAAACGACCGTCTCATAATCAATCCGGACAGGATCGTCCCCATACTCGGTGACAAACTCGTCTTTATTGAGTGGGAAATCTTCCTGCTCGTCGATTTTCTTTGCGATAATCGCGTGGCCGTAGTTCCGTCCACCCTCACTCCCTTTTTCTCCATCTGGGTCGTGTGGCCAATCCATGCTCACTTGTTACAAACGAGGTGGCATAGTCGTTACGTTCCAGTTTGGGACACGCCGAAGTGAACGGTAATGCCTTTAGCCGGTGCGAAATAACGAGAGGTCAATGGACGATCGGACACGAAACTATCTCCACGGTCGCTTTCGGGACTACTACCGACAAGCGACAATAACACCGCCACCGGCTGCAAATGAGCGTGAGTGGGGCCATATCCCATGGACTGCTGGAAATGGGACAACAATGATCCGACACCAGTCACAGCTTGATCTCGGCGATCTTTCTGATTTCTTCACGCGGACTGCACCACGGCATGCATATTTTTCGGCGGGGCGGTATCGCGATCCTGGTGCTAGTACGATGGGTAACAAAGGCTGGAACGAAGCCGATCTTGTGTTCGATCTTGATGCAGACCATCTTCCTGGTGTGGACCCAGACGAAACGACGTATAAAGAGATGCTTGCAGAGTGTAAAAATATCTTGCATCGACTACTTTCTTTTCTTGAAGATGATTTTGCATTCAACGATATGGAGATTGTCTTCTCCGGTGGACGAGGATACCACGTACACGTTCGGGATGAATCAGTCCGATCGCTCGGTAGTGATGGCCGAACAGAGATTGTCGACTATGTCCGCGGTGTTGCATTGGACACAGAGAGTTTGATCCAAACGGTCTCGAAAGCAGGGACGACCCAACGAATGCTGCGGAACCATGGCGGTTGGGGAAAACGCATTCACGCTGAACTGTTGACACTGACGACTGAGCTCCAATCGATGTCAGAAGCCGATGCGATCGAGCGGCTTGAATCAGTTGATGGGATTGGTGCAGGTCGAGCAAAAACAATCTACGGTGCCGTCGTCCGAAACCCGGATGCAATCGCCGCAGGCAATATGGAGGCCGGTGGGCCAGGTATCCGGATATTGGTGGATGCAATTGTTGAGCAGGTTATCACAGAACAGACTGCACCGATTGATGAGCCGGTCACGACGGACATCCACCGTCTTATTCGACTTCCAGGAACGCTTCATGGTGGCAGCGGATTAGAAGTCAAACGGATCGAACGAGAGGAACTTGAATCATTTGACCCCCTTCGTGATGCAGTCCCACGCAGATTTATTGGTCAAGAAATCGCAGTCAACTGCGAGCAGCCACTGACTGTCGAACTTAATGGCGATACTACTAAGTTACCCGAGGGTGTGAGTATCGTACCGGAATACGTCGGTCTCTTCCTCATGTGTCGAGGCGACGCAACGAAAGCACGCGAATAACACCAGCTCTCTACAACGAATGAATCTTGACGAACTCCGATCTGTGCAGGACACCGAGCGCCGAAAAGATAGCCTCCAGCATCTTCGTGACGATTTTTATCAGGAGGTCGCAACCTATCTTTCGGATCTCAAATCAGCGCGCGATCGTCGCGCAGAGCAGGTTGAGAATCCGTTCTCCGATGAGGAGATTCGCCGGATGTCCGATGAGATTGAAACGGCAGAAGATATTTCCGAGTCACTGTACGAGCGACGAGTTGGAAAGGTAGTCAAACTCTCTAGTTTTGCTGCTGCAGAGATGCCTGTTGATAAGGAGGGTATGACTACCCAAGAGTACGAACTGTTTGTTTCACTTGTCGATCGGATTAAAGAGCACAAAGCCGAGATTTTAAGTGTACTTACGGGTCGATCGTCTCCGATGGAGACCAGTTTAGAAACCCAGACAGACACCGCCGAAGAGAAACCTGCGGATGAGACGTCAACGGATGGGATGTTGGCTGATGTGATGGGTACAGACGCAGAACCCACACCAAACCATTCTCCATCACCGACAGCAAACGAATCTACTGCCGGAGAAATTGATTCATCTCTAACATCCGATGTAGATGCAGAACAACAGCATACACCGGTTTCTCCAGCCTCTGCACCTGATGGCATTCCCCCGGAGGGGCCGGTGGGCGGTGCAAGTGCGAATGGGCAGGCAGCGGAGACGCCATCTCCGTCAACCACTGACTCGTCCGACTCGGAAGGTGCTGTTTCCGAGCAGCATACAACACGGTCAGACACTGTGTCTGGTGAGAAAAGTGACGCAAGTGGGACAAACGCCAAGACAGAGACAGAGACCGATCGACAAACTGTTCGGATCAAGGCCGATGTTGGCTCTATCTTTGGTGTTGATGAGCGTGAGTACACACTGAAAGCAGAGGATATTGTCCAACTACCAGCAGCCAATGCAAAGCCATTAGTCGATCGGGACGCCGCTGAGCTACTCAAATAACAATCTTTGATGCTGTTTCTCGGAACTGTTTTGCAGCTACCGGCCGGAGTGGGGGTATGCTTGCTAACGGAGCCGACGCCCCACTGTTTACACTTCCAAATCAGGATGGAGACGGCGTCTCACTCGAAACCTATCGTGGCTCACACGTTGTACTCTACTTTTATCCACGCGCAGACACACCCGGCTGTACAACCGAAGCCTGTGGATTTCGCGATGCATGGGATCAGTTCACTGATGCGGGTATCTCCGTGCTTGCAGTCAGTGATGACCCGGTGTCCGACCTGCGCACGTTCGCTGATAAATACGATCTCCCATTTGAGCTCTTGTCTGATCCGGATGGAGACGTTTCAAAACTGTATGACTCATACGGTGAAAAGCAGATGTTTGGGAACACGTTTGACGGCGTCTTTCGGAACAGCTACGTTATCGGTCCTGATGGGACGATTACACATGTGTATGAAGGCGTCTCGCCCGAGGGACACGCCGAAGAGATTCTCTCTGATCTGTCGTCGTAACGTTGTTCGGACAGTCACCAATTAGCTACTGAATCGGCAATCTGTTTTCGTTTGAGCAGCACAAAACCAAAGAAGATTGTTAGAAACCCGAGAACAGTGGTTGCTGTAATTGACTCACCCAACAGAAGCCATCCAGCAATGGTCGCAATAATCGGTACAACGTACGATACAAGATTAATCTCAAATGGACCTAATTCGTTTAATAGTGTGAAATAAATGCTGTAGGCGATTGCGCTCGGAAAAATTCCTAAATATACAAGGGCAATAACTGCAAGCGGATCGTGCAATGGGTTCACGGCTGTTGCTTCAAATACGCCACTCACAAGATGCACACCGATCGCTGCGCCAAGCAATCCCCATGCGGTGATCGTTACGCTTGGAGTCGCTGTTTCGACACGACGCAATAGGACACTCCCGATCGAAATCGAGACGACTGCGATCGAAATCAATCCCACCCCGAATGTGACTCCTCCTGTGAGATTATTCGGATCAGGCTGTGCAACCAATCCCACACCGACGAGTCCGACAGCGATTCCAATAAGGCCGACTGTATCAATCCGGCCACGCTCGAGCAACAACGCAACTGATGCAGCCGTTGTAATCGGTACCAGACTGTATACAATCGCTGCAATCCCACTCGTCGTGTACTGCTGACCAACAAAGAGAAGCGCATTGTTTACACCAATAATAAAAAATGCACTGATAGCGACGGCAGTCCAATCACCTCGGGTCTGTGGAAGCGGTTGGGTACTCCGTAACAAAACATATCCTAACAGCACCACTGCAGCAATGTCAAATCGGAGTGCAACAAACCAAAGTGGGGGAAGCGTTTCAAGCCCAACCTCGATCGCAACGTAGGTTGTTCCCCAAAATACTGCCAACAACGCAAAAAGGCCAATAGATCGAAATGATGCCACATCGGTATACGCGCGCTCAACCGTGATATGTGGTCTGCTTTTGACTGTGTGACAGTGTAGCCACCACACCACGTTTCCGGTGAAATAAACTGAATATTCGTGTTGGATTCACGTGGGTGTGTTAGTAGCCACGTGTGATGAGATAGTCCGCGATCTCACAGAGAAGCGTCCGAGCATGGTTATCTGGGAGCACCTCCAGTTGTGCTTTGGAACGATCTGTGAGATCCTCTGCCATCTCTCGAGCATATGCGATACTTCCGACTGCTTCAAGTTCTGCGACAGCCTCATCGATCGCGTCCTCAGTAACACTCTCTGGATCGGTTGTGTCAATGAGATTGGCAACATCAACACCCTGTTGTTTTGCATGGAGTGTGATGAGCGTCTCTTTATTCTCGACGAGATCTGAACCGCGCTGTTTACCGAGCTTCTCGCTTGGTACGGTAAGATCGAGAACGTCGTCTTGAATTTGGAACGCACGCCCCGAATCAATTCCGTACTGGTACAGTGCATCAACAACGTCACCATCTGCACCCATCAGAACTGCCGGAACAGCAGCGGCAGCGCCGTACAGTACGGCCGTTTTTAGCTCAACCATTTCCAGATACTCCTCTGGAAGGACGCTGTCTCGGCCTTCAAATGAAACATCGAGCGCTTGACCTTCACAGATCTCTGTACACGTTGTTGATAGGAGCCGCATTGATTCAAGTGCATCCTCCGGTGCAGCGCCGGTGTTAGTCATGATCTCAAACGCTTTTGAGTACAGTGTATCTCCTGCAAGAATTGCAGTAGACGTATCGTACTGCTTGTGAACGGATGGAACTCCTCGACGAAGATCATCATCATCCATAATGTCGTCGTGGATCAGGGTAAATGACTGGATAATCTCGATCGAGACTGCTGCTTTCATCATATCAATTGCCCCATCTGAAAGGGTTGGGAACGATCGATATGGGGTTGAAAGCGGTTCCACGTCTGCAAGTGATTCTGCAGCGAGTAACGTCACTGTTGGACGGAGCCGCTTCCCACCTGCTTCGAGAATGTATCTCGATGCTTCGTAGAGCCGCTCTGGTTTCTGTAGCGGTAGCTCTTTATCGATCGCGCTGTTGACGAGCTCACGGCGCTCACCAACTGCGTGCAAGACGCGCTCTTCCGTCGCGTTCTGTGTCATTACTCCACCAATTTGATCATGTTGCCGTTTCGTGTGACATGCACATCACGGCCCAGTTCGTAGCCCTGATTCTCACAGAGATCAACGTACGGTGCAAAGCCTTTGAGGTTCTGGTGCGCTGGAATCACGTGCTGTGGCTGTAGGGCATCCAACATTTCATAATGACCCTCTTCTCGGAGGTGCCCTGAAACGTGGATATCGTCGTAAATCCGTGCACCCTGCATCTTCAGAAGCCGCTCGGATTGGTACCGTTGTCCCTCGTTGGTTGGCTCTGGAATCACTCGTGCAGAAAAAATGACTTTGTCACCATCATCCAGTTCGAATGGCGTTTCACCGCGGCCCATTCGAGTCAACATTGCACGTGGCTCTCCTTGATGGCCGGTGACAATCGGGAGGAAGTTCTCTTTGCCTTCCTTCATAATTCGTTTGAACGTCCGATCAACGGATTTTCGATGACCGTACATCCCCAGATTCTCAGGGAATTCAACAAAGTTGAGTCGCTCTGCGGTGCCGGAGTATTTTTCCATTGATCGACCGAGCAACACCGGCTCACGACCGATCTCCTCTGCAAACTCGACGAGCGATTTCACACGTGCAATGTGGCTCGAGAATGTGGTTGCGACAATACCACCATCATAGTCCTCAATTGAGTACATAACATCTTTGAGATGACGACGTGCAACGGATTCAGATGGTGTGCGGCCCTTCCGGCCTGCGTTGGTACAGTCTTCAATGTATGCGAGGACGCCTTCGCCTTCGCGGCCAATCTCACGGAAGCGTTTCATGTCGATCGGATCACCAAGTACTGGTGAGTGGTCCATTCGCTTGTCGAGGCCATAGACAATCGCTCCCTCTGGTGTGTGAAGGACTGGGTTGATCGCGTCGATAATCGAGTGGGTGACGTTGACAAACTCAAGCTCGCACTTTTCGCCGATCGACATCGTCTCGCCGGCAGACATCTTCACCAGATCGTTCTCTACGGTGAACTTGTTTTCTCCTTGGAGCTGCTGTTTGACGAGTTCGATCGTAAACGGTGTTGCGACGATCGGTGCGTTGTATCGGTGTGCAAGCTTTGAGAGTGCGCCAATGTGGTCAAGGTGGCCATGTGTTGGGACGATCGCTTGCACGTCTCCTTCGAGGTCACTCATGACTCGATCGTCCGGGATGGCACCCATGTCGATCAGGTCCAAACTATGCATCTTTTCAGTCTCGACGTTGTCGTGGATGAGAACCTGCGAGAGGTTCAGACCCATATCGAAGATGACGACATCGTCGCCTGCGCGGACGGCCGTCATCTGACGACCGACCTCCTCATAACCGCCAATGGTTGCGATTTCAATTTCCATGGTTATCGTAGTGTGTTGTGGTTCCGAGCATCGAAATGCCACGTTGTGGCGATGTTGCTCACGTAAATCCGCGTGGGGGCCACGAGCCCCGGCCGGTCTGGTCCGTCGGTGTTCGACCCCGCTATGATTCGGCTGGTGCGATCGAAAATGCACCCGTTTCCGAAACACTTGCCCGCGGGTTTTCGGTATTGGTGGTTGTACGTCCTCTATTAAAAACTCGTGGGTTCGGTTATCGTCTTGTACCGAACGATTCGGTACGTTTATTACTCGCTCGGCGACCCGTTGAAACATGAGTGGACGACCGTTGGACGTACTCGAAGGCGCACTCGCACAGACAGTAACCGTCCGACTCAAAGACGGTGATACGGTCTACGGACAGCTTTCAGGCTATGACCAACACATGAACGTCGTACTTGATGCGGATGACTCCGTCATTGACGAGGCTGTTCTGGGTGACCCTACAGCAGAGCCGATCGAAGACACAACCATTATACGCGGCGATAACGTCGTTTCGATAACTGTATGACTGGAGCCGGAACACCGTCTCAAGGGAAGAAGAACAAGACGACACACGTCAAATGTCGACGCTGTGGCGAAAAATCATACCACGTCCGGAAAAAGGTCTGCTCGTCATGCGGCTTCGGAAAATCCGCAAAACGCCGCGACTACGAGTGGAAGACAAAGGCTGGCGAGTAATCGATACTCGTTTTTCCTTCTCTATACATTCACCAATCGCTGAGCGATTTCTCTCCCTCTTTTTTCGGTTCTATCTCCAACGCTGCACGTACTGACAACGAGACCGACAGCGCTGCATTTTCACGCTTGAATACACAAACATGCATATTTCAACAGCGAGAATGCATCGTTTGAACCAAACACGTGTCTTTTTACCCATTGACTCATTGTATACTGTATATGCCACAGGGCCGGGATTTCGGCGGCTATACTGATGGGCCGACAGAAAAATGCGGTGTCGTTGGGATCTCTTTGGACGATCGTAACGCTGCGCGACCACTGTACTACTCGTTGTACGCGCTGCAACACCGTGGACAAGAATCCGCGGGGATCGTTACTCACGATGGATTCCAACAACACAGCCACGTCGAAATGGGGCTTGTTGGCGATGCGTTCTCGGAGAACGACCTTGATTCGCTCAACGGAGCAACAGGGATTGGTCACGTTCGATATCCCACTGCTGGGAGCGTCAACTCCTGTTGCGCACAGCCATTCTCGGTCTCATTCAAATCGGGATCATTAGGGCTCTCACACAACGGAAATCTCGTCAATGCTGATGAGATCCGCGAAGAACTCGAAAACCTTGGTCATGCGTTCACCTCGGATGGGGATACAGAAGTTATTGCACACGACATTGCGCGAAATCTGCTGGACGAGGATCTGATCCGTGCCGTCAAACGAACGATGGAGCGGATCCATGGCTCATACTCGCTTGCGATTATGCATGATGACGTAGTAATTGGTGTTCGAGATCCACAAGGAAATCGACCGCTCTGCATCGGTGAACTTGAGGACGGCTACGTTCTTGCCTCCGAATCTGCCGTCATCGACACCCTCGATGGTGAGTTAATCCGCGACGTTCGGCCAGGTGAACTCGTCGTGCTCGAGCGCGGTGGCGCAGGATATGACTCATATCAGCTCGTTCAAGAAGAAAACACCGCCCACTGCTTTTTTGAACACGTCTATTTTGCTCGACCGGACTCAATTATTGATGAAAAACTTGTGTATGAGGTGCGAAGAGAGCTTGGCCGACAGCTCTGGGAAGAAAGTGGTGTTGAATCTGATGTCGTGATGCCCGTGCCTGACTCCGGACGTGCGTTTGCCTCTGGCTATGCTGATGCCGCAAACGAAACAACGGCTACCGGAGAGCCTCGTGAGGAAGATGATACCGGTGTTGAGTTTGCGGAAGGGCTGATGAAGAATCGGTACGTTGGACGGACGTTTATTATGCCGACACAGGATGAGCGCGAACGGGCTGTCAGGCTCAAGCTCAATCCGATCAAAAGCACGATCGAAGGGAAAACCGTGACCATCATCGACGACTCGATCGTCCGTGGAACAACATCAATGCAGCTTGTGAGCCTTCTCAAGGATGCCGGCGCAGAAGAAGTCCATATGCGAATTGGTGCACCACCGATCATTGCGCCGTGTTATATGGGTATTGATATGGCAACCAGAGATGAACTTATTGCAGCGAATAAAAGCGTTGCCGAAATTTGTGAGACAATCGAAGCAGACTCACTCGCGTATCTCTCAATTGATGCCGTTGCGTCCGCACTCGAACGCAGTCGTGCCGATCTTTGTCTTGGTTGTGTGACTGGTGAGTATCCGTACGATATTGATGGTGAGACAACTGATCGGGATGTCTCTCGACCAGACATCGGAACACAAGAGCCAGTCACCGCAGACGACTAATCGGTGGGTGTAACATTCTCAGCGGGTGAGATCCGGAGTTGTACTTATTGTCTACGCCAGCGTATGTTTTGGTTATGAGCGATGCAACAGCTCCACGTATCGATCGGCGTGACTGTTTACGCCTTGGTGTTGGACTGACTGCCGCGGCTGCACTCTCGAGACCGGTCGCCGCACAAGAAGACCCGTATGATGGTTGGTTTGATGACGTTGATAATTATGAGGGTACGTCGGACTTCCGTGGTGAGGAGACGGTAACAGTCACTGTTGGGGCCGGTGATGACGGATTACTGTACGATCCTCCAGCGATCGCGATCGACGAGGGAGCAACAGTTGTGTGGGAGTGGACCGGTGAAGGAGGCGGTCATAACGTCGCCGAGAGCGATGGCGAATTTGAAAGCGAAATTGTCGATGATGATGGGCATACATTTGAGCACACCTTTGAAGGAGCGGGAATCTTCACATACGTCTGTACGCCGCATGAAGCGCTTGGAA
>SL_4KL_010_BRINEDRAFT_10000290_pt1 | contig 25335 bp, 26 predicted proteins | sample SodLak_010_BRINE_2_FD_10664 | JGI IMG/M metagenome (IMG submission 10664) | reverse complement strand
CTTCCCTTCGAACAGGCCCGAATCAATCGTCTTGTTTCTCGTCACCCAACAATATCCCCGAGATTTCGTCTCTGAGGTGTATATCGAAATCCAGTCATACACAAACGGTGATTTTCACATCAGCTACGTCGAAGACCAACAAGGCGTTGAGTGGATGGCCCGCTGGGACCGTCACAGAAGTGACGATTACAACCGGGATCATTTCCACAAACCACCCGAGGCACGGCATCAAGACGGTGTCGACCGCGATTACCCCCCAGGATTGCTGGCTGTGGTTTCAGGTGTGGTTGCACCGTGGGTCTACGAGCGAATTGGTGATCTTTGGGACGGTTCAGACGGATTCAATTAGCTCACAAAACTCGGTTAGTTCGTCAGTTCTCGAAATACACACCCCACTTTTGCAAGTGAAACTAGTGTCACCCCAACGGACGAAATGTACTCTCTCCAGCTGCAAAAAAAGCTCAGGAAAGAGGTGTGTCTCACTCAGGCGTGGCGTCCTCGATCTCCTCCCGGACCACCTCGCTGATCCGGCTGTCGAGATCGTCGACGCCCTCACGCTCCAGGTGCTCGCGAGCCTCGGCGAGCTGTCGCTCGACGCTTTGATCGGAAGTCGACACTCTCGCGTACACGGCTGCTCGCGTCGCGTTTTCGGTCATTGTTCTCGCGCTCGAGTGTATTAGATAACTGAGCAGGGGTTTCTGCGCACCTCGTCTAAACCACTACCTTTTCGTTGGGTACCTTTCGAGACGTGATCAAATCGAAAATTCGACACAGTCACCACAAAACATTACTCGATCGATGGCTCGCCGAGGAGGGCAAAGCCGATCGGAACGTCCCAGTGGGCACCGCAGGTCGGACAGTCGGCGGTAAACCGAAACGACTGGCCATCCGCGCCAGCATCAACTGTCCGAACCGCTTGTTCGACAGGCGAGAAGCACTCCGAGCAGATGCCGTCAGTCACAAGCTCGTATGAATGGTACGCCAGCGTTGTCGCCACAGAGACGAGCTCATCGAGATCACCGGACACAGCGGCATTCGGTGGCGGTGTCCACACAAACAACGGATGGTCGAGTTCACACGTCACTGAAAGAAGTCCATCATCGTACTGTGCGGAAGCCGCTGTTGCGCAGACCGGGCACTGACTGTCGAGTGCCATCGCCGCTAATTGGGCTCGGTCAGTGTACGTCCCAGCGATGATTGCATGGACGATTTTCTGGCCGGCGTAAGTAAGCTAGTAGCCACTATCGGCTTTTTTGATGAAGCTACCACGTAGGTCGTTGAGATGTACCGAAATCGGCCGGAATCAACAGTGCCAACTGCTTTCCGAAGTGTCGAAAACGCGGCCCCGTCCTCATCAATGACCTCACGCTGATGGGCTGCAAGTGCGCGGATGATCTCGACGCGGAGCGGATCACTGAGTGCAGCAAACACATCTGCGACCGGTTCGGCGTCGTCGGCTGGGAAAGTCTCATTTTCAGATTCTGTGTCTTCCACAGTGTTACCGGAGCTTGACAGCCGTCCCGTAAGCCAGAATTTCTGCTGCACCATCAGTAACACCAGCGGTAATAAACCGGACGTTGACGACGGCATCGGCTCCGAGAGCCTCAGCTTCTCTCTCCATCCGATCGATGGCCTCCTCGCGGGAGTCGGTCAAGAGTTCGGTATACCCTCTGAGTTCGCCGCCCGTGATGTTCCGGAGGCTTTGGGTGAAATCACGGCCTGCGTTTCGCGCACGGACGGTGTTGCCACGGACGACACCGAGTGTTTCAGTTATTTCGCGGCCAGCAACGGTAGCGGTTGTCGTAACAAGCATGTCGCCTACCTCTCAGCAGGCCCTATTTATTGTTTGGTTGAGACAACTATCTTTCTAGGAGGAGAGAATCTCATCGCTTACCACGAAAAGAGTGTCAAATTACAAAAATCTCAACAAACGGCATACATTCGTCTGACGAAGAATTAACACATAGCATGCAAATGGTGCTGATGGCAGGGACGCCCCCCGAATCGGCCCTCCAAGACGATTCAATCCAATAGGTCATCCCCGGCGTTTGTTGTCGCATTCAATTAGTTATGAATCTTTTGCGGATTGTCATATCGTAGGTACGTTTTCGACTGCCAAGCGACCGTCGACAAAATATGGTTCAACATGTGTTATTCCCTTCGGTCCATTTTCCGTGTCAGTTCCGTAAGTAGTTCAATTTTGAAAAGAAATGAAACAAAGAATGTCATACGGTGAAAAATTGGCAACACCGTGTCTTTTTGACAAGCTACATGGAATCAACTGCTCGATTGTTTTCAGGTGAAGTGACAATATTGCAATATGTGAATTTTTACCTTTCGAAATGAGAGAATGTCACTTGAAGCTCATTCCATAACCCCACTCCTCTAATTTGTCTTCAGCTTCGTCTAAATGCTCAAGACCGACTTTTACAAGGGCTTCTCGAAGGTCTGTGAGTGAGACGTTACCGTCAAACCGCTCTTCGAGCTCTCTCAGCGCCTCGCGTTCAGCTGCCTTTGTTTCTGGCTGGAGAAACAGTGGAACTCTGTCACGGCCGTCTTGGACGCTTTCTCGGCGAAACTTATACGGAATCTGCATCTGGCTTTGCGTGGGTGATTGCTCTTTTACTGCTTTCTCTGTAGTGTCGACAGAGATGTTGGCGCTGTCTTCGTCGACCGGTTGCTCAGGAGCTGGCTCTGGATCCGGCGAAACAGAATCCTCTGCAAATGGGTCTTCACCGGCTCCTTCTTTCATGCCAGTCATGCGGAGATCACCTCGTGATCAACGTCTCCTGGTTCAGGTGGGTTTGGGGCCTCGATGCCGGCTGTCTCTTCGAGATAGCGTGCAATCCGGTCAAACTGTGCCAGCGTGTCGATTTCGTAATCACGACGTCGATCTCGGTGGTTTCGTACGTAGGTGAACGCTGAGCACTGCTGCATCCAGCAGCCCTCCATCAGGGACGCACGGTCGCCGATAATTTCTGGAATAGTGTACTCAATTTCGTCAAGAATCGTTTGCTGGTCACGGGTATTTTTGAATCCAATCGGGACCGCTGCCATTACCCCGACCTGGACATCGAGTTGTTCCTCGAGTCCGGCGACAAGCGCTTCTAATCCTTTAACTGCAGCTCGACCTTTCGCACTCGGTTCGACGGGGATAACGAGTGATCGTGTAGCGTGAATCGCGTTGTACAGGTGGGGGCCTTCTGTTGCAGGTGGATCGCAAATAAGGACGTCATACTTGTCTGGGACATTTGCTTCTCGAAGAACGCGAAGGAGCTGGGCGTGCATACCAAACGCCTCCCCCATCGCTTCAGCCTGGTTTTTTTCTCGTTGAAGGTACTCTGCCATATCTGAGAGCATGTTGTGCTCTGGGATGATGTCGACACCCTCGACAGATCGAATGAGATCGTCAAAGTCGCCTTTCGGTCGTCGAATCATGTGGCGAACAATATTATCAACCGGTTCTGTTCGCTGATCGTCGACGCCGAATAGTCGTGAGAGGTCTCCATCTTGCGGGTCAAGTGGTACAATAAGCGGTTTTAAGCCTGCTCGTGCGTGGGCGACCGCTAAATTCGCTGCAGTCGTTGTTTTTCCCACCCCACCAGCCTCACTGTACGTCGAGTACGCTAACATATTCATGTCATAGATGACCTTCACCTTGAAACTTCGTCAGACACATTCATTGTTTGTGTTCATGGAATAGAGTAGTGAACACATGTACTGAACAACATTCATGAACACATGTACTGAACACCGTCAGTGAACAATTATAAGCAACATGGCTTCGTACAGTGGTTTTGAGTCTTCAGTTACTAGTTTCTTTGATTGACTTTGTACAACCACAATCCGAAATGCGGCTTGAGGTAGTGAATTCAATTAGTGAGGTTAAGTACTGAACAGTATTCATGAATATAAACAATGAACGTAGGTAGTGAACATCAATAATGAACACCGCTATCTGTGCAGAGTTAGGTGCTGCTACGGTGTCCATCTTGATCGACGGTTGAGTGCGAAGTCTTCTCAAATTACGGTCGGGATCTTTGGGCTCAGTAATTATTACAACAACTCCAGTCCACCTATGAATGAATACAATGAATGTGTATAGTGAACATCAAGAATGAATATTATTCTTGAACTGATCTGGAGTTCCGATATATACTAAAACCAATTAGACGTGATTGACACTAAGATAAATTGATCTGGGTGGTGTCAAACGCTCGTCGTAATCCATCGCTCTAAAGCCAATTAATGCGTATATATGTATTCTGAGAGTGGGGTTGCAAATTCTGAAATGACGTTTTGATTGAGTTCTGAGAGTCGTAAGCCAACTCATCCGAGAACAGGAGTATCATTCTATTTAATCGCCGAATCAATCATGAACCAGTTGTAAACTATATACTGCGATACGCAGAGAGTCGCGTGTAGTTGCGAATGCCCCTGAAAACGTTCACAGGATCACCCAGTTTTAGACTCAACTCACTGAATAAGTTCTACATATTCAGATAAAAATGGTAAGGTAAGCAATTATTCGCGGATATGATTTGAATACTACTAAAAAATACGGTTGCAGCGTACTGTTGGCACTCATGAAGGGCAAACCCGGGTTGAAGGTTATATGAGTGTGATCAGCTCCTCACTAAGCCAATCGAGAAACCGGCCTAATGTGATTCTGGGCTTCTTTTGTGTGTCAATTACGCCGATGCGTTCCTGCGTCAGGAAGTCTACCAGTAGCCACACGTTGTACACGAGGCATCCGAACACGAAGTGAAACCAACGAACCTCGATCTCTTTCGACGTGGTCCACGCCGCACACTTCTTGATAGACGCGTACGAGTTCTCAATCGCTGCCCTATCACTGTACGCTTCGATTTGTTTTCTTGCCCATCGGCGATCCAGGGCAATTTCATCACACACATCAAGATTCGTCAGGAACGGTTGTGGAGACCCTTCTTCATGTGTCTCATCGTTTTCGTCCGGTGGTAAAATCACGATATTCGATTTCACCTTCGTTTGTGAACCATTGTGTTTAACGAGGCCATGCATCACCCAGTCCCGTTTTACGTACAACGGCGTATCATTTTCTTCATTATACCCGCGTTTTAACTGGTTAAACCGGTTGCACAGCGGTCCTAGACGGTGCTGGTCTTTCTTTGCGGGGATGATGTACTTTAGATCCTGTTGTTCAAGTGTATGAATAACATCCGCAGCGTGGAATTCCCGGTCGGCGTACACCATCCGGATATTAACATACTGATTAGCGATCTTGAGGAGTCGTCGAGCAACGTCGCCAACATAATATGACTGTGGTTGTCCAGAGTACGCGTTATTATCGGCGTAGTCAACGCTCCCGAGAGGGCATACTCCGACGGTGTAGTGGGTGTTTTCACCGACGATAACTGCGGTAGCGAACTTGTGACACCAATTGTACCCTTTGTCTTCGGGTGCACCTTGTACCCACTTCATTTCGTCTCGATTGCCGTAATAGGCTATGTACGTCATATCCAACGCTATCTTCGCTCGTGTTCCGAACCGTGACCCGTCATCGTTCTCAAGCTCGTTGAGACGCGGCTTCGCCCGCGTGTATGTTTTCCGTAATGCGAAATTCATCACACGGGAAATCTTCTCGATAGACATCTCTTTTATCGATTCAAGAAGTGTCTCACCGGTTGGGCCGTCGTTATAGAATGGGTCGTCGTACGAAGGGTTCGGGTTTTTGTTATCGCCTAACTTTTTCCCTCCTTCGTTCGCTGCAAGCCCTTTGATGGCTGCAATCGATTCCAGAACTAGCAGTTCTTTTTTGTCGTATACTGCCTTCTCAGGGCGTGGAATCGAGATTGACGGGATAGCTACTGATTTCAGCTCTTCAAGAGCTTCTTTGCCTTTCTTGCGGAGCATTCGGTTTACCGTCCGTCTTGACGGTGCCGAATCCTCTTCGGGGGCCTCGTTTGTTTTTCCAAGAGAGTAACCAATCGGTGCGCCGCGTTCGTCGGCCATGTTCCTGATCTTTTTTGACGTGATGTTGACTGTTGATTCGAGCTCTTCGAACCGATCGTGTAGTCGTACTGGTTTGAATGTACTCTCAGAGGGCAAGGCAGTCGGATCGAAACCGAACGCTTCTGCTAACTCTGGCTTGTCTTCAAGTCGCCTAGGAATGCCTGTGAGCGATTCTTTCTCTACGGTGGCCCACAAGTATGCGAGAAACATTGGACGGAAGGGTGTCCCGTCGTGCCAGTCTGGGTGGCCGTCATTCCGCTGGTATCGGCTGACATCCAATTGTTCGGCCAGTGTCACCCAGTCCGTGTCTTGCTTGATGATCTCGTTAGCTTGGTCAGGTAATCTGGCCTGATTCGTGATCGATGACCCAGTGCCGATCATTGAGCCATCACCACTACTGGGCGGAAGACAGGTGAGACACACTCACAGGTAACTGGGGTTGTGAACCAGTTGTTTCGAGGTGTGTGGTGTGAGTGTGTGATCATAGGTCAGTGTTGTTTTGCCTTAGTGATCACCTCGATACGAGGTAATCAATTGGGTGTTGATTCCGGATTTCCAGAACCTGTATTGCAGGCTAACGAGCCTGTGTTTGCAGTGTAGCAGATAATAAGGGTGCGCCCGAGGTTGACCTTGAGTTAGTAGTGTACCTCGGTTCGAGGTCTACATCGAAATATAAGTTGTACGGGTGAGATTGTGAGATAGTGGTGCGAGATAATTCGATACAGAATGTAGATCGGGAAGAACTTGTAGAGTTCCTTGATTTGAAGGGTGCTGTGGAGTTGTTCGTAGTATTGTCGGATGGTGAAGTACGATATAATGAGTTTGAAGATCTGGTTCCAGTATCGAAGTCTACGTTCCATTTGCGGCGGAGGAGAGCTGTTGAGTTGCAACTGATTGATTCTGGACGACGGCAAACTGATGGGGGGTTTGAAGAGGTCTACAGATTAACGTCACTCGGAGAGGTATTGGTACAGAAGATCAAGGAGTCTGGGCTTATCAAATTCTTTTGGCGATTACAAGAGATACAAGAACAGTACGATGATGTACGCGAGGAAATCCCGGCGTGGGTTAGTGACTCTGACGTGGATTTTGAAGAGCTACACCTTCGGTATTTCACACACGAATATGAATGGGAACCTGACAAAGATTTTTATTAATATCTTGAATGTTGGTTCGTCGCTCAGAATGGGTTGATAGAAACGTCATTCATGATTATCTCTTGGGACGGAAGTGAGAAGTCACGGTATGTGTATTTTTTGCCCTTCAGATGAGGCGTGTCCGTCCAAGATCCCAGGTCCGAAGAATTATGGTTCACTACTACCTCAATATAGGGTAATCGACTTATTATGTACTTGAATTCTATTCTATTTTCAACTTTAACTAGAGGGCGTAACAATTATGTGAGGTTTTATTAAAGTCAGAATGATAGATGAATCAAACACAAATGACGACAGAGAAGGATAAACAAGAAGAGGAAAAAAAACTCTGTGTAATTCCAGTTAAAGATCTTTCAAACGCATTCAAAGATATTGGTAAAATCATCGTCACGTCACAACGAGTGATATTCACATACTTAGATGGAGATCAGTTGCAGATATACAAACAATGCCTACTTGACAATTCACCTCTGATTCATAGGCACAATCAGGAATTAATGGCTGTGTTTTTCCCACATCCAGATAGTAGAGTGATCTATTCTGTAGAATCAGAATTCATTGAAAAGGTAGAAAACGAGACTGGAAAGACGTATATTCTTAATAGTAACAAAGGATCAAGTCCAGATAAGGAACCTGTGAATTGTCGATGTTCGAGATTATCAGATAATAAAGTAGCTGTTGAAACAGAAAATGGGGAGTTAGAAGAATCATTTGAAGTAGAAGAATTCAGACTCGTTTCATGTGCAGACTGTTTTACTATCTACGGAATCTATGGTTCTGGAAAAAAGAAAAGTCTCAGCAAGGTATTCTCTGCAGATTGGGTTTTAGAGGATGAAAACGTTTCATATGACTCAATCATTGAGACTGAGTCTGATTCTGAGTATGCGTTATACCATTCCGGAGATCGGCAAAATCGATTACAAGATGTTTCTCTCACTCTATCACTGATTGGACAGAGATCAGATGGAACCATTAGTACATACAAACACAAGTATCAAAAATCGCTTTTATATGTTATAGATGATGAAATTGTTGGTTATCTCAGTTGGCAAGAAGTAGACGGGAATGAAATCCTCAGTCAGCTGTTTGTTCGAGAAGAGTACCGTAGCCAAGGGGTAGCAACATCAATAATTCAGACTTGGTATACAAACTTATGCAAGAATGAATTGTATTTAGTAGAAGAACTAACTGAGGGTGGGCGTTCGGTGATCGAAAAAATAGGGCATCTTGGAAATGATTCAGAGGATGTAGCAGTTGAATGTTGCAGTTTAGTACCACCAGCATTCATATGATTTGATCTGTGTATGATTTTATTTGTTGATATCCCACTTAAATACAACTCGTGAACGTTCTGTTTCGTTCGTAACTTAACTCTCGGTCTGAGTTCCGAATGCCGGTTAAAGCGTTCACGAGATTCGGTAACCTCACCGGTTGTACCGACGATCTACCCGGAGACGGTTGATTCAAACAACCCATACTCTGATGAAATGAGTCGAAGATAGTGAACTCGCACATGGAGAATATCAGTGCCCCCACACCGTCTTCTCTGAAGGTGACAAGCATCCCCTCACTATTTGATAACACTCGAATAGAAAACCAGTTCACCACAAGAACTCGGTTGGGAAAACACCACTCCTACTAAACGGGTTTTAGACGTGACCACATGATCTCGTCTCCGATGAGAGATCAGCTCTCACAGGCCTTGCATTCGAGGATGTCCTGACTGAATTTCTGTGCAGCATTCACACTGTTTTGATAGTAGAGACTCTTCATTCCTTTCTTCCAAGCCTCTATGTAGAGCTGGTTGATCTGCTTGACGCTCACTTCACTAGGGTCAATCGAGACATTGATGCTCTGTGCTTGGTCGATGTGCTTCTGCCGCTGTGCAGCCTGATTTACGATGGCCATTTGTGGGATTTCCGAGAACGTCTTGAACACCCCTTTTTCTTCATCCGTGAGGACGTCAAGATGCTGAACGCTGCCGTCCTTGGCCGCGATGCTATCCCAGACTTCCCGAGTATCCTTTCCACGTTCGGCTAACACCGCTTCGAGGAATCGGTTTTTCTGAGTCGCCTTCAGTTTGGCACCATCACGAACGAAGTAGTTCGACTTCAGTGGTTCAACGCTCGGACTGACTTGCCCAAGAATCACACTGCTTGATTTTGTTGGTGCAACGGCCATTGTCGTGGTATTCCGCCGTCCGTACCCCTCCAGGATTTCTGGCTCACCGAACTCTTCAGCAAGCTCTGCACTTGCCTCGTAGCTACGCTCCTTGATGGTTCGGAACACCTGCTCGTTCTTTTGCATCGCTGCCATGCTGTCGAACGGGATCATGTTCTTCTGAAGGTAGCTGTGCCAGCCGAGGACACCGATACCAATCGCTCGATGACGCTTGGCAAACTTGACAGGGCGCTCCATGAACTGTGTACCTTCTGCTTTCTGGATGAATTCCTCCATCACGGCGTCGAGGAAACGGGTCAGAGTTTCGACCGCATCAGTCTCTTTCCATTCATCGAAGTGGAGCGCGTTCATGCTTGAGAGACAGCAGACGAAGCTCTCATCTGATGTGGCAGGGAGCGCGATCTCGGTACACAAGTTCGAGGCGTTAATCTCGTAACCCTGGTCCTTGTAGACCTGCGGTTTCCCCTCGTTCATATTGTCGCGGAAGATGATGTAAGGCACACCAATGTTGATCCGCGTTTCGATGATTTTGGCCCATGTCTCTCGTTTTTCTGCATCACCGTCGAGCATCGCTTGGAACCACTCATCACCGATGATGACTCCGTAGTAGATGTCCTGCACCGGGTCGCCTTCGGTTTTGATGTTCAGCCACTCATCAAGGTCATCATGCTCAACGTCGATGTACCCAGCGAACTGACCTCTCCGAGTTTCGCCCTGACTGACCACGTTGATGATGGTGTCGAAGAGTTGCGTGAAGCTGTAACTTCCGTTGCTTTTCCCGTTGTTGGAGATTGGTTTACCTCGGGGTCGAAGTTCACCGAAGTAACCGCTTGTCCCACCACCGAGTTTGGTCATTTCGCCCACTTCGGCTTGTGTGTAGAGGATACTCTCCATACTATCCTCCATGTAACTCCCGAAGCAACTGATTGGAAGGCCTCTGTCAAGCCCGAAGTTCGCCCAGACTGGACTAGCAAGGCTGTAATACCCCTCGCTCATGTAGTCGTAGAACTTGTCTGCGAAGCCATCCTCGTCGAGGATTTCTTCGGCACGTTCTGCGATCTGCCGGATGCGCTCTTCAGGCTCGACGCCTTCAAGCAGGTATCCTGCTCTAAGGAATTCCCTGCTGTTTTCGTTTAGCCAGTAAAACGGTTCCTTCTGCTGTTCCGTAACGGGTTTGTATGCTTGTTTTGACATTATCAGAACATGTCCTCCGCAGTAACGCTCTGGGTGTGCTTGTTGTACGTGGTGGATCGCTTGCTGAAGAAGTCGTTATCCTTCGTCATCATGAGGTCTTCATCGAACCAACGCGTCTCTTCAAGTAACTCTTCATCGAGTTTGAAGATGGGTTCGACGCCCACGTTTTCGAGGCTTTGGTTGAACCGGTCTCGGAGATACGCGTTCACGTGTTCTCTGGGGAGGAATTCCAGTTCACCGTCCTCAAAGATCCAGTTGAGAATCTCCATTTCAGCCTCGTACGCTTGCTCACAGGCCTGTTTGACATCGGCTTCGAAGTCCTCGTCGAACAGGTCAGGGTTTTCCTCGCGGATGGTTTCCACGAGTTCGATACCGAATAGGCCGTGAATCTGTTCCTCTTTGCTCGTTGCTTCGACAGCGTTTGCAATCCCTTTGAACTTCTTTTCGTGCTTGTCGAAGCTCGTCATGATCAAGAACTGGCTGAACAGCGAGACGTGCTCAACGAACGTACTGAACAGCAGAATGCTCATCACGTACTCTTGACGGTCATCAGTCCGACCGCGCTCTAAATACTCATTGAGGTAGTCGATTCGCTGCTTGATTGCAGGTTCTTCAGTGACTTGCTTAAAATCCTCAGTGATGCCGAGTACATCGAGGAGATGACTGTAAGCATCCATGTGTCGGACTTCACTATCCGCAAACGTCATGCCGACGCTTCCTACTTCGGGTTTGGGCATCTGCTTGTAGATGTCCGACCAAAAAGTCTTCACCTGCACTTCAATCTGCGCGATGGCGAGCATCGTCCGTTTGATAACGGTCTTTTCAGCAGGCGTGGTGTTAACCTTGTAATCTTGCACATCACCTTCGAAATTGAACTCAGTGTGAACCCAGTAGCTATTCCGGATGGCTTCGACGTAATTGAGGAGTTCCGGGTACTCGTAAGGTTTGAGTTGCGTTCGCTCCTCGAAAATATCCATTTGTGGCTCTGTGTTTGCGTCCACATCAGTGTTGGATGGAGTGTGAAAAGATTCGTTCATACTCATTGGAAATCACTTCGTCGATCGCTGGTTGATGCATCGATAATTGATGGGGCTGTACCGTAACCGTTAGTTCGTGCGTGTTGTGGCTGAGCAACCTGTTTTGTATGCATGTTGGTTGTGTTATTTGCGTTTTGACGCCAGCACGGGTGTGCACTCTCTTGACTGCACCCCACTACAGCTGTACTGGTGCTTGTCTGAGAGCTCATTGTGTCTCCGTATCTTGGCGAGTTGTTGTTTCAGGATCTGCAACGTTATTGGTAGCCAAGACACTGTCAAGGACCTCGATAAAGTCTTCTGGGTCGGAATAACTCTTATACACGGAGACAAACCGAATGTATGCGACTTTGTCAAGCTCGCGGAGGTTCTCGGAGACGAGATCTCCGATGAGGCTGGACGCGACAATTCGCCCCCCGCGTGTTTGAAGCTCTGCTTCAATACTTTCCACCAATTCGGTGACTTGAGTTTCTGTCACAGGCCGGTTTTTCACAGCCCGGATGATACCGTCGCAGAGTTTCTGCTTGTCATACGGTTCGATGTTCTCGTCTCGTTTCTTCACTTGGAGTGAGTTCCATTCCGGACGCTCGTATGTTGTGAAGCGGAATGAGCAGCGCTGGCATTCACGGCGACGACGCACTGCGTCCCCATCCGAATTGGTTCCTGTGTCAAGGACACGGGTGCGATCGTTGTTGCAGTCTGGACAGTTCATGTGTACTTCTTAGTGGCCTTGCCGATTCACCGCTGTACGTATGGGGTGTGGCAAAGCAACTGCAATATGTACTGTCTTGCAGTCAGTATTAAAGATATGCAATTAGCTTGCACTAGAACAAGTGAACTTGAACTAAGTCCTTCTTTCTCAATGGTAGACTGTGAACTGAGATAACCATAGTTCTCACCGATTGGTTTCATGGGATGGATTGCTGGATAGAGGTCGTGAACGCTTCTTGTCGTTCGTAACTTAACAGTCGCATCAAGATGCGAATAGCCTATATTAGTTCAGCCAGTCGAGGTGCTGTCTCAGCTGTCAATCCCAGAGAAAGTGAACAGAATCAATTTTGAGCGTCCCTCAGCGATTTTCTCGATTCAACACTTATCATGCGCCAGATCGGCGATGAGACTGCATCTTCAGGAATCGAGTGATTAATCCATATCGGTGATCTCAATCGAGCATCAGATTGGTCGATTATACTAAAAATTAAAGTTTGGGACGCTACTGATCTGACTCCTCGGCAGGGGCAAACATTTCGTCGACTTTCAAAATGAGGATACTACTTGTCTCGTCTTTGCCATCGATCGTCCCTGTGATCTGGAGATCGGTGAGGGGAGTCGGACCGACACTGATCTCGTCGCCCTTCTGAAAGTCACGAATAGATCCTTGGATGTGAATCTTTGCCCGACAGCGGTCTGGGTGGTGTACACTTGAGAGTTCAATGTGTTCTATATTTGCATTCTTAACTTCCTCGCCGATATGTGTTAAGGAAACATTCGCTGGTTCATCCATCTGGTCGACGTCAAGAGTCTCATATGCCTCTGGAGTTGGTTTGTAGCCACCTTTTGGACCAGGAACACTCTCAACAAGTTGCAGTGATTTGAGACTCTGCATCTTGTTCCGAACTGTCCCTGGATTGCGGTCGATTTTGTCGGCAATCTTCCTGCCGCTAACTGGGTTTGTCTGCTGATAGAGATTGGTTAGTGTGGTGAGGACCAGCTTTTGACTCGAAGTGAGGTCCACGTACGTCATAAAAAATAATCATAGTGGGTTGCCATAAGTTTACTGTCAATTTTTGTTACTACATGTCAACTAAATCTCCATGGTCGAATTGAAACACACGTAGAAAATAACTATAGTATGAAAATAATAAGTTTTAGCCGACGTTATAAAAATATCGACTATTGTAAATAATTAACACAACCGGGGTTGAAGACAAAAATGATGAAAGACAAAGAGATAATCGCACACAAGAGCCGATGAAAATCGCAATATACGGAACTGGGGGTGTGGGAGGCTATTTCGGCGGCCGCCTCGCCCAAGTTGGAGCCGATGTTCACCTGATTGCACGGGGCGACCACCTCAATGCCCTCCAGGGAGATGGTCTTCGGGTTGACAGTGTAGACGGTGATTTTCAGGTCGACTTGCCAGCGACCGATAATCCCTCGGATATCGGCCCCTGTGATTACGTGTTATTTACCGTGAAATCCTTCGATACTGAAGAAGCAGCTCGCGATCTCCATCCCCTCATAGATAACGATACGGCGGTTATCTCGCTCCAGAATGGAGTCGACAACGAACAAAAACTGGCTGCCGAAATCGGCCAAGAACACGTCATGGGTGGTGTCGCTTACATTTTTTCGACTATCGCGGACCCAGGGATCATAGAACACACAGGCGGGCCCACCAGTTTCACATTTGGCGAGCTGAATGGCGAACACAGTGACCGTGCCGAAGACTTCCTAGAATTGTGTGACCTCACCGATGGGATGGACGCAATACTCTCAGAGGCAATCCAGACTGAGCTGTGGGAGAAAGCCGCATTTATCTGCGCCCATGCCGGTATGACTGCTACAGCACGTCTTCCTCTGGGTGACATTCGGAACCAAAAGGAATCTTGGGAGATGTACCGACGAATCATCGACGAAGTATGTAGAGTCGGTCGGGCTACTGGTATCAAGCTACCAGACGGAACCGTCAACCAGTGGATGGAATTTGCCGACGGTCTCGAAGCAGATTCTTACTCATCACTCCATTACGACATGACTCATGGTAAGCCGATGGAACTCGAAGCACTCCACGGCACGATTGTCCGACAGGGCCGAAAATACGACGTTACAGTGCCAATGACCGAAGCGGTCTATGGGATACTCCAACCATGGGCTGAAAGAAACAAGTAGAACCAAGCACAATAGAATGGTAGCACCACTTGGTCGAGGCAGAATTTAACCATCTTCTGGACGAGTATTTTCATTGTAGCGGTCGACAGAATTGAACCCACACTATGTCTGTAAATCAATTTAGAAACCGTTTGAAACGATTTTTATTGGGTTGCAGTTACAGCGGCAATGAGGGGTGTTCTTATCATTAATAAAGAATTTTGACGTCGTTTTACAGCGGCAACGAGGGGTGTGTCATCTGATCCACTCTGTTTGATTACTTCTACGGGTTCACGCTGACTTGCACGCTTTAACCACCAATTCAGGTTCATCAACAAGCTGGTTCACAGTATGTGCACCTTGACCCCTTCCACGTCCCTTATTTGTTTGGCGAATTACGGAGAGAAATTCTAGCTCTGAAAGTAGATCACGCACACGACGATTTTTCAGTGCGTCAGAACCCTCACGCTCACACATGACCTGATAAAGCGAATAGACTTCTTCGGTCGGGATTGATGGATTGTCTTCCTCGCTTTGTTGGCTCAGCAGGGCAAGTGAATTGAGGAGGTGTTTGCTATGGGGGGGAAGCTTAGAAATGAGTTCTGCAAGTCGGTTTTGCTCCTCTCGCTCCTGTGCTTCATCAACGTGGCTTGTAGTGACAACCTCGTCACCGCGTTCGTATGCCGCTTCGCCGGCATACCGCAGAATATCAATCGCCTTGCGTGCATCTCCATGTTCGCGGGCCGCCAGCGCAGCAATTCGAGGAATGACTTCAGATTCCAGCACGCCATCGTGGAATGCGTCATTACGTGATTTCAATATCTCCCTGAGTTGGTTAGCATCATATGGTGCGAAAACCAGATCTCGTTCAGAGAGACTCGATCTTACCCGCTCATTCAGTGTTTCTTTATATCGAATCTTGTTGCTGATCCCAATGATACCGAGTGTGCTGTCGGCGAGCTTTCCTGACTCTGCAGCTCGTGAGAGCTGCATCAGAATATTGTCGTTATCGAGCTTGTCGATTTCGTCGAGAATAATCAGCCCGACATCATAGCGAGCTTCAAGAACGTCCCACAATCGGCGATAATAGTTAGACGTGCTTAATCCTGAGAGTGGAACAGTCAGGCCAGTCTCGTCCGGATCATTGAATGAGTCTGCGATTGATCGAACTGCCTGTGTTTCTGTTGAGTCCTGGAAGCAGTCCACGTATGCAACACCGACACTCACACCGTTCTCGGTAGCAGATTGGACGAGATCGTTGGTAATATACTTTGAACAGAGTGATTTTCCAGTTCCAGTTTTCCCGTAGATTAACACGTTGTTTGGTGTCTGACCGTGTGTCGCATCCTTGATCGCATTCGCGAGCTTAGTGAGCTCATCAGTGCGACCAATGATCCGATCGACGTCTGGAAGGTGTTGAACACGAAGTAAGTCCTTATTCGCGAAGATCGGATCAGGATCTCCAAAAAAAGAACTAGAGTCGGACATACACGGGGTATGGGAATACTCACTAATGAATCTACCCACCGCGTTGCCTCTGTAATCACATCTGATGAAAAGTTACATTGCCGTAAATATGGGTTAGAACAGCTGTTAACGATGTTATCACACATATCACTACAACTGAATAGTCTATATTGCCGCTGTAACTCGAATTTGCCACTACACACCCACCCCACGTTGCCGCTGTAAACCAACGAAGGTACCTATGGGTTGAAACACCGGTATGTTTCAACGATAGTCGAGAATATTGTCGGGAGAGAGTCTATAACAGTCGTACACCCAGTATACGAGCCCCTCTATTTCAGGTCTTCACTGCCAAAACCACAGCGGCAGTTCAGTATGCCAAAAGTGTGGTACGGTAACAAACAACACTATGGTATATAAAACCACTAGTTGTAGATCGGTTTGAAGATAGAGTTAGCTGGGTTCGTTTGTGACTGTTACAGCGGCAACGTGGGGGGTGACTGTTCCACCGAGAAGTCGAATGGTGCAATCGGCTGTTCCTCGATTCATTAATGACCACCCGAGCTTTATTGATTTGATCAGGTCGATAGTTTGTCTCCATTTACAGCGGCAACGCGGGGTGTGTCTCCTCTCCGTCTACGAGTTGGTGCAATTCAATTTCCTTTACAGCAGCAACATGGGGTGGTAGTGTCCCTTAGCTAACCAACAATCGTCTTTTAACTTCGTATTATGTTGGTTAGTGTGCGTGATCACGATCTTGGTTCTTTACAGCGGCAACCGGGGGTGGTTTGGCTCCCTTTACAGCGGCAACGCGGGGGATATACGTTTAATCTCCCGAGGAGGTGATCCCCAGAATCAACGGATAGAATTTGCGCTTAGTCGTTATTTTCATTACTAACTAACCAACAAAATCGACCGAAAACACCTTGATATATGCGATTGTTGGTTAGTACAATGGATTCGAGTCAACCAGCTCCTCCAACAAGTGCCCCGAAATATATTCGTAAAGGGCTTCAAAAACAGAGTTCTGAGACGTTACGCGAGATCGCTCGATATGCGCAGCAGCTAGCAGACTCGAAAGAACAAGCGATTGAGGCTGAGTTAGAAAAAAAAAGCATTGAACGGGACACAACGCCCGAAGATTGGGATGAAGGTGAATGGGATACTGTAATCAGCGAGATTGATTCTCCTCAACGCGCGTGTCTCACGACGAAAACTATCGATGGTCGCGATTACTTCTATTTCCAGTGGCGAGAGGGCTCGAAAATCAAAAGCAAGTATGTTGCACCGGTGTCGCCAGCTGATTCTCAGTGACGTCCTCTCCAATGATTAGCTCCAATCTGTGTCGGTGAAGACTTTAGCAGAAACAGGCCCTTAGTTGGCACGCTCCTTGGTTAACAGCCCTGAGCACTATTAGATTCCTCAAATAGACGTCCGCTGTTGAAGACAACATTAGAAGGTCAGCATCACGTTGATTGGGAACAAACAATGGCGTATAGCGGTAGTGAAGACTATCGTTTTTGATGTCTATTAGTCGCTAAGTCCCAAGCGTCTTAACCTGGACGTACGTATCCAATCTGTGCACGAGACAACCCGCGAGTGGCATCTCGCCAAGCGGCCGCAGGGAGAACCGGATGCCGACTGTTTCGAGCTGATTGAAACTGAGGTTCCAGAGCCATCACCCGGAGAAATTCTCGTCCGAGTGACCTACCTCTCGGTTGATCCCTATATGCGAGGTCGGATGAATGAGGGTGAATCGTACGCCGAACCGTGGGCCATTGGCGACGTGCTAAAAGGTGGCGTCGTCGGCGAAGTCGTCGAGAGCCACAGCGAGGCTTACAGCGAGGGCGATATCGTCACCGGCGAAGGGCGGTGGGGCGAGTACAGCGTACTCGATGCCGACGAGGTCGCTCCCGTTGACCCATCTGTCGCCGACCAACCGGCGTATCTGGGCGCACTCGGTATGCCTGGCCGAACGGCCTATTTCGGTCTGCTGGAGGTCGGCGAGCCGAAACCTGGCGACACCGTCGTCGTTTCGGGGGCAGCAGGTGCAGTCGGCTCGGTTGTCGGTCAGATCGCAAAGCTCAACGGCTGTTATGTTGTCGGGTTTGCAGGCAGCGACGAAAAAACAGAGTGGCTCACCGATGATCTGGGCTACGACGCTGCAATCAACTACAAATCGACCGATGACCACAGTGCAGCGCTCGCGGAGGTCGCACCGGATGGCGTCGACGTCTACTTCGATAACGTTGGCGGCCCGATCACCGACGCCGTCTTTCCACAACTAAACCTCGATGCTCGTGTCGCTGTCTGCGGGCAGATCGCTCATTATAACGCTGAGAACGTTCCAACCGGGCCGCGGAAACTCCCTCAGCTTATTGCGCCACGAGCGAAGGTACAGGGGCTGCTTATCACCGACTTCGTTACGCGGTTCGGAGAGGCTAGCGAGCAGCTCCAGGAGTGGGTTGCCTCCGATAAGCTAACTCACCGAGAGACGATCGTAGACGGACTACAACAGGCACCAGATGCTTTCCTCGGGTTGTTCTCGGGAGACAACATCGGCAAACAGGTCGTCCAAGTCTCCGAGCCCTCGGAGTAAAGAAGGACGAGTCTCTATGGAGTTAATTCGCTAAAACTTCACACAGCTTATCGATAGTGGGCCTGGAGATACGTATAAATTATCTGTATTGTCCAAAACCTGGGCATCACCTCAACCAGTTAGGGTCAACAGAGCCGTTCGGTTTTATGTTGCTCGTGGAGAAATTCAGGATAACGTTATGCATCCCTCCATTACGAGACGTCGTCTCCTTACCTTGGCGGGTCTCTCCGCCGCCGGGGGAACTCTGTTGCCCCGAGTCGGCGAGACAGAACACGATCCAACAGAGGTCGACACGTGGAATCATCCGCTCGCAGATCCTGAAAACACAGCTTCTGTTTCGTATTCTGGTGTCAGAACTGATCCACAAATATCGTGGGAGCGTCAGTTCAATCCCTCCAACTTGTTTCTATTCACGGGTTTCTCATTCGTCGACGATCGGTTGTTTATACCTGCTCAGGATCAGTTCCGGGCGCTCTCGGCCGACACCGGCGACACATTATGGACGATCGAGCTGCCGATAGATCGGCCGTTCGGGAACAGCCAACTGGACAGCGCACCCCGAATACATCGTAATAGATGTATTCTAGCTTCATTATCGTCGATTTACGCGATCAACACCGACACCGGACGTCCTCGATGGCGGTTCGACCTGAATTCGAGCACAGAGGGGATAACGATGCTCGGAAACACGGCATATGTTTCAGCTCGAGTTGATAGCGGAAATGCACTTATTGCAATTGACGCAACGAGCGGTCGCGAACGCTGGCGAACTGACAGGCGGTGGGTCCCACTCGCGACTACCAGTGATGCAGTCGTCGTCCAGTCGTATCCGTACCGACCGAACGATCAGCGTCTGGTTGCTTTTGATCCGGAAACAGGGGCTGAACACTGGAGAAGTAGCGAACCGCTTGAGACACGACGGTTTAATCAGGTTCGTGACGGTGTCGCTATCGCGGATGGGATGGTCTTTGTGACCGATGCCGGATCGCTCATTGGTTTCGACGCACAAACTGGTGATCAGCGATGGAGCCTCTCGCTTAGTGAGGAGGCATCATCATATCTGGACCGGATCGCAGTTGCCGAGGACATCTACATCACCCAGCCGGATCATGACCGTGTACTGTGTGTCACCACAGCTGGTGAGGTCGTTTGGGAGCAAGAACTACCCGGTGCTGAACACGGTATCAGCGTCGGGTCAGAGCACGTGTACGTTGCACGCCGTACTGGGTTGCGTACTCTTGATCCCAACACCGGCGAGACGGTTGCAACTGTCGACGTCGCCGAGACGCCCGGGCATGCGTGTACACCCGTCATTGACGATGGGACAGTGTACGGCATTGCTGGCGATACGGTATACCGGGTGGATGACAATGAGTGAATCCGAATCTGAATCCGTGGTTGTCTGGATCGGACGGCTCCTGTTCATGCTGTTTATCCTCACGCCGTTTACCGGACCTCCTGGTGATCTGCTCGGGCAACTGGGATTTATCTTTGGAGTCGGACATCGACAACTGGCTATGGCACCGTTAGTTGTCGCTGCACCAATCGCCGGATTGCTTGTTGCTTATGAAGAACGACGGTATGGGTCAATCCTCCTCGCCGGCTTCCTCACACTGTTCGGATGGGTCGGTCTTACTCGGCTCAGTGGGCTGTCGACAATGCGGGTTCACGGAGATCCCTGGTTATTCGCTGGCGAGTTGCTCATGTACATTAGTGCCGCCTCCCTTGCAATTGTCGTAGTATTCTATATTAACTGGAAGCAGATTGTCTGGACAGGTATCTGATTGTCCGTAATTCTCTTTTTTCGAGAGTGGTTCTGATGGTAGCGATCGTACTGCCACATGTGAACTCAGCTTCGCCTTCCAGCTTGAATCTTGACGCCAGGTAGGAATTGTCCTGTCTCTCGATATACTCCAGCAAGGAGAATCAAAGCTGCAATAAGGGGGAGAAGTGAGCTAGCGAGGAAAACCGGTTGAAAGCCGATCATATCCACCATCGGGAGGGATACGATAGGACCGACCCCGCCGCCAACGTCGCCCAGAATATTATTCGTTCCGACAGCGCGACCCATTTGTGCGTCTGGAGTTAGATCACCCAGCAACGCCATTAATGGGCCGCTCGTTCCACCTTGCCCAGAGCCGATACAAATACAGGCTAGCGTAAGCGTGGTGATTGAGTCTGCATATGCGAGGAGCACGAATCCGACGAAGGTCAGCCCAAGAAAGGTCACCAGCGTCGGAACCCGCGATTGTCGCTGATCACTCACGTAACCACCAAGGAACATGAATACGCCTGCGACGATCACGGTAATCGCCATGTACACGCCGGAGGAGCCTTGTGCGTCAAACCCGAGGATACCGAGTTCATTCTCGGCTAGAAACAACACTAGTGTCGAGAACAGCACACCGAAATAAACGAAGAGAACTGCGAAATTAATGAATCCGACAGTTACAGCAGGCACGCTCAAGTCTACGTCCCAGGGCTTCACCGATTCACGCGCCTCGTTCTCAACGTGTGTCTCCGGAATCGTCGCATACGCCATGAAACTGGCGACAAATGCGAAAACCGTGGCAAGCAGGAACGCCGCAACTGTTCCCCAGACTTCGCTGACGATTCCACCGATGACCATCCCAGTCGGTGCCCCAAATAGGACACCGCCACGGATGAGGCCCATACTGGTACCCCGGGATCCGTCGTCGCTCACATCGGCAGCGATAGTATACGCGGTCGCAAAGACCAACGCGCTCCCTACGCCCCACAACAGGCGTGCAAGCATGAACCACGCTTCCGGTGCGGGCGCCACGACAGCAATAACGTACCCAAACGACGCGGCTCCCTGAATGAACATCCCGATGACAAAGGGGGTCCGAGTTCCGATTCGATCAACAAGAATGCCTGCCGGAGCATTGGCAAGCAGGCGTGAAAACCGGTTCGCGCTGAGGATGACGCCGACCAAAACCGGTGAGATACCGAGGATGACCCCCAAATTCGGCAGAATTGGGAAGATGACGCCACCACCGAAGCCGATGAAAAATGTGCTGAGGATTACAGCACCGATGACGAGATATTGGTCATCATCACCTTGCATCGTTCGTCGGATTCTGTTCCGTATTGCTCCAATCATTCGTTTGTTTCGACGAGGATGTCGCTGATGACGTACTCGTAGAGAGCGTCACTAACTGTCGCGGGATACGTTTCATCACCTATCGTGAGTCCGCGTGTTCGAGCGCCATCCATCGACGCAAGCACTAATTGGGCGACTGCTTCCGGTTCAGCATCTGCTCGAAACACGCCTTGGGTGATTCCATCAGCAACGATTCCTGCGACGACGTCCCGTACGATTGTATCGCTTCGCGCGAGATGCTCACGGAACCGGTCGTTAAACGGAGACTGTGCACGCAACTCAAGCAGTGCGAGGTGGAGTGCTTGCCGATCATCTGTGTGGGAGACGACAACGAACCGTTTGATGAATTCGTTGAGCTTCTCATCTGGCGGTCCTTCGATTGAGGCGATGTCTTGTTCGAACTCGGAGAGGAGGTAATCGATAAATGCAGTCAGCAACTCCTCTTTTGAATCAAAGTGGTAGTGAAGGAGCCCTTTTGATTTCTCGAATTCATCGGAGATCTTCTGCATCGTTAACGACGCATACCCATGTTCGCACAGAGCCCGATACGTCGCTTCCATGATCTCAGTATGCGTCTCGGACTGTTCGCCGTTTTGCATCCTTACTGGCTAGCCAGTCAGTTTTGAAAATAGTTCTGCTTGTCCCCGAGTGAACGGATCGAAGTATCAAGCCGCTCTCTTTCGATCTCAAAGGATGTCTGATCGGAATATAATTAAATACTTGACAAAATAACACATAATAATGTTCCGAAGATCGGTTTTAACCCTCGGAATTATGGCGTGTACGGGATGTATTGCATCCCCAGAGCCGTCAGATAGGCTTCTCTCAACACCGAACATATTTGTAGCGTTTGATTGGACTGGATCAGGATACGAACTCACGTTTGAGTATGGTACGACATTGACCACACAGAACACGGAGTCACTGTCTGTCCACCATCATGGCGAGAGGGATGGAGAAACCTACTGGCTCTCTCAAAATACCGATGCGCATGACGAATTTCCGTTAGAACCTGGTGCATCGATCACTGTAGAGACACAAAAAGACGCAGAGCTCTCTGTAGTATGGTCGACCGTTGACCGATCGGTAAGGGTCGATGGTTTACGTGCTGATGAGACAACTAATTCCAGCACAAAGACAACTGAGGAACAGTGAACCGTCGACAGTTTTTGGGGACTGCTGGTGTCATCACTGCTGGAGTCAGTGGGTATACTGGGCTTCGGCTTAGCAATATCAGACGATATACACCGACGGATACCGTCGACGAGTCACTCCCAGTGGGTGAACGGATCTATGAGGCCTCACGACTGCTTTCAGTTGTTGACTATCGGGCCGTTTCAACCGTCACTGTTCAGGATGATGGTACGGACGATGCCCCCTACAAAAGCGAACGCTTCCGCTACGAACAGCAACGATCACGACACCGCTATCTCCAGATTCATTCAGTGTTCAATCTCGCTTCAGGTACTCCGTGGACACCGCTTACAAGCCATCCATTATTTATCGAGACCTACCGGAGGAGGTTGCAAAACGACGATCTACCAAAGGCCCAAGTGTTGTACTTGTCAGCTGGAACACAAATATTCGGCCAAGATATTGAGCCCCTAGAAAGCCGTATGGATCGGCCACATGTCAGTTCAGGCTCCGTAAATCGCGGAGTTGGACTCGGAGAACGAGGTGGAAGCCCTCACCAAGCGCGTTTGCGACCATACATACACTCCCCGGATGGAGAGTGGTCACAGCGAGACAACACTACAGAGACAGTCACATACGAAGTTTCTGGACGCGATGACTACGCGATGGTTGTTCCTGTTGAACCCGCCTTAGCAATTGGCGAGGATAGTCGGCTAACAGTCACACTCGACCGCCAGACTGGTAGACTACTGCGCATTATTGACCACCGGACTGTCGATCAAGAATCTGACACCACCGATAATGATGTTATGACGTTTCGATATACGATCGAAACAGAGTTCGACCAGTACGGAGCCACAAACGTCCAACCTCCCTCTGGTCCAGTACCAACACCCTCACTGATTAACCGTCTTAGAGAGCTCCGGTCGAATCTTATGTTTTATTAACTGATTTTACGCTCTACTCTCGAAGCTTGCGAGTATGCATGGAGAAGATCTCAATCAACGGTCGCCATAGCTATCAGCCATCCCACTGACACCAGAGTATGGGACGACAATTATTACTTGTTCTTGCAGTCGTTTTGACGGTCATCTTAGCCGGCTGTGCAGGGCTCGGTGTTGGCGACGATGGTGTTGATGATACTCTCAATTCCGATGAACCTGAAATTGACTCAGAAGCCGGCGAAGACGACTCCAGTGGCACAACTGAGCCGGTCACCGATACTGACGGTGAATTAGAAGTCCATCATATTGATGTGGGGCAAGGTGATGCGACATTCATCATTACCCCTAGCGGTGAAACCATCTTGATCGATTCAGGCGACTGGCGACAACGCGGCCAGCAGGTCGTTGACTACCTCGACGAGTTGGGTGTCGAACGAATCGACCACCTTGTCGCTACTCACGGTCATGCCGATCATATCGGTGGGCATGATGAGATCATCGCCTATTACGAAACTGAACACAATGGCATTGGTGCTGCCTATGACTCGGGTGTTGCAGCCACCTCCCAGACCTACGAACGCTATCTCGATGCCATCGAAGAGTACGATGTCGAGTTGTTTGTTGTCGAAGAGGGTGATGAGCTCCCGATTGGAGACGACCAACTCAGTGCATTGGTGTTGAATCCACCAGAAGGCGACTCAGGTACAGATCTACACAGCAACAGCTTATCGATTGTCTTCGAATTCGGTGAGTTTCGGTATCTCACGACTGGCGATGCCGAAACAGCTGCTGAACAGCGGATGATCGACGAGTGGGCAGACGAACTCGATGCTGACGCCTATCATGCCGGTCACCACGGGTCATCTACATCTTCAACAGAGCCGTTCATGAGTGAGGTTCAACCCTCTATTGCGATCATCTCAAGCGGATACGATAGTCAGTACGGCCATCCACATGATGAAGTCCTCGAGCGGTTTGATGAGTTTGGTATCGAAACCTATTGGACTGGCGTTCATGGCGACATTGTACTGCTAACAGACGGTGATGCGATTGACGTAGAGACTGCAGATTCGTTCTCGAATGATCCACTCGATCTACTTGAGGAAAAACCACGTGACGACGACGAAACACACAGTATTGTGGTCAATGCGTTTGACGTAGCTGCACCACCACTAGCCCCATAATGGATGGAACATACACCGGTGTTGTCGACCGTATCGTCGACGGCGAGACAGCTGTAATGTTGATCGAGGATGACGGGGAGGTGGTCGAACAGTTCGATATTGGAGTCGGTGAGCTCCCTGCCGAGGCTGGTGAAGGGGCAGTCTGTAGTGTTACGGTTGTTGATGGCAAGATCGAATCGATGGCGTACCGAGTCGACGAAACAGAGTCACGACAGAAACGAGCTCAAGATCGGTTAGATCGGCTCTCGAAACGCCTTTCGGAAGAATAGCAAATTAGTTATTTGAGCGTTTAAGTTGGTCAACTATCGGCTCTCCCATTCTATGCGAACATCAATTGTTAAACAATAATATGGCTCTGTTGAAATCCTTAGAGAGTGATAGGTTTTCGTGGTCATGCTGAATATAGAGGCTGCATTCGGCACGGCTACCGAAACGTATCAGCGGTTACGGAT